>Ga0247840_10001915_pt1 | contig 38500 bp, 27 predicted proteins | sample LaCruzMarch2015__FD_192404 | JGI IMG/M metagenome (GOLD analysis project Ga0247840, IMG submission 192404) | Freshwater microbial communities from meromictic Lake La Cruz, Castile-La Mancha, Spain - LaCruzMarch2015_17m | ecosystem: Environmental > Aquatic > Freshwater > Lake | place: Spain...
CACCGATAATCAAGGGGTTGAATATGGAGCCGACCGTCATCGCCACTACCCCCTTCGAAGGGCAGCGTCCGGGCACGTCCGGGCTGCGCAAGAAGGTCCGGACCTTTCAGCAAGCGCACTATCTGGAAAACTTTGTCCAGGCGATCTTCGACACTCAGACCGAACTGACCGGCGGCACCCTGGTGGTCGGCGGTGACGGCCGTTACTACAACCGCGAGGCCATCCAGGTCATCCTGCGCATGGCCGCCGCCAACGGCGTGGCCCGCGTGCTGGTCGGGCGCGGCGGCATCCTCTCCACCCCGGCGGTCTCCTGCGTGATCCGCAAGTACAAGACCCAGGGCGGGATCGTGCTCTCCGCCAGCCACAACCCGGGCGGACCCGAGGAAGACTTCGGGATCAAATTCAACGTCGCCGCCGGCGGGCCGGCCTCCGAATCGGTGACCGAGGCAATCTTCGCGCGCACCCAGTCGATCGACGTCTACCGCACGCTGGACTGTCCAAACACCAATCTGGACATGCTCGGCACCGTCGCCATCGGCGCCATGCAGGTCGAGGTCATCGACCCGGTGGCGGACTACGCCGCCTTGATGGAAGACCTGTTCGACTTCAACGCGATCCGCGCGCTCTTCAACTCCGGGTTATTCAGCATGCGCTTCGATGCCATGCACGCGGTCACCGGCCCCTATGCCACCGAAATCCTGGAGAACCGGCTCGGCGCGCTGCCGGGCACCGTGATGAACGGCATCCCGCTGGAGGATTTCGGCGGCGGACACCCGGACCCCAACCTGGCCCATGCCCACGACCTGGTGGCCCTGTGCGAAGGTCCCCATGCGCTGGACTTCGGCGCCGCCTCCGACGGTGACGGCGACCGCAACATGATCCTGGGCAAGAATTTCTTTGTCACGCCCAGCGACAGCCTGGCGGTGTTGGCCGCCAACGCCCACCTGACCCCCGGCTATCGCGACGGCATCCGCGGCATCGCCCGCTCCATGCCCACCAGTCAGGCGGCGGACCGCGTGGCCGAGGCCCTGGGAGTCGAGTGCTTCGAGACGCCCACCGGCTGGAAGTTCTTCGGCAATCTCCTGGACGCGGGGCGCATCACCCTCTGCGGCGAGGAGAGCTTCGGCACCGGGTCGGATCATTTGCGCGAGAAGGACGGCCTGTGGGCAGTGCTGTTCTGGCTGAACCTGCTGGCGGTCCGGCAGCAGCCGGTCGCGGAGATCGTCAGCGAGCACTGGCGGCATTACGGTCGCAACTATTATACCCGGCATGACTACGAGGCGGTGGATGCCAAGGCCGCGGGTGCCCTGGTCGACCATCTGCGGATCATGCTCCCGGCGCTGCCCGGCCAGCGCTTCGGCGACTATACCGTCGCCTATGCCGATGACTTCGCATACACCGATCCGATCGACGGCAGCGTGTCAGCGAATCAGGGCATCCGCATCGGCTTCGAAGGCGGCTCGCGGATCGTGCTGCGGCTCTCCGGCACCGGCACCGAGGGCGCCACCCTGCGGGTCTATCTGGAGTTCTACGAAGCCGACCCGACCCGGCACCACCAGGACACTCAGGAAGCCATGGCACCGCTCATCCTGATCGCCCGCGAACTGGCCCAGATCGAGGCCCGCACCGGACGGGCAGAGCCGACGGTGATCACGTAAAGGCTGCATAAGCCAGCCAGATCGCCGGCCTGAGCGAAAGCTCCATCCGCGAATAAACTGTTTGCGAATGCAGCCTCGCTCTTCGTTGTTGCCGACGTGCGCCGCAGGGCCTCAATCAAGATTCCGGCCACTTGGGCTCGCCGGGTGCGTAGTCAGGCCATCCTGGCCTGACACCGTCAGGGCTGGAAGCCCTGACTACGCACGCGGCTGGCCGTACGATCAAGGCCCACCACAGTGACCCTGATCATCGTTCCAACCAGCTTTCGCTGTCGCCCAAGGCCGGACCTTTCATCCACAGATGACACAGATGTCCACAGATGAAAACAGATGTTTTTCTTCATCTGTGGACATCTGTGTCATCTGTGGATAAATCCGAGTTGTATTTCTATTGTCGGCAGGTACCTACCGGCGACCATCACGCGCATCCTTCGCGCGACTCACATTGACACTCAGGTTACGTCATGCTGCATGAATTTATCGATTGGATCCTGGTCACCGTCAACAGCTGGGGCTATACGGGCATCTTCGTCCTGATGGCCCTGGAGTCCACCGTGCTGCCGGTACCCAGCGAATTGGTGCTGATCCCGGCCGGCTACCTCGCCTACCAGGGCAAAATGAACGTCCTGGCGATCTGGCTCGCCTCCACCCTGGGCAGCCTGGCGGGGGCCGGCGTCAATTACGCCTTCGCGCTCTGGGTGGGGCGCCCCTTCCTGGAGCGCTACGGCCGCTGGTTCTTCGTACGCCCCACCCTGCTGCACAAAACCGACGTCTTCTTCGAGCGCCACGGGGCCATTTCCACCTTTACCGGACGCCTGATTCCCGGCATCCGGCACCTGATTTCACTACCGGCTGGGCTGACCCGCATGAACCTGCTGACCTTCAGCACCTATACCCTACTCGGCGCCGGTCTGTGGTCCGCCGTGCTCACGGCCATGGGCTATTTCATCGGCGGCAACGAGCGCCTGATCCAGGACAACCTGCCCCTGGTAACCGTCGGCGTCCTCCTCTTCGTCGCCCTGATCCTGGCGGTCTACGTGGTCCGGCAGAAGCGCCGCCCGGCCTGATCCGCGAAGGATCAGCCCATCAGCGCCGCGCCGATAAGAAACCGGGAACCAGCAGCAACAACAGGAACGGCGCTACCAGCCAATGCCCGCTGCCGGCCAGCAAGAGCGCGTCCAGCGGGATCAGGCCGAAGGTCAGGCGCCGGACCAGCGTCTGCACCGCCACCGGACTGCCGTCCGCGGTCAGGCGCCACAGCCAATAACCCAGGGCCAGGACCGCGGGGACAACCAGGGCCAGAATCAGCGGCTGCTCCATGCGGCCCGCGAGCACCAACTCGACGATCACCAGGGCCGCAAGCCCCAACAACACAGCCGCGATCCGGGTGGTCTGCGGCGCCGCCCCCTTGGCCTCTGCCCCAACCAGGACCGTGAGCGCCGCCACATAAAGGAACACCGGCACGGCCAGCGCCTTGGCCCCGCTCCCCATCGCCATCACGGCCAAACCGAACATCCACTGTATGTAGTGGATCGCCCCCATGATGACGGGTCCCAACCAAGTATCTTTCAGAAAGCCGTGATAGGCGACGATGGCGAGTCCCAGTGCGACCGCGATCCGCAGACTGGCCCCGCCGGCCAGCGCGGCGAACGCCAGACCCAGGACCATGAGCCCGCCGCCCAGCACCCAGGCTGCCTGACCCGAGATCCGCCCGGAGGCCAGCAAACCCGCGGGGTCGCCCGTGGCGCCCTGCCGCAGGGCAAAGCACTCCTTCAGCACCGCACCAGACCAGCACAGCGCCGTGCCGGCGGCGAGTTGCGGCATCAGCACCAACCAGTGCGGCCAGCCTCCGACGGCAATCAGGTGCGCGGCAAGGATGTTGGACCACACCACGAAGGTCGCGGGCAGCCGGACCAGATGCAATGCGTCCTGCGTGGACAAGGCGAGTTTCATAACACGGTCTCCGATCAGGCAAGGGGGTGAGCCGACGCGCCATGCATTTTGAACCACAAAGAGACAAAGGACACGGGGGTCTCGACAATTCTTGCTACTCCACCCCCAACGCCTTGAAGACCGCATCCACCGGGTCGGCGTAGAACGCGATCTGAAACTTGGCGAACAGTTCGCCGGGGATGGTCGCGATGTCGCGCACGCTCGCCATCGGCAACAGGAGTCGCTTGGCCCCCGAGTCGAAGGCGACTTGCAAACACTCGGCCAGGTTCTCCGCCGGGATCAAGCTCCCGCCCAGGCTCATATCGCCGAGGACGACCAGTTGTCCTTGCACTGGCTTCTGCATGATTCCAGAACACAGGGCGACGAAGCTCGGCAGAGTCATCGCCTTGGCGGCCCCGGTGTTGTGCAACTCGACGGCGTGCAGGTGGTAGTCGTGATCGCCGGCCTTGGCCAGTCCGCTGACCCGGCTGAGATTCGCCTTGAAGTAGTCGAAGGCGACCTTCACCGCCTCCTTGGCCCCGCTGTTCGATCCCAGGCCGGACACATTGAACCGGCCGTTGCCGGCCGTGGTCTGGGTCTCCAACCGATAGAGACCCAGATGCCCACTGGCGCCGGTAGCCACGGTGTGCAGCACGCCCGGATTCAGCGGACCATCCGCGATCAACTTGTCGCCGCCCTGCTCCGGTACGCTGATGAACCGCTCGTCGCGCGTCTCCTGGTCAATGTAGGAAAAGTGCACATCGAAGAACTCCATGCCGCCGATCTTCTTGAGCTGCTCCTTCACCCGACGGCGCGCCTCCAGCGCGTACTCCAAGCAGCGGCGCACCGCCTCCTTGTCGTAAGCCCCATGGGGATAAAGTAACTTCAGCAGGCCCGAGACGGTGCGCCGCACCGCGATGGTGTCGCGCTGATTCAGGTTATTGCCGAGCTTGAAATACCGGTCGATGGCATCGGAGAAGTTGCGCTTGCGCATCTCGCGCATGAACTCGGCCAGATAATCGGTGATGAGCCCGTACTGATTGGTGAAAAACTCCGGCCGCATCTTCGGCACTTCCCAGCCGGGGATGTAGGCATGGAAACGGTCGAAAAAGGCCGAGTCGATCATCGACGCCGGGAACGGCGCCAACAGATGGCTGGTCTTCACCAGGGTGTCCACCGGCTGGTTGATATTACCCACGAACACCATGCTCGCCGACGCCTGAATGGCATCGCGCCCGCGGGCGAAGGACCCCGAGGCCATGAAGTCCTTCATGATCTGCACGCCATCCTTGTCCTTGAAAGAGATGCCCGCCACCTCGTCGAAGGCCACCACATCCCACAGGCCCACCAGCCCGACGATGCGGCGCGCCATGTTGTAGAACAGATTCGCCACCGTGGTCTGGCCGCCGGAGATGAGGATGCTGTTGGGGCTGATCTCCTTGTAAAGGTGGCTCTTGCCGGTCCCCCGCGGCCCCAGTTCGCAACAGTTGTAGTTGTTTTCAACAAAGGGAATCATCCGCGCCAGCAGGTGCCATTTGACCCGCTCGGTCAGATTCACCGGCTCCATCCCGGTGGAGCGGCACAGCACATCGATCCACTGGGCCTCGGAGAACGCCAGCCGCCCCTCGAACAGCCCCGCCAAGTCCATGTTGGGCATCTGGATGGGCTTGAGGTCGCCGATGGTGAAGGGCGACCCCTTCTGTCCCTCTTCAAAGAAGTATTGAACGGTGACGATGCACCAGATCCCGCCCACCAGCAGCTTCTCGAACTGCTTCACATAGCTCCCCGGAATCGCGGCATCCTTGACCCCCAGGTTCGACAGCAAGGCCTCGTAGAGGTCCCGGCGTTCGTTGAGCCGCACCGTAACCTTGTCGATGACCTTGTAACTCCCCCGCTCCTTGATCTTGGACTTGACCTTCTCCGCCTCGTCCGGCCGCACGTAGTTCTCGGCCAAGATCGTCTTCACCGTCTCCATGCCGTCACGGATGATCGCCTCGTCGTCGGAGGCGCAGTACATGCCGAGCAGGTACTCCAGCACATAGACGGGAACGTTCGCCCCTTCCTTGATCAGCTTGGTCAGGTCCTTGCGGACGACCTTGCCGGCGAAGTGGCGGTTCAACAAGCCATCAAGATCATTCATATCCACAGAGGTTTCGAACTCAGCCAAAGAAAGATGAAGAGTTTATCCACAGATGACACAGATGGACACAGATGAAGAAAATTCATTCGGTATTCATCTGTGTCATCTGTGGACGACTCTTTTCTTGTCATCTGTGGATCAGAATACCAAGCGCTCGTATTGAAGTCGAGTCGCACCGAAATTCAGGATGAGGCCGCGTTTGAGTCTTGACGCTTTCAGATAGTTAATCAGTTGGGCTTTCTCCCCGCCCCCGATGGCGGGCAGCGCTTTGATTTCAACGAGCACTGCTTCATAGCATACGAAGTCGGCACGATAGACCACGGACAGTTTCTCGCCTTTATAATAAATCGGTATCGCGCATTCCGTCTGAAACGAAATCTCTCTCCGCTTGAGTTCCAGGATCATGGCCTCATGGTAGACACGCTCCAGGAACCCATGCCCCAACTCCGAGTGAACAGCCATCGCCGCACCAATAATCGCAAAGGTCTGCGGGTCCGTTTCATTATCCACAGATGTCTCTCCAAAATGATGAATTAAGATTTCTATCCACAGACGACCTTGGTCATCGTCCCGGCCGGCCAGCTTCCGCCATAGCCTAGCAGCGAATGTTTCGTCCACAGATGAACACAGATGTTCTTTCTTCATCTGTGTTCATCTGTGGACAACTCTTCTCTTTCCTTCCGATCCGTGGATCAGCAGTGCTAATGAATATCCACAGAGATGCCTTCCGCAGCCAAGAAAGATGAAGAATTTATCCACAGATGACACAGATGAGCACAGATAAAAGAAATAAGACGCGTCGAATTCATCTCTTCTCTTCATCTGTGTTCATCTGTGTTCATCTGTGTCATCTGTGGACAACTCTTCTCTTTCCTTCCGATTCGTGGATCAGCAGTGGCTAATGAATATCCACAGAGATGCCTTCCGCAGCCAAGAAAGATGAAGAATTTATCCACAGATGACACAGATGAGCACAGATAAAAGAAATAAGACGCGTCGAATTCATCTCTTCTCTTCATCTGTGTTCATCTGTGTTCATCTGTGTCATCTGTGGACAACTCTTCTCTTTCCTTCCGATTCGTGGATCAGCAGTGGCTAATGAATATCCACAGAGATGCCTTCCGCAGCCAAGAAAGATGAAGAATTTATCCACAGATGACACAGATGAGCACAGATAAAAAAATAAGACACCTCGAATTCATCTCTTTTCTTCATCTGTGTGCATCTGTGTCATCTGTGGACAACTCTTCTCTTTCCTTACGATCCGTGGATCAGAAGTCGTTGATAAAGGCCAAATCGATCGTCACGTCGAACCGCGCCTCTTCCACCCCGGTCTCGATGTCGCGCAGAATTAACTGAAAAATCGTCTTGCTGTCAAAGCGCCGCCCCTCCAGGGTCAGGCTCACCGTCTTCTTCCACTGGTTCATATCAGTAGACGTGCTGTCGAAGGTCAGGGTTTCGATATTGGTGACCGGGTCCGCGCCGTCGTAGATCGCCACCTTCAGCGTGACCGGCTTGACCCGCTCGCCGACCGGCTCGGTCTGGATCAACTCGAAGCGATAGCGGTTCGTCGTGACCTTGAAGTTGCTGCCGAGCACGCTCACGCCGACCGTGCGCGTCCGGGTCTTGGCGGCGCTGCCCGTTTCCTTGACGTGGTGTACGCGGATGACCGGCACCACGACCTCCTGCGGCATGGCCCCGCCATGCACGAACCGCGAGCCGCCGACGAAGTGAAAGCGGTTGGCGCCTTTCGGCACCCAGAACTCCATCCCGCCCCCGGCACCGGCCGTCACCGCGGTGGTGCCGTGCCAGGCCTGGTCACTGGCAGGCAGGTTCCGACCCAGCAGATAGCGCTTCTTCGCCAGCAGGGTGCCGGCGGGCTTGCTGGCCAGGGCGTTTTTGTCGGTCTCACCGGGCGGCGTTTCCTGGAACAGAAAGCCATGATCGGCGGTGATCACCAGGTGATTGCCGTTGAGGCTGTTGATGACCTTGCTCACCAGGTCGCACAGATCATCGATCGCCTTGCGCACGGCACCGAAGGTTTGCCCTTCGGTCGAGGCTTTATCGCCGACCGCATCCACCTGATCGTGATAGACATAGACCACCCGATAGGGCTTGACGAAGGCGCGCCCCTCGTCCTTCTTCATGGCCATGAAGACCTCGGCCCGGACCGCCACGCCCTGCACCGCTTCCAGCACCCGGCTCCGCTGTTCCAGTGAGCCGCACGGCAGACCGTCGACCCGAATGGTCCCGCCCTCGTCGTGGTCGAGCGCCTGGTGGGGCAGTAACGCGGCCATGCCGAGCCCGGTGTAAGACGGCAGCACGCCAAGCTGGGCGGACAGCGCCGCGTCGAAGCGGTACTTGCCGTTGAGCAGGCCGCAGAGTTCCTGCGCAATCTCGAAGCGCAAGGCGTCGCTGATGATCACGAAGACCCGGCGGTCGGCCCCTTTAGCCAGCGCGCGCCCGACTTCCCGCTCAAAGAAGGTCTGTTGATTGGGCAGCCCGTCAATGTTCCAGGACCCGAGCAGACCCGCCTCCAGATGCTTGTTCCACTCCAGCGCCAATGCGGCCACGAAGCCTGTGCCATAGACCTGCTCGACCTCCTTGCGCAAGGACTTCAGGATATCCCAGTCATGCGACTCCGCGTCATCCGCCGCCTCGCAGAACTGGCGGTAAAGCTGATCGAAGCGATACAGGCCGTCCGTGTAGGCACCCAGCAGTGCTTGTGCGTCCGGCTGCGCCAAGCCGCCGAGGTGCGCGTTGCGCAGGGCGAACAGGTCCGCGGCGGTTTGCAGAGCCTCGTAGACCGCGTACAGGGACCGGCGCGGGGCACGGGGGGTATTCGGCAACGCCCGCGCCGCCCAGTAACCATCCTGCCGGTGCGCGGCGATGGCGCGCACGGTCTCGGGCTTAATGGTCTGCGCGGTCTCCAGCACGCGGTCGCGCAAACGGCTGGCAACGACTTGTTCGACCAGCAGGAAGGTCTTGACCTCGGCCAGCGCCTCGATCTCCAAGGACCCCAGGTGAAGACCCAGCTTCACCGCATCCGCCACACCGGCCGACAGCGACTCATAGGAGGGGCCACGGGTACTGCTGTCGCGCCACTGAGCGAGACAGACCACCGCATTGGCAGCCCCCTGGCGCGGCAGCGTCAGCGGCTTGAGGCCATCCGGAAGCGGCGCCCGGCAGGCGTGACTGAAATCCGACACCAGTAGCCGGATCAGCAGGCTCTTGAGCGTCGGCGTTCCTTCCTGATAACCGAACTGGCCGCCGGCCAGATCCCAGAACGACGCCTGAACGCCGAATTTTTCCATCTCCTCCCACGCGGGCGGGAGCGCGTCGAGGTGGCCTTCCGGGATGCTATCGAATAACGCGATCAGGACATTGAAGAACTCCGGCTGATCGGCCTTGGCGAGCACCGCGATGATCTTGCGATCGATGTCGAGCGCGCTGTCATTGGGGCCGACCAGCCGCTTCAGACGCTCCAGCCGGTCCCGGCTAGCGAAGAACCGCGCCCGGTCCGCCAGGTGCAGGCGCAAGGATTGCTGGGTCAAGCCAAGCTCGCTGAGCAGCATCGACGCCCGATCCGCCCGGAAACTCGCGCTGTACAGGCGCACATCGAGCAGCCAATCCTGTTCCACTTCCGGCGGCTCAGACGGCGCATAGAGCAGGTAGCGGCCCTGGGTATCCGTCAGCTCCAGGCGGACTTTGACCTCCAATCCGGAGATTTGATCTAGGCGCAACAGCGTCACATCACCCAGGTCGAGACCCGGCAGTGTCTCCTCGAACTCCCGATCAGGATCGTTCCAGAAAACGATGCGATGGCCCTGGGCGATGAACTGATCTTTCAGGGCGCTTTCTATACGTTGATTATCCATTGGTACACCACTGAGCCTGTTCGTCGCTCACGCGCCATTTATTATCCACAGATGTCACAGATGAACACAGATAAAAAACATATCTGTGTTCATCTGTGACATCTGTGGACTCTGTCTTACCAATCACGGCGCTGTCATCGCCCATCATACATCGTGTACTCCATGTAAACCCAGACCTCAGGTAAGCACCAAGCAGGTTGTGGCGGGGTCACACAGTCGCTGTCGGATCTCCTCAGCGTTGTTCAGCAACACTTGCATGACCCGCCCCTTTGAGGCGTTACCGATCTGCAACCAGACGACTTGGGGCGGTGGACCATAGAGCAGGCTCAACTCATAAAAGTCGGAGTCCTTGGTGACAACCACGAACCCATTGACCAGTGCATGCTTCCACACCTCAAGGTCGCTCGCCTGTTCCAGTCCTTCGAGGACGACCTGCGAACTCCCTGGAAACGCTGCCTGCAGGAACGGAACGACGCGCCGCGACAGGTTCTCGTCGAGCAGCAATTTCATGCCGAGCGAACCCGATCAAGATGCCGCTCCCGATCAGCCGCGAATTGCAGACACGCCAGGATGTCGTCCCGCTCCAACTCTGGAAAGTCTTCGATGATCTCGTCGGTAGTCAATCCGGAAGCCAATTGATCAAGAACGTCGTAGACCGTGATCCTCAGTCCCCGTACACAGGGCCTTCCGCCGCGCTTGCCTGACTCGATGGTAATGCGTTCTCTGAAGTTCATTGGAGCCTCGCTATTTATTGTAGATCGCTGTCGCTGCCTCGAACTGCTACGCTCCTTCACCCATGTTCTTCCACGGGCAAAGGCATTCCTCCAGGCGCATCTTGAAGGCGTTGAAGCTTGGCATATCGATTCGACTGGCGTCGACCGCTAACGAGGATCAGCATCGCCCTGCCCCTGTTCTTTTTCCGGCATCGCCTGGATCTCCTCGTACAGTCGGGTCAAATTGGTATCGACGAAGGCCTCGCCCGGCCCCATGACCTCCAGCTTTTCCGAGACTGAGGGTATCGAGAAGAACGGGACTGAGTGTGTGTAACCTTCCGGAGTTCGATAGAGATAGTGGACACCGGCGCGCGCCACAGCATCATCCAGATAATTAAGAATCATCGGGCTGTGGGTCGTTACCAGGACCTGCTGCCGCGCGTCTACGAGGGTGTCGAGCAAGAACTCTACCAATTCCGGGTTGATGCCGTTCTCGATTTCATCGAAGAGCACGAATGCGTGCCCCGTCAAGATCTCAGCAAGTATTGCCATAAGCCGCAACATGCCGTCGTTGACGTGCTTAGCCTCCGTGACAAGTCGAGTATCGCCAAATTGTTCCCGTATGTTCAGTTCTTTCCAGCCGGCCCGCAGTGAGCGGGTGAAGACGCTGGTCAACTGCGGGTAGCACGCCTGAAGTCGCGCCAACAACGCCGCTCGCTGCGCCACCGAAAGCTCGTGAAGAAACGCGGACAGGCGCTCGCCGGCCAACCCGAGATCCCCATGGCTCAAAGACGCTCTCTTTCTAAGGAATTGCGGGGCCAGCACGTCGAGCGTAACAGTGTTATGCAAGAACTCCTTAAGCGCCAGGAGCTCGGGAGTCAGCATTTCGTTCTTGAGCTGGGACAGCACGGACCCCTCGTACTCGAACGCGATCTTCGTACGAGCCATATACCCATGCTCGTCCGCAATCGCATAGCTGCCGTCATCGACGACGAAGAGAAAGCGGTTGTCGATCCTGGCCACTTCTTGAGTGCACTTAAGCGACGTGCGATTAAATCTCGCGTTCCATAGCAGCGCTTCGCCCTCTTGCCGCAATACGAGACCGACGGTGATACTGCTCTTTCGTATCAGCTTGGAATTCAGGTCGGCGGGACTCCATTGACGCAGCTCCAGCCACCGGGAAATCTGCCCTTTGAGCAAACAGGCGACGAAGTCCACGGCCTGAATGACCGTCGATTTCCCGGAGCCATTCAAACCGATCAGACAGGTAAAATCCGCTAGAGGCAGCTTGAAATCGACGAGCGACTTGAAGTTGTCAACGCTGAGCGCGGCTAATCGGTATTGGATCATTCTGCTGTCGTACCGGTCACGGCCTTGACCTCCGCGAGCAAGTCGCCGAACTTGGCGTAGTTGACCTTGACGCCGTCGTCCAGGTCCAGGGCGATGCGCTGGTCGGCGTAGTGACGCAGTTGCTCGTCGTAGCGGCGCAGTTCGTCGAGTTGGCGGGTCAGCTTGTCCCGCTCCTTTTGCAGCCGTTTGGCTTGAGCCGTGGTGGACGCGGACGCGATGTCGTCGATGAGCCGGTCGATGCGGGCAGCCATCTTGCCTTGCAGCGGGACAACGTACTCCATGCGCATACGCGCGAGGGTGCCTTCATGATAACGGTGCAGGTAGACCAATGCCTCGAATGCCTTCTGCTTGCCGCTGGAGAAGCACCAGTAGATGGGCCGCCGTTTGTAGGTTTGCAGGTGGTCCTTGAAAAAGCTGGCCGAAAGATAGCGGCGGATGGTCTCATCAGGGGTTTCGCCGGACTTAGACCCTAAACTTTCCGCCAGCCAGGCCATGTTCTCGTTCAGCGTCTCCGCGCCCCAGACGGCCAGCAGGAATTCACGGATGCGGTTGGGGGCGTCGTCGTCGAACCAGTTCGATTCAGTGATCGGAATGATGCCGTCGGCGTCGGCTGGGAAAGGATTGTTATCCACAGATGACACAGATGGACACAGATGTTCATTTCTTGATCTGTGCCCATCTGTGTCATCTGTGGATTCTTCTCTTGCCACAGAAAAGATACCGTCGCGGGCGGGGAAAGAGTTATTGTCCACAGATGACACAGATGGACACAGATGTTCATTTCCTGATCTGTGCTCATCTGTGTCATCTGTGGACTCTTCTCTTGCCACAGAAAAGATACCGTCGCGGGCGGGGAAAGAGTTATTGTCCACAGATGACACAGATGACACAGATGGACACAGATGTTCATTTCTTGATCTATGCTCATCTGTGTCATCTGTGTCATCTGTGGACTCTTCTCTTGCAGCATTGTAGACTGCCTCGAAGTCCCGATTTCCGCTGTGCGCGTAAATGAGTCCCGGCCGATCCAGACGATACCGACCCATCATGCAGCCGATGGCGTAGGAGATCAGGCGCTGGCAGTCCTTCTCGCGGTCTGCGCAAACCAAAGTGATTTGGTCATCGGAGACATCGGGAGAAATCTCCCCTTCCAGGCCGTAGGCCGAAATAAAGAGGCGATTGTTTTCTTCCTCCAGAGCCTTCATGCGAACTGACCGAGTACGCGATTCTTCTTTCCATACCAGCCACGCGTCACGCAATCGCCCGTGCCTCCCAAGAGTCAACGGGAGCCATGTAACGCCCGGAAACGCCCACGATATCTCGCCGCAATCCCAATCTTTCTTTGCAAGATCAATGCACTGGTCTACTATTCTGTTTACGCGACTCTGATCAATTTTTTTCCATAAGACAGGAAGCGCATCAATATCGCAATTCTGAATTGAAAGCGTTGGATTAAGAAGTGCAGCGTAGATCTGTAATAGTTTCGAAGACAAGAAGGCCAAAGTGACTCTAGCCTCAGTTCCAGGAAACATCATAGGACCTTTGTTCGTATCAAACAAAGCGCCGTAGTTAGACCATCTGAAACTTATGTCAGCGCTGGTCAGGCCACACCAGGTAATCCCGTCATCACAGTAGTATTCACTGCTCGTGGCGCGCCAACCCTTGTCTCCATTCTCCTTTGCAGGTTGATTCTTAATAAAGAATCCATTGTTCTGCCAATTAACAACAAGCTCGTTATTACCGTACCACCTTCTGAAAGCCCCACCTTTGTTGTACGGAAACCATCGCTTAATCTTGAACAGCGCCTTGTTCGCCACGGAAGAAAGCGCAATATTCTCTAGAGAAACTTCAAACCAATATCGTATAAAGATTTCGTTATTTCCGGTTGACAAGCCCCTTCTCGCTTCCGACAATTTTCCGAGTTGCGTTCCAACCGAGAACGTCTCCCTGATACGCACGGATACCCAATACGCCAACGGCCAGCCTGGGATGCTCTTGAAGTCAGACTGCATGACAACATAGCGCACGTCGCCGCCTGTTTGAAACAACATTCCTTTATCTGCAGATTGAGAGACACCGTTATTAAGATCGCAATAGATCCCTTTAGCATATGGCATCTCAGACGCGCCGATAGAGAATGCACAAGCCTGCGCAATCTTAGAATTCATCTCTGGAAAACTATTATATCCAATATGAAGAAGGCTCTGAATTGCTCGTCTTGCCACAACTTCGTTACGCAACTTCTCGTAAGTGGACAAGAACATCCAACTTTGCATGGTTACCATCGACAGGAAACCAGATTGCGCACAGTTCTTAAACCATCTTTCCATGAATAGAGCAAACAAATCCCCTTCACCGTAGGATAGAGTTGCTCTTGAAAAATCCTTGAGGCTTGAAGGCATCCCTCTAGTTCCCATGTAAGGCGGGTTCGCTATCACTGCGTCGAATTGCATCGCCAGCACCCATGCCTGCCGTAACAACGGCAATAGACTTTCCGCCGCGGCCCGCGCGAAAACATCGTCGCTGTTCATAGCCCGCAATAGACCGGACTTCAGTTCCGGCAGTGCCGCCGCCAGTGCCGGCGGGATCTGAATCAGCGATCCAAAGGTCTTGGCCTCGGCAAAGGTGTCTAGGAGAGTGGATAGTGGGGTCGTGCGCTCGGCGCCTCTTCCACTATCCACTAACCACTTACCACTATCCACTAGATCCCGGGCATCCAACCCCTTGCTCTCCTGCAAGGCCAGGACATTGAGCCTGGGCGGATCATCGAACAACCGCCGATCATCGGCGCGGGCCTTCATCAACAAGGCAAAGCCGGCCAACTGGGCAGCCCGGTCGTCGATATCCAACCCGTAAAGGTTCTTCTCCAGGATCAGCCGCGGAATGTCCCGCGGCCGGTAGCCGCGCTCCAGATAGATGGCCTTGAGTACATCGTAGGCCACGACCAGGATGTGCCCGGAGCCACAGGCAGGGTCCAGGACCGTGATGGTCTCTGGGTTTAGTGGATAGTGAATAGTGGATAGTGGATAGTCAGACGGCGGCGAAGCTGCCTCTCCCCCACTATCCACTTCTTCGCGACAGCGAAGCGCAATCAACGCATCCAACTGCGCCTGCACCTCCGGCGTCTGCTCCGCCGGCTCGATGTAATAGGGCCACTCGCCCTTCAAAGTCGATGCCGGGTTGGCCATCAGCCACAGGCGCCCGACGCTGTTCTGCACCAGGTATTGGACGATCCAGTTGGGGGTGAAGAGTTGCGTGGCGGCGGGGATGTCCTCGCTCTTCACCACCTTGCCGATGACCTGGTCTTTCTTCTCCGAGATATAGAACTGATAGAGCCAGCCGATAATTTCGACCTCCTGCCAGTCCTCTTCCGGGATGGCACTGACCAGATCGCGGATCAGTGAGTCGGTCTGGAGCAGGTTGTCGGGCAACAGCAGTTCGGTCTCGTCATCCACGCGCTCGAACAGAAAGGGCATGGCCCGGTGCAAGGCCCGGCACTGGGCCAGCAGCAGGTCGCGGTACAGTTCCTCGTCGCGGTTGCCGTCCATCTTGAGCGCGATCACCCGCTCCCGATCCAGGCCGGGCAGGTCCAGATGCTCGGCGTGGCCCAGGATCTCCGGCAGGACCAGACCCGCGGGATGACTCAGCACCCGGAAGCTGTGGTCCAGGTACCCGTGCAATTCCATGAAACGGATGGCGATAAGGCGGTTGAACCAGGTGTAAGCCGCCGCCTCCATGGTCTGCTCGAACTCATGTTGTTTGACCCGCTCGGCGAGCTTCTGACGCTGGGCACCGACCGACCGCGGATAAGGCTGCCCCTCGATCAAGACCAGTTGTCCCTCCTCCCGCACGGGCGAGGTACCCTTGGCGGTGAGGCCGAAGGTGCCCGCGCGGCGGGTGACGGCGGCGATGAAGTCGCGCCGGGCCTTGGGGGCGTAGGTCTTGATCTTATTGGTATTCATGGGGGGAAGTGGATAGTGGTTAGTGGATAGTGATTAGACGCAAGCAGGCGACAACGTTGCGCTCTTCTCGCTATCCACTAATCACGCATAGTGGAAAACCGGCGTCTGGATCATCCGCACCGGAGGTTTGTTGCCCTTCACTAAAGCTTGGATGTGCTCAACGGTCTCTGGTGCGAAGAACTCCTCACCGGTCTCGCGGCAGACGCGCGCCGGAACGTCTTCGATGACATATAACTTGCCGTCATATTCGATCGTGTAGGTAACCATCGTTTCAGCGATCATTTTCTCGCATCTCGCGGCAAAGATCGCCCGCGCTGACGGTTTGCAGCGGAAACGTTGCGCGAAAGTCTGCCAGGCTCGGAAGGCCCTGAGCAGCGGATGGCTCCATGACCGCTCCGTGCTCGCACGCTTGCGGGTCAGACGCGGCGGTGGCGGTCGCGGGACCATCCTCCAAGGGCCACAGGATCGCTTCGATCCGCTGGTGCTGCAATTCGGCAGGTACAGGGATGAAGGCTGGAGCATTCTCATACACGATGCGGGCGGGATTCATGTTGCATCCTCCATTTCAGTGCTTGGACTGACAGAATCAGTCGATGCGGCGCGGCCTTGATCATCGTTTCGATCGTAGGGTGGACAAGCGCAGTGCAGTCCACCGAATCCCGCGCCGCCGCTTCATTCGGCTAGGGCTTTGAGCGTGTTGCGATAGCGGCACATGCCTTCTTCGGCGGCCGCCATCTGCTGCACGAATTCCGGATCGTAGGGGGTGAGTCGATAACCACCCTCCGGGGATTCGGTCAGGATGACCCGGTCGCCGTCCGTGAGTTGCAGGCGGCTCAACACCTCGCTAGGTAGGTGCATCCCGAGGGCCTCACCTACTTTGACGATTTTCAGCTCGATCATGATCCGCGCTCCAAGGTTTCCAGGTCTTCCGTCAGGTCGTAGATGGAGAATATCCAGTTTGGGTGTACATCAAGCATAACATCCGTACGCGGCCTTGGTCATAAACCCGGCCATTGCGCGATCTGCACGGTCGTCGGTCCGCACAGCGGACCCTACGGGTCGCGGTGTTACCGTAGGGTCCGCTGTGCGGATCGTCCACGGCCGGCCGGCACGATGATCAAGGCAGCGCTCCAGCCAGCGTGCCGGAGCGAGGCTGGGGGAGTTATCCACAGATGACACAGATGAACACAGATGAAGAGAAGATTTTCTTATCTGTGTTCATCTGTGTCATCTGTGGACAATTGATTACCGGATCTCGACGCGCTCCCCCGCGCTGATGGCCTGCTCCAGCGCCTTGCGCAGGCGGTCCAGGTAGCCGTCGACGTCGCTCTGGGTTTCCAGATACCCCGGCGGTGCCAGGGCCGCGACCTTTACGACACGCCGCGGCTTGACGTAGACCTGTTCATCCTTGTCGCCGACGGTGCCGGTGCCGGTGCGTTTCTTCTGACTGGCCGCGGCCTCGATCTTGGCGAACGCCTCGTCCGCGGCCTCGATGGCCGCCTGCCCGGCCTGGTCGATGTGCGCAATGCTGGCCTGGGTTTCGACCTGGCGCTTGAGGCTTTGCAGCGGATGCAGGCACGCGTTGCGCAGGTCGGTCGCTGCCTTGGCGTCGTCGAGCTCCACCTGGACCTTACCGAGTTGCGCCTGGATGCTCTGCAAGACCTGGGCTCGCCGCTCCGCGACCAGCGCGGTGTCGATGCCTTCGACGGTCTGGATCAGCGACTCGGCGTCTTTGATCAGCCCATAGGGCGCGGCGGCGGCCAGGATGGTCTGGATGCGCGCAAGGGCCGCGGCGGCCGTCGGGTCTTTGTCCAGCCAGGTACGGTTGGGCTGGAAGCGGGCGGCGGCCTTGCGCAGCTTCTCCCAGGTCGGGCGCTGGGTCTCGTAGAAATTGGTCAGCTCATGGACGTTGTCCGACAGCTCGAGCAGATCGCTCTTGCGCTCCAGGAAGGTGCCGATCAGGCCGAAGCTCTCGGTCTCCGCCAGGAGCTTGGCGATGATGCCCACGGCCTCGGCGAGATCCTGACGGCCGGGGTAGTCGCCGGTGTCGGCCAGGGTCTTGTACTGGGCGAGGCTGGTGCGCCAGGCGCCCAGGCGCTCACGCAGACAGGCGGCGAGCGGGTCCTCACCATCGGGGGCGATCTGGCCGAAGACCTCCTTGGCCAGGTGGCGGGCGGCCTGGAGTTGGCCCTGGTCGACGGTCCGGCGTTTGATGGCGGTAATGCGGCGCCATTTGCTGGGGCTGACGACCGCTTCGAAGATCTTGTCGGTGGACAGGGTGGCGCCATCCATCACCAGGCTGATGGCGCCCTTGCGGACCAGGCGAGCCACCAGCAGGACGACCTCCCACTCCGGCCAGCCGTACGGGCGTCGGCCGAACCGCTCGTCCACGAGATCGTGCAGGATCACCTGACGGCTGGCACCGGCCATGAGGTTGACGTAACCCTGGACCTCGGCGAGTGCCTGCTGGTTGCCCTGACCGGCCTCCAGTGAGAAGCCCAGATCGTCCACGTCGGTGCTGCTGAGCACCGCCTTGATCTCGGCCTGGGGGTTGGCGGACAGGTGCGCAAGGTAGCCGAGCTTGTTGAAGCTGTTGCGGATGAGATAGTTCAGGGCATCCGTTAAGGCAGCGGCGGCGGTGCCGCCCTTGGGCCGGACCGGCTGGCCGGCGGCATAGTAAGCGGCCTCCTTGCAGAGGCGCTCCAGTTGCAGAACCAGACGCTGCCGGCGTTCCCGGTTTTCCTCCTGGCGCTCGCGCAGAATCTTGACCGTGGTGGTGGCGGCGGTGCCGTCGTTCTTGCGGCCGATGTAGCGGTCGGTCTGCAACCAGGTGCGCAGCTCGCGGCCCAGGGTCTTGTCATCGTCGAGCCGGACGATGAGTTGGCCGCCCTCGGCGGCGCTTTGCAGGATGCAGCGGGCCTCTTCGTAGATCGGGTAATCGTCGGCCAGGGGGGTGACGACGGACAGGACCAGGTCGCCGTCGGTGCGGGTGCCGTGCGGGTGCAGGTCGCACAGGCGGTTGATGCCGAAGTCTTTGTTGTTGTCGGGGAAGCGCTGTTTGCGCAGCCCCTTGAGCAAGTCATCGAAGATCAACTCGCCCAGGAACTTGGCCTCCTCCGCGGAACTCAGGTCAACGTCCTTGATCTCGCGGCTGATGTCGCGCTCTTCATTGGTGAGGAAGAAGAAGTCCTCGCCGTTGCGCCCGATCAGGGTCTCGCGCTCCAGGCGCTGGAGGCTGGCCTCGATCTGTCGGCGCAGGGCCAGGCGGTCGGCGTCGATGCGGTCGACGAACAGGGTCACCAGGTTATCGACGTTGCCGCGAATCTCATCGACATAGCGGATCAGGAACAGGGTGCGCAGGAGCAGCGAGTCGAAGGCTTCGAGCTTGTCGTTGCCGGCGGCGTGGTCGAGCGTCGACTTGACGACGCCTTCGAGGAAACTCTCGATGGCCGGGTAAAACCGATGCAGCGGGACCAGCACGCCGACCGGCTCGGCGGCGAGTTGGACGGCGGCCGACTGGAAGGCGTCCAGCATGGAGCGCTCGCCGCGGGCCAGGTGCAGACCGGTGACCCCGTGACGGCGAATGGCCTCGAAGACCTTTTGGATCAGTTGAAACTGATAAGGGGCAAAGGGGTAGACGCTGACGAAGTCCAGCGCGTCGGCATAAGGCTTGAAGGTCATGCCGACATTGCTGAAGCTGAGCTGGTTCTTGAGGATGTCGGCCTGGTCGCGGTAGAGGGCCGCCAGCGTCGCGCGGGCGGCGTCGGTCTTGTCCAACAGACGCTTCTGGATGACCTCGTCCACGTTTGCGCTGGAGAGTGACAGGCGGGTCTTGAAGCGGCCCTGGATCTTGGAGAAATCATTGGCGCGGGCGGCACGGACCTCGCCCAGCACGGCGTCGATGTCCTCTTGGGAGGTGACCACGACCCAGGCCCGGCCGCCGCAGACGGTGCCCAGGTTCTCGGCGATGGTCTGGAGATTGAGCATCAGGTGAGTGTCCTGGCCGATGAACTGGCCGATCTCGTCCACCAGGAAGCAGATGCGATGAGCCGGCCCGCGGCTGTCCAGGTAATCCTTGATCCAGCCGGCGAAGTGCTCGACGGTCAGGAGCGACTTGAAGTCCTCCTCGGAACGTTCGAGCCAGGCGCGCGCCCCTTCCGGGGTCTTGCCCAGGGCTTCGGACAGAGCCAGCACCAGTTCGTCGGCGTAGAAGCTGTAGCCGTCGCGTTCCTGCTCCCAGTCACACTTGGCAGTGGTGCGGAAGGCGGTCTTGAAGGCGTCGAGCTTGTTTTGAGCGGCGAGGCGGCGTTCCAGGTCGGCGATGTGCGGATGGTCCCCGCAAAAGCCCAGTTTCTCGTTGAACACCTTGAGAAAGACCCGCAGGATGGCGTCACGTCCGCTGGCGGTGTCGGCCTTGCTGTCGATGTTGAACAGGCAGACATCGACGGCGGTGCCGACCGCGCGCTTGATGTCCGCCGCCAGCATGGCGTCCTGGATCTTGCCGTCGAAGAACGCGATAGCGCGCCGGGTCTGTCCCGCATGGCTGATTTCGCGGTTCTCCAGCAGGTAGGACAGGATCTTGAGAAAGTGCGACTTGCCCGAACCGAAGAACCCCGAGATCCAGACCCCGACCTTACCGACCACCTTGGGATCCCCGGCGTTGTCGATCGCATCCAGGTAGGCGCCGAAGAACCGGCGGAAATGGATATCCAGTTCCTTGGTAACGACATACTCATCGAGTTCCTGCCAGACGGATGCACTATCGGCTTGATCGGCCTTGATGACGCCGTTGATGGGGCGGTCGATCGGCTTGGTGAAAAGATCATTGATCAGCATAACCTACACTCCTGCCGCTGAAGAGTTGTCCACAGATGACACAGATGAACACAGATAAGAAGCAATACATGACTTTGAAGGATTGGCGACTCGTTGATCGACTGCGGAAGCCTCAATGATTTCTTCATCTGTGTCAATCTGTGTCATCTGTGGACTATTCTTCATCCGGCTGATCGGAAGAGTTGTCCACAGATGACACCGATGAACACAGATAAGAAGCAATACATGACTTTGAAGGATTGGTGACTCGTTGATCGACTGCGGAAGCCTCAATGATTTCTTCATCTGTGTCAATCTGTGTCATCTGTGGACTATTCTTCATTCGGCTGATCGGAAGAGTTGTCCACAGATGACACAGATGCACACAGATAAGAAATAATGCATGACCTTGAAGGATTGGTGACTCGTTGATCGGCTGCGGAAGCCTCACTGATTTCGGCCTTGATCGTAATCCCGGCCAGCGGCATGCGTAGTCAGGGCTTCCAGCCCTGAGGGTGTCAGGCCAGGATGGCCTGACTACGCACCTGGCGAGCCCAAGTGGCCGGAATCTTGATCAAGGCCCTGATTTCTTCATCTGTGTCAATCTGTGTCATCTGTGGACTATTCTTCATCCGGTGAATCGGTGGATCAGCTCACCAGACGGAAGGCGCGGTAATAGGGTTTGTCTTGCAAGGTGCCGAATAGCCGCAGGGATTGTCCGTCGTAGACGCCGGGGTAGAACAGCACGAGCGGCGTGCTGCCCATACGGTGGTGCAGATTGTTCAGCAGGTTGTGGGTGCGCAACAGGGGGTAGGCACTGCCGACCCCGGAGACGAGCACCAGGTCCTGTTCCGCGGGCTTGACCTCGGTGGCGAATACGGCCGCCAGCTTGCCCGCGTCCAGCGGCGCGGCGAGCGCTTTGCGCAGGGCCGCGTCGCCCTGCTTCGTATAGAGGTCCAGGGCCTTGTCGTAGAACCCGCGATCCTTCAGGTGGCGGATGATCAGGTCGAACAGGTTGATGTGCGTGAAGCGCAGCGCGGGGCGCCGTTTGGGGATCTGGGCGAGTAGAAAGGCGAGGTGCCCGCGCACCTCCAGTTCCCGTTCGGCGGGATAGTCGAAGGCGTAGAACGGGATCTCGTTGCCCAGGCCCTTGCCTTGAAGGAAGTCGTCGGCGGTGACGCGATCAAGGATCTGGTCGAGCCGTTGGCTGAAGTCGCTGTTCATCCTGTCACCTGGTTTTTATCGCGCATTCACCTGCATGCAGCGCAGGGCATAGTCCTGGCCGTGGGCCTTGAGGTAGTCCACGAGCGCCGGCGCGACCGTCAGGGGCCTCAGGGTTCGCGTGCGCGCGTCGGACAGGTAACCGGCCTCGGTCAGCATGCCGAAGGCGCGCGTCCGCAGGCTGGTCAGGGTCCCGGTCGACCAGTCCGGTGTGCGGGGATCGCGGGTGTGGCAGTCCTCGACATAGCGGTCCCAGTGCTGGGTCTTGAGTGTCTCCTCGAACCGCCGGTAGAGATCGCGGACGACCAGGTCCATAAAGTCGCCGACCAGGGGGGAGTAGGTGATGGTCGCCGCAAAAAGCGCCTGGGTCGCCACCGGCTTGTCGCCGTCGCGGACCAGGCGCCATAAGCCCGCGGTCATGGTCCGCAGGCGGGCGCGAATCAGCAGGGCCTTGGTCAATGCCGTGGTGGGCGAGCGCTTGCGCAGGAGGTTGTCCCCTGCGATGGCCCGCTTCCAGCCGGCCGCATCGACGCCCTGAAGCAAGAGATCGGCCACGAGACGGCTTTCCGGGACCATGAGGCCGCCCTTGGTGAAGTTGGCCCGGTAGCGTGTGTCGGCAGGTGCGGCCATCAGTCGGAACATCCTGTGCGTGGCGATGGTTGATCTTTTGGACCAGAGCGTTGAACCCGCGGTTCGACTCTTTGCTGCGCGGGAACCTAATCTTACCCTACGTCGACCGGTTAACGGCCATGGCGCCCGCTCCACCCCGGAACATGACAGTCCTCTCGACCGCTGTCGCAACTGCCAGCGTGCGAGGCTGCGTAGTCAGGGCTTCCAGCCCTGACTGCTCCAGTCCCGACGCGGTCAGGCCAGGATGGCCTGACTACGCACGTTCACGGTAAGCCTCGACCTCCGGTTTTCCTGTGTTCGGAACGATGCTCAAAGCCGCCAACAGCCGCCCCCGGGTTACAAGTCACACCCGGCGCGCTAGACTCGGATCGCGATGCCCTGACGGCCTGCGGAGGACCAAGCCATGTACACCAACGCCCAGTATCAAGCGCGTGACGATCGGCCGGTCGATGACCAGATCGTCAACCTTCACGACGTAAGTTGGGAGGATTATGAACGGCTGCTGACCATGCGCGGCGATTGTTCGGCGCCCCGTATCAGTTATCTGGAGGGAGAAGTCGAGATCATGAGTCCGTCCCAGACCCACGAGGGCATCAAGTCGCGCATCGGACGACTGGTCGAGACCTATTGCCTGGAACATGACATCACATTCAGCACCTACGGCTCTTGGACCTTGAAATCACGGGACCGCACGCGGGCGGCCGAGCCGGACGAGTGCTGGGTGTTCGGCACCGCGCCCGCCGACCGCCCGCACCTGGCCGTCGAGGTGGTCTGGACTTCGGGACGGATCGACAAACTCGACATCTACCGCAAGCTCGGCGTCGCCGAGGTCTGGTACTGGCGCCGCGGGCGCCTGCAACCCTATTGTCTGCGCGGCGAGCGCTATGTTCCCGTCACCGCCGGCGAGGTGTTGCCGGGCCTGGATCTGGATCTGCTGACCCGCTTTCTCGACCAGCCAACCACGTCGGACGCCATTCGCGGCTATCGGGAGGCGTTGCAGATGGGGGGCGTTCCGGATTGAACCAAAGGAAGTCAGCCCGGAATCTTGCGACCATTCGGATTTGTCCACAGATGATCACAGATGAAGATGAACATCTGTGTTCATCTGTGACATCTGTGGATCAGCTTTCCTCCCCACGACCTCGGCAAAAGGCCTGGCCGGAACGACGACCAACGCCGCTCAACTCATCCAAGAAGGTCCCGTTACTCCGAGTCCGAGGCTAGACCGCCTGCGCCTGGCCCTGCCCCATCAGCAAATGCACCAGCACCCGCTCGCCACTCGGGTCCAGCGCCCTGGCCTGATCGACGACCTGCCGATGGTGGGTGAAGAGGATGACCTGGGTCCTGACTGAGAAGTCCGCCAGAGCGGCGAGCGTGGCCTGGGCGCGCACGTCATCGAACTGGATGAGGATGTCATCGACGATGAACGGCAGGGGCTCGGCGCTGTCCAGGTAATGGTCCAAATTGGCCAGGCGCAAGGCCAGGTAGAGCTGATCGCGGGTGCCGGTGCTCATGCCCTCCACCCGCACCCGCTCGCCGGTGGCGCGCCGGCCGGTCAACACCGGCTGATCGGCGGTGTCGAAGTCGGTTTCGACCGCACTGAAGGCGTTGCAGGTCAGTCGGGCGAAATAGCCGCTGGCGCGGCTGAGGATGGGGTCGCGGTGCTGACGCCGGAAGCGCTCGATTTCATCGCGCAGAATTCGCGCCGCGAGTTTGACCCGCACATAGCGCTCGCCCTGGGCGCGCAGGCTCGACAGGCTTTGCTGCGCCTCCTCGGCCAGGGCGGCGGCGGCATCGTCACCGGCCATGGCGGCGAACTGGCGCTCGACCTCGACTTTCTGTTCGAACAGTGCGGCCTGCTGCGGACGTAACTCACCCTCGATCCGGGTCTCCAGTGCCGTCAGTTCGGCCAAGACGGCATCGCGGTCGACCTGGCCGGCCTCCTCCGATAGCGCCTCGATCCCCAGACCATCGCCGGCGGTCACCAGTTCGGTTTCGACATCGCTCAGTTGCCGGCCCAACTCGCGATGCTCCTGGACGCGTTGCTCGACGGCCGGCAGTTGGTCCGGATCGGTGCATCCGGCCTCGCGGCAGAGTTCGGCGAGCACCGCATCGGCCGCCTGGATGGCGGCTTGCGCCTGCTGGACCTCCTGCTGCGCGCGGCGCGACTGGGCGGTGAGTGCGTCGCGTCGGCTCTGGTCCTCGCGCTGCCTGACCAACCGGGCGTGCAACTGCAGGACGGCCTCCTCGACCGGCCGGCCGCGCAGGTCCGGCGCCAGTCTCGCCAAGAGCGCGTCGACCTGCGCGCGGAACTGGACCCCGTCGGCGTCGATGCCCTGGATGCGCGCGTCCAGCCGCTCGGCCTCACCGAGTTGTTTGAGACAGGTATCGAGGCCGGTCAGATAATCGGTCAGCTCGCCCGGACTGGCGTCCGCGGCCAGACCGAGTTCAGCCGTCAGTGCGCCCCAGGCGGCCAGCCAGTCGGTCCGCTCGTCCTGCCGGGTCGTGACTTCGAGCGTCAGCCGCCGCTGGGACACTTCGAGCGCGGCGATCTCCTGCGTCAGCAGGTCGCGGCGGCGTTCGGTCTCCTGCAGGGTGCGCAGTTGCGTCTCGGCCTGATCGAGCAGTAGGTTAAGCGCTGCTGCTCCCGACGCGGGCGGCGTCGGCGGCACGGCCAGCCCCAGCGCGTCGAGCGCGGCCTGAACGGCGCGCAGATGACCCTGCCGGGTCGCCTCCAGAGCCGCCAACTCGGCCGCCAGCGCATCGCCCTGCCCCGCCCGTTCGCGCAACCGCAACGCCGCCGCGTGCCACTGCCGCATCTCGCGGGGCGGCAGCGGCGCCACGCCGCAGGGCGACCAGAGTGCGCACCAAGCCTGCTGAAATTGCTCACCCTGCTGCGCCAGGCGCACCGCGGCCTGCCCGGCGGCGTCCAGCCGCTGCTCACAGGCTTCCAACCGCGCCCGCGCGGCGGCCTGCTCATGGACCCGCTGAGCCTCGCGCCGCAGACGGTCGGCGACCTCGTCGGCCTGTGCCACCGCGCCCTCAAACGCCAGGGGCAGCACCGTCCCCGCCGCATAGGCGTGGGCCGCTGCAGCGATGTCCTCGCCCTCCAGCCACTGCCGTTTGATGAGCTGCCAGCCCCGCTCACGGGCGGCACGCGACTGCTCAAGATCGCTTTCCGACGGCGCCGCACCGGCCAATTGGAAGACCCGCAGGGACTCCGCGCTCTGCCGCCGCTCGGCCTCAACCTCGGCGCGCAGCGTCTCCAGGGAGCGTCGGGCCTCGTCCAGCCCCTGCGCGTCGGCGTTGCAGCGCTCGATGGACTCGCCGCTCGGCAAGGGTGCGGCACGCAGCGCGTCGAGGTCGGCGCCCCAGCGCCCGAGTGCGGCCAGCTCGCGGCGGCAGGCATCCGTGTCCCGCTGGAGACGTGCCTGCGTCTCGCCGATGGCGCGCTCCAGATCGCCGGCCCGCCGCGCCTCATCGGTCGCCCGGCGCAGTCCGTCCAGCGGCGGACTGACCGGCAGCGCGGCCTGCGCGGCGCGCCGATCCGCACCTTGCTCAACCACCTCGGCCAAGGCGCGGCGCGCCTGTTCGACCGCGGCGGCAACCGCTTCCTGACGGCCGCCGAGCTCGGTCGCCCGTCGCCGCCGATTCAGCAAAGGGCGCAGCGTCGGCACCGCGTCCAGCGGCAGATCGGGACGCAGTTGCCCCAGCAGGGTCGCGGCCTGACCCGCCAAGGCCGCCCGCTCGGCCACCAGCCCCGGCCGATCCACATCGGCCTTGCGGTGACTGCCGAGTCGCTCCCGCAGGGTGTCGATCATCTCGGCCTCCGCCAGGAGATCGGCGGACACCTGCAAGGCCGCGGCCTGCTCCTTGAGTTCCGCCTCCCGCGTCTGGGCATTCGACCGGCTGGCCAGCGCCAACGTACGCTGGGCCACGGCGGTCTCACGCCGCTGACCAAAGCCCGCGGACAACCCCGGCACCTCGCCCAGGCGCGCGCGCTGTTCGCGCAGTTGGGCACGGCGCGCGAGATTCGGCAGGGTGCGGCGGATGCGCTCCAGCCGGTGGCGTTGTCCGGCCGCAAGCGCCAGCGCGCCATCCAGTTCGACCAGCCGCCGCCGCGCCTGTCTCACGGCCTTGCGCGCCTCGTCCCACTGCCGCGCGGAGAGCGAGACCTCACGCTGACGGCGTTCGATCTCCGTGAATCGGTTCAGCTCGCTGTTGATCGTCGGCTTGGCGCCGCGCGGCAGAAACAAGGCGCTCGCTTCCTCGTCGAGCCGCCGCAGCACCGCGTTGAGATCGACCCCGCCCAGGCCGCTGCCGAACAGCGCCTCGGCCTCCCGACCCCGTTCGGCCAGCAGCGCCTGACCGCCGCTCACCAGCCCTTCGTGATCGATGCCGAACAGACGCTCGAACAGGCGGTCATCGACACCGGCGAGCAGCGGCGCCAGGGTGTCGTCGGGGAGCGTCTTGCCGTCGCTGTCCAACAGGGTGTTCTTCCGGCCCTTGCGCCGAACGCAGTGGACTTCGGTACCGTCCGACCCGCGCAGCCGGCCGCCGACCCGCAAATCCTGACGGTCGTGCAGAAAATCGTCTCCGGTGCGCTCGGGGATCCCGTACAGCAAGGCCCGTAATGCGCGCAGGGCCGAGCTCTTTCCCGCCTCGTTGGGTCCGAAGATCAGGTGCAGACCCTGCTGTCCCCCGCTCAGGTCCAGATCGCAGTCGGTGAATGGGCCGAAGGCGCGCAGGTGCAGGTCCAGGATCTTCACTTGGCCGGCCTCCGATCGCCGTCGGGGTCCCGGTGCTGGCCCAGCAACCGATCGAGCAACAGGGCCTTGACATCCTCCAGACAGTCCTGGAGATAGGGCGTCGCGGCAGGGTCGAAACCCTCCGCGCCGGAGCGCAGATGCAGCGGCAGCTTGATCCCCAGGTCGGCCACCTCGGCGGCCAGATCCGCGAGCCGCGGCGGGTCCAGATCCAACCCCTCGATCGCCCGCAACAAACTGCCGAGTGCATCGTCACCGGCCGGGACGGACGCCGTGCCGCGCGTGTCGATCAGTACCTGCTCGATCCAGAGGTCACCGGCGCCGACGCTGCCGGCGAGCGCGCGACAATCGTTGACCACCTGCTCACGCTCGGCATGCAGTCGGCCATGCACCCCGCACGCGCCGGTGAGCCGGATGCGCACCGCCGACAAACGGCCCTCGGCAGCGGGCAGCACGGCGCGCAAGGCCGGCTCGACCCGGTCATAGACGGCGTCCAGGGTTGTGACCGCGGTCAGGTCGACCGTGCAGACCGACCAGCGCACCACATCCAGGGCGCGGTGTTCGAGATCAGTTACCTGTCCGTCCTCGACCCGGACCAGAGTACAGCCCTTGGGTCCGGTCTCACGGGCGTGCCGTCCCTGAAGATTCCCCGGAAAGACCACCCAGGGCGCCTGCGCGACCACCTCGCGCTGATGCACATGGCCGAGCGCCCAGTAGTCGTAGCCGCGCGCGCGCAACCCGGCCAGGTTGCTGGGCGCATAGGATTCATGTCCCGGCCGGCCGTCGAGCGAGGTATGCAGTAAACCGATGTTGAACAGATCCGGGTCCGCCGCGGGATAGGTCAGCGCCAAATCCTCGGTGACCGCGCGGGTCGGAAAGCCCTGGCCATGAACGGCCACCCCGAGCGGCTCCAGAATGCGGGTCTCGGGCGCGCGGGTCGAGAACACCAGGACATTCTCCGGCGGACGCAGCACCCGGGTGAGCTGACTCGCCGCATCGTGGTTGCCGGCGATCATCAGGACCGGAATCGCCGCCTCCTGCAACCGGGCCATCTGATGGGTGAAGAAGAGCCCGGTGTTGTAGTCCCGCCAGTCGCCGTCATAAAGGTCGCCGGCCAGCAGCACGAAGTCCACCGACTCGACGAGCGCCAGCTCCACCAGATTCTCACAGGCACGCCGCGTCGCCCCGCGCAACTCGCCCACCGGCGCCCCTTCATAGCGTTCGAGGCCGCGCAGCGGGCTGTCGAGATGGACATCGGCGGCGTGAATGAATTTCAAGTTGGGACCTGTGACAGTTACTTCACCTTGACCGGAATGGCTTCCTTCCCATGCTTCTGGAGCGTAGCGCGGGTCTGTTCCATGGCTTTCTTTCCGTCCAGGGGGCCGGTCATGACGCGATGCCAGATGTCGCCGTTCTTCATGGTGACCGGCTGGACCCGGGTGGAAACGCCGAGCAGGGCGAGTTGCGCTTTCATGCGGTCAGCATCCTTGGCGGTCTTGAATGAGCCAACCTGGAGCACGTAGGTGCCGGACCCGGCCGGGGCGGCGGTGGTTTTCTTGGGCGCATCGGCCGGCGGGGTGCCCGGCTTGACCGGCTCGTCAGCTTCGTCCGGCGGGGGCGGTTCCGGACGGGGCGCGGGGGGCGGCAGCGGTTTGTCGTTGGCCTTGATGTCGACGACGGTGTCGCGCAGGATGTTCTCGAACTGGAAGCTCGGCTCCTGCGGCGCCGGCCGCTCGGGCTTGGGGGCAACGGCGACCGGGGGCGTCACCGGTCCGCGGGTTTGCGTCATCCAATAGAGACCAACCCCGAAGCTGCCGGTGAGGGTGCCGAGCAGGAACCACCAGACACAGGAGCGCGGACGGGTGCGCCGGGGGGTCACCTTGGCGGCGCCGCGACGATAATCCCGGACCATCTACATGGCCTCCGGGGCGGAGACGCCCACCAACGCGAGCCCGTTGCGCACCACCTGCCGCACGGCCAGGATGAGCTTGATGCGCGCGTCACGCAGGTCCGGGTCCGGCACCAGGAACTGGTGGGCGTTGTAGTAGGTGTGCAGATCGTTGGCCAGTTCGCGCAGATAGGTGGTGAGCAGGTGCGGCTCATGGCCAATGGCGGCGAGTTCGATCACCTCCGGGTAACGGGCGAGCGTGCGCAGCAGTGCCTGCTCGTGGTCTTGCGTGAGCAATTCCAGGTTGGTGATACCGGGGGTCGGGTCGATCACGATGCCCTTGTCGGCGGCCTGGCGCAGCACGCTGCACACACGCGCATGGGCGTACTGGACATAGTAGACCGGATTGTCGGCGGACTGGCTCTTGGCCAGATCCAGGTCGAAGTCCATGTGCTGCTCGCACCGACGCATGACATAGAAGAAGCGGGCGGCGTCGCGCCCGACCTCTTTGCGCAGTTCGCGCAGCGTAACGAACTCGCCGGAGCGGGTGGACATCTGAGCCCGTTCACCGCCCCGGTAGAGGATGGCAAACTGCACCAGCAGCACGTCCAGGCGCGCGGCGTCGTCGCCCAGCGCGGTCAGCGCCGCTTTGACCCGCGGGATGTAGCCGTGGTGGTCCGCCCCCCAGATGTCGATGACGCGTTCGAAGCCGCGCTCCAGCTTGTCCATGTGATAGGCGATATCGGAGGCGAAGTAGGTGCCCTGGCCGTTCTCGCGCACCACGACGCGGTCTTTCTCGTCGCCGAAGGCGGTGGAGCGGAACCAGAGTGCCCCGCCCTGCTCGTAGACGTGACCGGACTCACGCAGCCGTTCGATGGCGCGGTTGACGGCACCGCGCTCGGCCAGCGAGCGCTCCGAGTACCATTCCTGATAGGTGACACCGAACTCGGCGAGATCGGCGCGGATATCGTCGAGGATGGTGTTGAGCCCGAGCTCGAAGCAATAGCGGTAACGGTTGTCGCCGAGCAGGTGCTTGGCGGCGGCGATGAGGGCATCGATGTGCGCCTCCTTGTCGCCGCCGTCCAGGCCGGGCCGCTCGTCGGGCGGCGCACCGGCGAAGACCTGTGCGGATTCCACCCGGTAGGTATCCGCGTGTTCGCGGTGCAGGGTGGCCGCGATGTCCCAGACATAGTCGCCCTTGTAGCCGTTGCTCGGGAAGTCGATGTCCTCGCCGCACAGTTCCAGGTAGCGCAGCCACACGGAGGTGGCGAGGATGTCCATCTGGCGGCCGGCGTCGTTGACGTAATACTCACGATGGACCTCGTAACCCACCGCGGCCAGCAGATCGGCCACCGCCGCGCCGTAGGCCGCGCCGCGTCCGTGGCCGACATGCAGCGGGCCGGTGGGATTGGCCGAGACGAACTCGACCTGCACCCGTCGGCCGGCCCCGAGTTGCGAGCGGCCGTAGTGATGGCCGGCGGTCAGGATGGCCGGGATCAGGGCGCGGTAGGCGTCCGCCGCGAGGAAGAAGTTGATGAAGCCGGGGCCGGCGATCTCGACCCGCTCGATCAGGGACGAGTCCGGCAGCAGGTCGACGAGCCGTTGCGCCAGGTCGCGCGGCCGGGTACGCGCCGGCTTCGCCAGGACCAGGGCGAAGTTGGTGGCGAAGTCGCCATGGGTCTGGTCCTTGGTGCGCTCGACCGCGGGCACCGGCAGTTCGTCCAGGCCCCAGTCGCCATCGGCGGTGAGGCGCGCCAAGCCGGCGCACAAAAGGTCCGTAATCTGTTGCTTCATGGGTGCTACGCGTGGAGAAAAGAGAGGAGCCGCAGGGCACGGCACGCCTCACTGCCATTAAGTTAAGCGCCGACGGCGCGGCTTCTCGTTCCCACGCTCCGCGTGGGAATGCCGGGCGGGCGCTCCGCGTCCGGTCTTGGCACCGGACGCGGAGCGCCCGCACGTGCTCCCACGCAGGAGCGTGGGAGCCAGAATGGCTTAACTTAATGGCATTGACGGCACGCCTGGCGTAAAGGCGTGAAGGATAACCTAAATCGGACCTTACGACATGTCCCGAGCGTCACGTCAAGTCTTGCGGGTCCACGTCCAGCGACCAGCGCAGACCGCCGTTGCGCGGGATGCTGCGCAGTTGCGCGACCCAGGCGGCGAGCAGAGTTTGCAGGCCCGGACGGCGCGTACACTCCAGCAGGAGTTGGGCACGATAGCGGCCGGCGCGGCGCTCCATGGGGGCGGGAACGGGACTCGACACCTGGACGCGCAACCCGGGCTGATCCACCAACAGGGCCATGGCGAGCGCACGCGCCTGGTGCAGGAAGTCCATGGGGACCTTGGCGTCCGGGGCGTCGGCCCGCAGCAAGGCGAGGTGGGCGTACGGCGGCAGGCCGGCGGCCTCGCGCTCGGCCAGGGCGAGCTCGGCAAAGCCCGGGTAGCCGCTGGTGATCAGTGATTTCAGGAGCGGATGCTCGGGATGGCGCGTCTGCAAGACAACGCGTCCCGGCCGTTGCGCCCGCCCGGCGCGGCCGGCGACCTGGACGATGAGTTGCGCGGTGCGCTCCGGCGCGCGAAAGTCCGCGGCATAGAGCGACTGGTCCAGGTCGAGGATGCCGACCAGGGTCACGCCGGGGAAGTCGTGTCCCTTGGCAAGCATTTGCGTGCCGAGCAGGAGCTGGACCTCACCCTGCCGGATGAGCGTGAGGAGACGGTCCAGTTCGCCCTTGCGGCGGGTGCTGTCCCGATCGATCCGCGCCAGGCTCAGGTGCGGGAAGAGTTCCCGCAATTCCTCTTCCAGCCGCTCGGTCCCCAGACCCAGGCGGCGCAGGTCGCTGCTCCGACAGTCCGGACAGGTCGACGGCAAGGGCTGGAACCACCCGCAGTGATGACACCAGAGACGCTGCAACCGCAGGTGCAGGGTGAGCCGGGCATCGCAATGCGGGCAGGCACCCACCCAGCCGCAGTCGTGACAGGTGAGCACCGGGGCATAGCCGCGACGGTTGAGGAACAGCAGGACCTGGTTACCAGCGGCGGTGTGCAGCTCGACCTGTTCGCGCAGCCGCGGCGACAAGCCGGCACTCATGGCTTGGCCGCGGATATCGAGCAGCGCGATGGCCGGGGCCGCGGCACCGCCGGCGCGCGTGCTCAGACGCAGCCGACGGTACCGCCCGGCCCGCGCATTGTGCAGAGTCTCCAGGGATGGCGTGGCGGAGCCCAGAATCACCGGGCACCCGACCTGCTGCGCCCGGCGCACCGCCAGGTCGCGGGCGGAATAGCGGAAGCCGTCCTGTTGCTTGAGCGAGGCGTCGTGCTCCTCGTCCACGATGATCAGCCCCAGCCGCGGCAGCGGGACGAAACAGGCCGACCGGGTGCCGAGTACCAGGGTCGCGCGTCCGGCGGCGGCGCTGTGCCAGGCCCGCTCGCGCTCGGCCTCGGGCAGGGCGGAGTGCAGGACCGCGTGGGGTCCGGGCAGGCGCCGCTCCAGCCGCCTGCGCAATTGGGGGGTGAGACCGATCTCGGGCACCAGCACCAGGGCTTGCCGACCAGCCGCGATGACGTCCTGGATCAGCCGGATGTAAACCTCGGTCTTGCCGCTGCCGGTGACCCCGTCGAGCAGAAAGGGGGTGAAGCCCGTGCCCGCGCCTAGCACCGCCGCCACCGCCTGCGCCTGCTCCGGGTTGAGGTCGGGGCCGGTCGGGTCCGGGATCGCGGGCGCGTCGCATTCCGCGGCCGGCACCCGACAGGGCTCGATCAATCCGCGCTCGCGCAAGACCTTGAGCGGCACCGTCGCGGGACCGAGTTGCGCTTTCAGGATGCCGGTCGCGAGCCCCGGCGGCGCGGCGCGCAGGACCTCCAGGATGCGGCGTTGACCAGCCGCCCGCCCGAGTTCGGCCAGATCCAATGCACACCCGGCAGCGGTCGCACGCAGGCCGGGAACCCCCTCCTCCAGCGGCGCGTCCGGACGTCGCAGCCGCACCGGCAGGGCGCTGAACAGGGCCTCGCCCAGGGGTTGCCGGTAGTAGTCCGCGGCCCACCGGATCAGGGTCAGATCGGCGGCGGCGAGCACCGGAAGCGGGTCGAGCTGGGCGATCACGGATTTAAGACGCGCCGCATCCTGAGCCGAATCGGCGGCGGTCTCCACCAGTATCCCCACCCGGCGGCCGCGGCCGAAGGGCACCAGGAGGCGGACCCCAGGGATCAGCCCGTCCTGCGCCGCCGCCGCGGGGGGCAGATAATCGAAGAGCCCGGCCAGGGGCGCGGCGACCGCGACGCGCAGGATCAGCGGGACCGGCGGGACGGCTGGAAGGCTCGGCGGCGGCACGGTCGGCGCGTCAGCGGCAAGTGGCGAGATCGTCGTTCTCCTGCACGGTCGGCCCGGCGTGGCACAACACGCCAGCATACCCTGTTCGGCTGCGACCGAGGCACTCGGGATATCCCCGTCGTTGTCGGTTTCTCGTTGCGCGTTTTTCGTAACCCGATACCTGATGAACACTTACGAAAACGAACAACCGAAAACCAAAAAACCCCTCCATAGACCAGGGCACCGCGACGCTTGCGCACCCGGATACAGCGTGTATCATGGCTGCAAACTCCGAGCCGTATCCCGCTATGGTGCCATTGAATCAACAGGTACTGCGCACGGATCTGGCGGGTATGCCACTGGAGTGGGTGGATTACCGCACCGCCGCGCGTCTGTATTTACTCGAACAGGTCGCCTACGCCTGTGGGGACCCTTTGTTTCATCTGCGCGGCGGCATCAATGCGGTCACCAGGCGCCGCAGCCGGCTGCTGATTCACTCGATCATCGCCACCCATGGCGTGCACCACGCCCTGAACAAGCTGCAGGGTGATTATGCACCGCCGTTGTGCAATCGGACGCTGTTTCAACGCGACGATCACCTGTGTATGTACTGCGGCTGTCGGTTTACGAGCCATCAGCTCTCCCGCGACCATGTGCGGCCGTCCAGTCAGGGGGGACGCGACCACTGGAACAACGTGGTGAGCGCCTGTGTGCGCTGCAACAACTTCAAGGCCGGACGGACCCCGGAGTCGGCCGGCATGGAATTGCTGGCGGTCCCCTTCACGCCGACCCATGCCGAGTACATTTATTTGATGGGTCGCGGCGTCCTGGCCGATCAGATGGAATTTCTGCGCGCCCATTTTCCGCGCAGCAGCCCGCTGCATGGACGCCTCGGCAAGGATCCTTCCGCTTGAGCGGACGGCCGGGGGCGGAGCGCATGACTGACTGGACGGTGATCGCCACGCGGATCGGGACGGCCACCGGCAGTCCATTCGCCCCGCGAACCACGCGCGCGGTCGGCGGCGGCTGCATCAACACCGCGATGACGATGCGCGACGGCGCCCGCGCTTTCTTCGTCAAGACCAACACCCCGGCCCGCCTCGCGATGTTCGAGGCCGAGGCCGCCGGGCTCGCCGCCCTCGCCGCCGCGGGCGCCATCCGGATCCCCAGGCCCATCTGCTGGGGCCGGACCGACACCCTCAGCTATCTGGTGCTGGAGCACCTGGATCTCAGCGGACCGGCACGGGGTGCCGCGGCCGGACGGCAGTTGGCCGCGTTGCATCGCACGCGCTCCCCCACCTACGGCTGGCAACGCGATAATCATATCGGCTCAACCCCACAGCGCAACACACCGAGCGCGGATTGGGCAAGCTTCTGGCGCGACCAGCGGCTCGGCTACCAACTCGAACTGGCCGCGGCCAATGGCTACGGTGGCGCGCTCCAGACACGCGGTGAACGCCTGCGCGCAGAGTTGGATACACTCCTGGGGCACCAACCCCAGCCGTCGCTCCTGCACGGCGACCTGTGGGGCGGCAATCTGGGGTATCTGCCCGACGGCCAGCCGGTACTCTACGACCCCGCGGTCTACTTCGGGGATCACGAGGCCGATCTGGCCATGACCGAGTTGTTCGGTGGCTTCGGCGCCGAGTTCTATGCCGCCTATCGGGAGGCCTGGCCGCTGGACTCAGGCTATGGGGTCCGCAAGATCCTCTACAACCTCTATCACATCCTCAATCACCTGAACCTGTTCGGGTCGGGATACCTGGGTCAGGCGCGCGGCATGATCGACCGGCTCCTGGCTGAGCTGCGTTGATCGGACGCTGCCCTGCGGGTGCCCGGTGCTCACGACACTGGTGGCAAATTGCGCCCACGCGGGCGCATCCGCCGCACCGGGTTGGCTCAGACCCGGAATGTCTCACGCCAAGGCGCCAAGACGCCAAGGGTCTTCAAGGCGATAGCGAAACCGGAGGCGCTCGCGGAGCGACTGGAGTCACCGCAGCATTGCGCTCTTCTTGGCGTGCTTGGCGACTTGGCGTGAGATAGGTTCTTTCCAGACTCCGCGGTCGGGAGCATTCGCCACCAGTGTCCGCTCCGAGGATCTCCGTGGTCCCTGACGGCCAAGGTAGTTGGAAAATGACCGTTGTGTTAAAAAGGCGGCGCCCCCTTGAACAAGGGCCACTGAACGCTTTTCCTCACTCTGTCGCGCCGAGCCTTGCCCACATGCCACGGGAACTCCTGATCCTCCGCCACGCCAAGTCCGACTGGGATTCCCGGGCGAAGTCCGACTTCGACCGCCCGCTGGCCAAACGCGGCAAACAAGACGCCCCCAAGGTCGGCGCCTGGCTTTACCGGGAGGGCCTGGTGCCTGACCATGTGGTCAGTTCGCCCGCCCAGCGGGCGCGCCAGACCGCCATCAAGGTCTGCAAGGTGCTGGAAATCAGCCGGGAACGGATCGCTTGGGACACGGATATCTACGACGCAACGCTAGCCGCATTGCTCGATGTGCTCGGACGCTGCCCGGCCGCGGCTCATACGGTTCTGCTGATCGGGCACAATCCGGGCCTCGATGATCTGTTGTTACACCTGAGCGGCGACGACCTCGACCCGCCGCAGGACGGGAAACTGCTCACCACCGGGACCCTGGCGCGACTGGAAATGCCGGACGACTGGGATCAACTGCCGCGCGGCTGCGCGCAACTGATCTCCATCACACGCCCCCGCGCCCTCTGAATTTAAACCGCGCCAACTCCAGCAATCGTCGCGTCTGCCAGGGCCGATCTCATCCAAGAACATCGCATACCGCGCTGGGCGCGGTTTAAGGCGTCGCCCCGCAATAATTCACACAATCCTCCAGGGTCTCGAACGGCACCCGACCGCCACAGCCGGTATGCGTGAAGGACTTGCAGCGATTGTCACGATAATCGAAATAATACTTGGTCTGGCGACCCCGGCAATTCCCCTTCGCAGGCTTGGCCACGCAACTCACCGGTAAGTCCTCCGGGTTACCCCGCCCCACCTCGCCCCCGCCGCAACCGACGAGCGCCAACACCGCGCCCAGCATCGCACACACCCAGACCAAACGCATAGCACCCCCAAACAACACCCGACGCGACACTTCAGGGTGCCGATTCTAAACGCTTCGGCAGAGTCTCTCACCTGAATCAGGTGGATCGGCCCGAAAGCCCAGGTTGCTGATGCGAATAAGAATGGATATTATTAACAAAATCGACCCGCACAGCGCGTCGGCGGATGCCCTGCGTATGGCGCCGGCGGTGACTGTCGGCAATCGCGGCAGTGACGGGTCCGCGCGTCAATCGTCACGCGCGACAGGCATCAGCCGTGCAGTTTGACGCCATCAGAGCGGCGCAATCATACTAATAGATAATTCGTAATATCCATGACACCAGGTTGGTCAGCCCGACCGGCCGCCACCATCCGGCAACACCGGCTTTTGTCGCTTGATTTTTTTGGGGGAAATCAGTTCATGCACAGCAACGCCCAACAGCTCCGCTCCGCGCTCGCGATCGCCCTGACCAGCCTCTGCGCCGGGGCCGCCCGTGCCTACGACGTGAACGAGCAACTCTCAATCAACCTGCTGCTCGCCGGAGCCGGCCAGTGTCAGGAGGTTTCGGGTGACTGGGACGAGCAAAATCTCTGTCGCGGCGCCGTTCCCGTCCAACCCGAAATCATCTTCAACCCCACGCAGCAGGACCAGTTTTTCGTCAAGTTCGGGTTCGCTGCCGGGAACGGACTCAACCCGGTCTCCCAGTTCGCGCTCGCCCCCTGGGCCGCGGACCTGGAAGCGGACGTCAAAAACATCAACGGCCGCGACCGCAGCTATCTGCTGGAAGCCTGGTACGCCCATACCTTCCATATCTCCGACACCAATCAAGTTCAGGTCACCGGCGGCATCATCGATCCGGCGTTCTACGTCAACGAGAACGCCTACGCCAACGACGAGTACACCCAGTTCATGAACGAGGCCTTCGTGAACTCACGCAGCGCGTTTCTCCCCGCCTATGACGTGGGCGGCGCTTTGGTCTGGAAAATCGACCGCCTGACCCTCAGCGGCCTGGGGATGAATGTCGGCGAGAACGATGATGGGAACAACTTCAACTGGTTCGGCGTCGAAGCAGACTACAACCTGCAGACACCTTGGGGCGAGGGGAACTATCGTGTGATGTATGTCGGCACCTCCCGCGCCTTCCTGGCCCCCGCCCCAGGGCTGGATCCGGAACCCAATCCGGACCTGGACCCGGCACTCGACCTGGACCCGGCCACGGAGCCGGACCCGACCGACAAGGAACATCTGTCCGCCGTGCTGCTGTCCTTTGACCAGGAATTCGGCAAGATCGTCGGCGCCTTCCTGCGGCTGGGCTGGCAGCAACAGGATGCACTGGTCGACTATCAGGCCGACTACTCAGGCGGGTTCGATTTCAAAGGGGCTGGCTGGGGACGGGAGAACGACAATATCGGTCTCGGTTACGCCTATCTGGAAGGCGGCAACGGTGAGCTGGCGCGCACCAATGCGGTCGAGGGCTACTATCGACTTGCATTCAACGACACGCTGGCGCTGACCGCGGACGTGCAGTACATGAAGGACAAGTACCGCACCGGGGATGTCGTCGATGGCTGGGTATTCAGCCTGCGCGCCGTCGCCGAATTCTGAGTGAGCTCACAACAGCCGGCGCTCGATGTGCTCCAACAACCCGCGAGCGGCGGCCTCCACCATGTCGAACACCTGATCGAACCCGCGCTGCCCGCCGTAGTAGGGGTCCGGCACCTCGCGCCGTTTCAGGTCCGGGGCGAAGTCCAGGAACAGGCCGAGTTTGGGCTCCATCCCCCGCGGGCAGATCCGCGACAGACTATGGTAGTTCTCCTGATCCATGGCGAGGATGAGATCGTACTCAAGAAAGTCCTCCGGCTCGGCCCGGCGCGCCCGCAGGTCGCTGATGTCGACCCCGCGTGCCCCGGCGGTCGCGGTCGCCCGCTCGTCCGGCGGCTCGTCCAGGTGGTAACCATGGGTGCCGGCCGAGTCGATCGCGATCACGGCCGCCAGGCCAGCCTCCTGCACCAGGTGACGAAACACACCATGGGCGGTGGGCGAACGGCAGATATTGCCCATGCAGACAAAAAGGACTTTTACTTTCGGGCACTCAGTCATCTTGCTTACTTCTGCTGGTTGACAGCCTGTCTAATGTGGCGAATGAACCGCCGAGGCACAAGGGCGCGCTCGCCTGGCCG
>Ga0247840_10001920_pt1 | contig 38475 bp, 44 predicted proteins | sample LaCruzMarch2015__FD_192404 | JGI IMG/M metagenome (GOLD analysis project Ga0247840, IMG submission 192404) | Freshwater microbial communities from meromictic Lake La Cruz, Castile-La Mancha, Spain - LaCruzMarch2015_17m | ecosystem: Environmental > Aquatic > Freshwater > Lake | place: Spain...
TCAAAGTCTGTTAGCAAATACCACCCTAATTTTACTAATGTTGAATTTGATATTGCCGTAACTAAATCTGAATAGGTGATTGAAATTATATTAAAACTTTGCGCCTGCCAAACCGCTGCGCCTGTTGAGTTATCGTTACATTTATATTCGATTTGGGTGTCTTGTGCAATTACTCTGCTTCCAACTACATAACCATCTTGGTCATCTTCATCTACTGTTGGCGCTGTTGCTAATAATGTTGTAGCCGCAGTTTTAAATAAATAACCTTTGTCGATGAGGCTGAGAAGTGTATAATTAGCCGAATAGTCTGTACCATATTCAACACCTCTAAATCCTGTTACGCCAGGCGCAGAAGCTAACATACTATCGGGTGTTAATAAAAAAATTGTTCCTTCAGTATCTTCAATTAAATCGTTTCTTAATGCTATAATTGCCTCATCAGGCATATACAGTTGCCACTTTTGGAGTTCCGTTTTTTTATAAATTGAAGTAACCGCATCGTTTTGCATTTCAATTTGCCCTGTAATAGGCGCTCCAACATCTGTTCCTGCAAGTGGAACAAATGTATCAATGTTTGCAGCCACAACATCAACAATCTTTTGAACTGTTGTACGTTTAGAAGTCCCCGCAGCACCTCCTGAAGTATCACTTACATCAACTATATGTGCTAAATCATTTAGCGCAACGGTTCCGCTTTGAAAAGGAATTGTTGGGTCTGTTAATTTTTTAAATTCTGATGGAGTTGCCATATCTTATTTAATTTGCGCATAGATTAGCTATGCAGTTAATATTTGCTTTTAAAATTACTTCAATCTTTATTGCGATTGTTGAGTAGTCTATTTTTTGTGTGACCTCTTTCGGCGCAGCTCCATACCCACGCACGCGCATTGTTGCTTGTCTGCTTGTTGTTACCAATCGCAACGCTTCATCGCTTCCATTTTCAACAAGTGACTTTAAAATACGTTGGTAAATTTCAAAGTCGGCTCCAAAACTATCGCAAGCAAGTTCATTTTTTCGCTTTGAAACAATTAAGTCAAAGTTAAAAGTATGCGTGTAAAGTTCGCCTCCACCTTTTAAATCATCATCTTCAACAACTACGTTAAGCGTTTTTAATATCCAAAATGATTGACCTCGGTAATTATCAATATTGTTTACCAGTATCATTTGTCCATCCTTTTCGTAAACAGAATAATTTCCTGATTGCAAAACAGCTAAATTAAACGCGCGCTCAATTAGGCCGCTTGTAGCAATCTTGCTATTTCCGTAAGTAATTATTTGGGTCAGGATGTCCATTTACACACTATGTAGTTGTAGTATTTATGTCTTCATTAATTTGTTTTGTAACTAAATCACCAAGCACTAACCCAAACAGTTCGCGCTCTTTATCATTTACGCCAAAAGTACGTCCGTATTTTTTATTAAGTCCTTTTACCTTTCCAAAGTTTTCAGGATTTTTTAAGGTTAACGCAACACGTAAATTACTTCCAAATGAAACTAAAGCAGAATTGAAATCACGAAACAATACTCCGTTTAATTCATAATTTGGGCGACCAACTTGCGATTTAACATCAGCCCAACCTCCAGCAAAATATCTTGTTTGAATTGGTTTGCCTCTTTTACCAATTGCGCTGCCTGCATTGCGTGGTAATGTCAACGGTTCAACCCAAATTTCTTTAGTTGAATAATCTGCACTTGACGCTTTGTTTCCTGCAATATTTTCTAATTCAATAAATATTCTATTACTCATTTCATCTTGCACAGTTAAAGCCGCCTCCGTCAACGCATCATTAAATTTCTGCGATTCTGTTAATTCTAATAATCTTTTATTTAATTGTTCTATTGTCTGTGCCATATCCCGCGTCATTATGTTAATGAAATTGTATATCTCAAATTTTCCTTACAATAAAAACAATCGTCACCCGCAGGCAATCGCATATTAGTAAGCAACGTGTTTAACGCCTCATTATATTTCTGAGTAAAAAACTGATATTGAGATTTTAAATTTTCTTTATTATCAACACTATTATTTACTCGCTCATTTGGCGCAAAGTGAATTGCGTATTCTGTTATGTCAGCCGCAACTTTATAAAGTAATGGTAGGGCTGTAACTTGTGAAAGGGAGCAAAGCCATGATTGATAATTACATGTGATATTGTAATTTAATTGCATACCGTAAGTGTTTCCAACGTTACTTAAAGTCCCTAAATCTGCACCACTTAAAACAAACCTAACCCCAACAACATCTGTATAGTCTGAACAGCTAATAAATGAAGGCGGGCAACCGTTTGTGCAAACATTTCTGTTAACGAGCGTGCGCGTTGAGGTAAAAAGTGATTCATAACCAATTACTATGTCGATGTCACGCCCTAAAGATTGAATAACTTCATTAAGTTGGCTCCAATCATTAGCCGTAACTGTTATGTCCTTAACTATTTTTTTTGTTCTGTAATCGAATATTTTAAGGGGAATATTTCCCGTAGTATCAATATTCAATTTAATATCTTTTAAAGTGAGCGCAATAAATGAAGGCGAATCTTGTCTAATTCTAATTCCAACCCAATTGCCATCACCTAAAGCAGTATTGTTACCGCTTTGATTTGGAATGTAACCAATTGCAATATTTGCAATAATGGTAGTTCCTTTAATTTTCTTTGATAATTGAGCAAGCATTTCACTTGCCATTGCATCCCCTGCGAATTCTAACTTCTCATTAAATAAGTCAAGCCCCGAAGAATAATTACTTCCTGCATATTGGTCAAGTAATTCCAAATTCATTCCAATTTGATTAATGAATAATTTAGGTACGTAGTCTTGCGAACACGCCTCTTTTATTCCTATTATTTTTGAAAAGCAATTTGACATGGTGTTTGTGTTTTAAAAATTTGAATGGTTGGGGGTAAGTACACGACAAACCCCCTCAAACCAATCAAACTATGAAATTTAATTTACTATGAATTAAATTATGCGTTTCTATGCGTTAAATTCGTACCCTTCGCCCGATTCGTATAAAAAGCCCGCTCCACTTTCAAACAGCTTGCCAATATACTCAATCGGGTCTATGAGTTTTTTGCGCGGAAATGATTAATGTAATTAACTCCAAAGAAATTATCCCCTTCGTAGAACATATTAGAAGGTAGTGCAATTGTTTGAACATCTGCCGTTACAGATATTTGCAAATTGCCTGGACACTCGTCTTTGAAAATAATATCAACAGGAACACCAGCGCGAGTGGAAGCGCTTAAACGAACGTAATTAGAACCCATTTGAGCAGCAGGAGGAAAACCATCTTTCCAACCAGCTAACTGATAAGAAAGCAATTGAATTGCACCAGGCACAGTTGAAAAAGCCTCGTTTTGACCACCAAAAGCAGCCGCAACGCGCTTGTCGTAAGCAAATGAAATACCGTAAAGTCTTAACAATTCTTGCATATTAAGACCAGAATTTGTGCAGCATCCTGCAAGGGCGCGTCTAAAGGCTGTGTTAATTGCAGCACCACCAAATCCAACAACTCCACCTGTGTAACCTGTCATCATTAAAGCTTGTTGCAATGTTTCTAACCATCCAGATTGCTCTTGAGAAGATGCAATTCTTGTAGGCATTTCCAATACTTCCAAATTGGTAATTATACCGTCTGGATTTGGGGCAACATAGTAATCTTTTGCATCTTGAGAATATCCACCAACTAAAGCAAAGGTTTCTTCAGCAAGTCTTGTTGCAATAGCTCTATCAATTACATCTAAGTGAAGTGCTAATTTCTCATTTAATATGCTTGAATTTCCGCTGCAATATTCTGCTAAATCTTCTGGTGTAAAAGATTCTCCTGAAGTAACAGGGTTTGCAGTGATTTCATATTCTGCCGTGTTATCGCCAATTGGATCGAAAGGACCGCAAACAGCAGCACCTTCAACAGCTTGTGATTCAGGTAAACGTGGGAAAAATGAAAGTTTAACCTTGCGCTTTTTTGCGCCGCCTGGAGAAACTAATTGTTTAATGTTACGTGTATTTAATTCGGAGTTAACAAACTCTAACTGAGGCAATGCTTCTTGAGCCATTTGAAAGCCAAAAGCATCATTGATACCTGCCTGAATCGCAGGGCATTCTGAATAAATCTGATTTAATGCAGACATGATATGTAAATTTTATGAATTTGCGCTCCAATTAATGGCGGGGCGATTCACCACGATTTACATCATTTTTGCCGATGTAGGCACAATGTCCAATACTGCAAATATAGAAAAAATATTAATTACAAAATAAAAAAAGCGCAACAGAATTAGAGTTCGATTGCACTTTAAAGCGTCAAAAGGTAATTGTTGCTTTATTTTAAAACTTCCCTGCGGCTCTCAAAGCTCTTGAAGATACATTTTGATTTGTTGCGGGCGGATTTCCTGCGGGCGGATTTCCTGCGGGCTTAGATGTGAATACAGGTTTACCTCCGTGCGGCGATTCTGCAATAAGTTTATTTGCCGCGGCTTCAAGTTCAAAAATTTCTCCAAAATCCGCAAATTTACCCGCATTTTTCTTTGATTGAATGCGGCTATTTGTTGACCTATCAATTACAAATGGTTCGTCTTTTTCATCAAAATCAATTCCGTATTTCTTTTCAATGTTTGCATGAAAGCCATCAAGCATTAAAGTATTAATGTCAGATTTAAATTTTATATCCGCAATCTGTGACTTTTTATAGTCAGTAAGTTTAGCTTGTTTCTTTTCGGTTTTGTAAGTACCTTCAAGTGATGTGTACTGTTCTTCTAGACTTTTAGCAAGTTCTTGAGTGTCGGCTAACTTTTTTTGTTGGGCTGTGTATTTCTTTTCCCATTCTTTTGAAGCATCATCTCCGCCCGTGTTTAGCTTTTTAATTTGCTCAAATTGTTCTTTTACTTTTGTGGCTCCAAGTTTTAAGATATCCTCTAACTTTTTACCCTTAATTTCTTCACCTTCAAATTCAACACCGATTTCTTTAAATGTGCGCTTTGCTTCTGTTTCAAGTGCGCCCATACGTGAGCCAACTATCTTGCTTGCAATTACATCATCCTTTATCGCTTCACTTTTTAAAATAAAATCGGCTCCAAATTTTTCTTTGGCAGCATCAATCGTTTCTGTTTTTTCAGGGTCAATCCCGATAAATTGCAATATTTCAATTGCTTCTTCTGGTTTTATTGGCATGGTTTATAGATTGTTTAATTTGTCGGTTTCGTTTTCTTCATCTTCAGGTAAGGGCTGAAATTCATCTTCATTCAAAATAGCTTCAGCAGCATGACTAGCAACTTTGCGTGCTTTAGTTTGTTTTGGTTTTTCTTCAACTACTTTTTTCAGTTCATTTACAGGTGGCATTTCAACCTCCTCCAAAACAGACCAACCCATTCTTGAAAGATAGCCTGTTTTTTTTACAAGATGTTCGGGAAATTCCCTTTGCATTCCATCCGCATAACGGATACATAATATCATTTTTTCTGGCATTTTACATAGTTTTTATGGTTTAGTTTGACATTAATTGGATACAAATATACAAATTATTGTTTATAATTACCATTATCAATATTTCTTTGTATAACTGACTGTGGAACTACTCGAATATTTAACATATTTATTGAGTGTCTGCAATTCCACCCGCCTCTAAAACTAAAAATTGTACGCGAAGTAGTGCCTGCGATTTCCCCTTTCCAATCGCCATCAGCCCATGATTCAATCTCTTTTTTGTGGTAATATTTACCCGCGCGATCTTTGCAGAATGGTCTTGTTGTGTCAATAACGCTTCCTGCATATCTAAACCAAACCGCACCAACTTGTTCGGCAACTGCGGCTGAATATGAAGCATCCGCAACGGCTAAAGCTGTGGCTGAATTTGTCCGCACATTTGCAAGTAACCTTCCATCCGAATCTTTTGTTCCAAGAACAAACTTTTTTAACTGTTTACGCGTTTCAAGTAAGCTATTTCCTGCACTTACATTTGCGGCCAACAATTCAACAAACGGCTGAGTTAATCTTGCGGCCAATCCTTCACCAATCAATGTTGCAACTGCGTTATCTTTTGCTAATTGAACTAAATCTTTTTGTGCTTTATTCGGCTTAAACCCTTTCTCAATTTCTTTTGCAAGCCTATCTGATATTGTGGTCGCCTCATCAAATGAATTAACAAACGCTTTCATTGCTTCTTGAAAATCGGTATTGTTAATAGATTCTTTTAGCGTGTCAATTACTTTGTAAAGTATGCGGATATTTTTGTTATTAACTACAATTTTACCATCAACAGTTTCAAATTTATCAATTTGCTCTTGTACTTGCTCCCAAATATAAAGTTGTGATTTTACCGCAGCTTCGCCCAATTTCTCAGGCTCATTCTCCAGTATTTCAATCTTTTTTTTTATTAGTTCGTCAATAGTCATTACTACACAATAACATCAGCGCGCATATTTGTCGGAGGCGTTTCAACAAGTTTTTTAGCTAAATCAACCAATTGCGTTTTTTGCTCCTCCATACTTAACTTAAAGAACCTTTCATTTGCGTCATGCAATTGATAAATTAAAACAAGTCCAGAATTATGCACAATATCCATCCATTTTTCAGCAGTTCCGCTTGCAATTCTAAGTGCAATTTCTTCTTGTGTGTTTCCAAGTAACAAATCTGTATTAAGTAATAAATCGTAAGCTGATGCTTGTAACGGATCTGTCTTTGAAATTGACATCAAGTAAGCAGAATAAAGTTGATACATTATAAAAGGTGCAACTCCGCTTAATTTAGCTTCATTAATTGCATCTAAATAGTCAGATGGTGTATTAATATCAAAACTTGTCGGCTCTGTACCGTAAACATTAACCGCACCTCCCGTTCTTTGGATGGAAATGTAATCTAAAACCTTAAATGCAACTTTAAATGTTTGGCTGTTGATAGGCTTAATAAATGCGTATGTTGAGCGTAATTTATTTAAAGACCCCGTTGCGGTTGTGCTTTCATTTCCTGCAACTTTTGCATCACTATCGTTTAAGTGTACAATTTTGCGCGCTCTAATTTCATTGTCCGCAATTTCTTTTTTCAAGAATTCAACCGTTTCTGTGGATGGGCTGACATACTGAATTGGCGCTGTTGTTAATTTATCTCCATTTCCAAAAACATCTTCAGGGTTTATCAGCAATTCACCAAGAGGAGATATGCGAGGTACACTTCCTCGCCCTTTACAAGCTGGACATGTGTTTTTAGTTCCTGTTTCGCTTAATATATAACCATTATCACACTTTGCTCCGTCAATTTCAAAATCACAAATTGAACCAAGCATTATTCGGTATGGATAAATGCATTTAGTCTTTGCAATGTTTAAATTATTTTGGTCAAGTAATACCAAATCTAAAATGTCAGAAACAAAGCTAAATGCGCTATCAAAAACAACTTTGTCATTCACATAATTTGGAACACCTCCCAACTGTTGAACAGGAACTTCACCGCATAAATGCTCAAAGTAAATAACTTGCTCACTAAATTTAAAATCAACACGTTTGCCCGTTTGTTCAATTCGGTAAATGTAAGTGTCATCAAACAAGTAAAGCACTTGCCCTATTCTTTTAGGCTTATCATTTTCAAGCACTACCGAATATTCATTTGGTGATAAAAACAAATAGTAATGCTCACCTTTTCCAATAGTGTTTTTACATGAAAAATAATAAGGTAATGGCTTTACCATTTCATCAGACATCACAATATCGCCCGCCTCATTTGTTGTTGTAGGTATTTCGTAAGGCATTACGGCAATATATCCGTTTGCATCTTTTTGAGCAAGTGGGATTTCGTATTGCAGTATCCAATTATAAAATGAATTGTAAATTGGTAAGTAATACTCTAAATAATCTTCAAAGTCTTTTACTTTTGCTTCATCACCTTCAAATCTTAATGAGTAATTTGAACGGTTCGCCCCTCGTGATAATGTGCTTATAAAATCTTGCCAAACTGGTAGTGTAACACTTTTAAAAGTTTGTTTTATGTATTCTAATTCTTCAGTAGTTTGATTTGGAGTGCGTAAATTAAAAAGTCTTTCGGGAAATAACGCGCGTGTTGTATGCGGCTCAATTGATTGCATTTGCTGAACTACATAATTGTAACCAACCCAATACTCAGGTAATTGATTAGGAATGGTGTTAGTATTAACTGCATCGCTTGACGGGAACAAAGCATTAAGGGATTTAATCATACCGCCGTACTGCTTTTGTGCTTGCGCCTGCGCCCAATCTTTTGTATGCTCAACATAGCGGTCAACTATGGCTGTTATTTCCTCTGTTGTTAGCATTTTACTTTAATTTAGCAATTACTTTTATTTGCGTCTTGCTTTCAGTAGCACCAGCCCAATTGCAGCCGCCTTTTTTGCCGCCACAGTTGTAAAATAATCTGTGGCTTGGCTTTTTGTAATTTGGTTTATTTTTCATGCTTTTGTTATTAAAGTTAATCCTCTATTATAGGGTGTTTGTAGTTTAATTATGTTGTATCCGTAATTTTCAATATATTCCATTAACCTTGCAACGTCTTCAATATGATGAGTGTCATGGTATACAATTACACCGCCTTGTGCAAGCCACTTTTCAACAATCTTCCATTCAGGTAAAATGTGCTGCCAATGGTGCATTGAGTCTACAAATATAAAATCAAATTTATCGCTAAATCCTTTGTAGGTGGAGGAATCGGATGAACTACCTTTTATAAAATCAAATGCACTACCTCTATGTTGAGTGCCCGCCCAATTATGAGTGCGAAAATCTTCAATGTCAACGCCTGCAAAATATGAATCTTTCGGCATATTTTCAATGATTTTTACACTTGTTTCACCTTGAAAAACACCAATTTCAAGCGCACGATTAGGCTTAATCATAGCAACAAGGCTACCAATAAAATCACATACTTCAGGTTCGCTATTCCATAAGTGACGCTCGCCCCCCTCAACTTCTTTTGCCATTGCCTTAACCTGTTCGCTGCTTAGTTCCATTCGTTATTTTATTTCTTATTTGCGTGTTTATCTTTTAAAATATGATTCATTGTAAAATCGTGTCTTAATCCTTTTGCTGCGTGTAAATCACGCAATATCTTATCGCACCAATTTGTGTAAAATGAATTGGTAAATCCAAGGCCGCCGTAATATGATTGTAAATAAAAACGTTCTCTTACCTCAACCGTGGTTAACGTGCGCTTCATTGCAAAATGAATTACTCCCGTCTTATCATCGTTTCCTTTGCCGTCAAGTGATGGGTCAATATTACAAATCGACAAGGCAATGTTCATGTATAGTTCATCAGGCTGAGAACCTCCCCACGGCATGCGTAATTTTTTAACAGGTATTGGATTTGCGTATAATTCCAATGCTTTTTTATAGATTGGTTCTGCTCCAACTCTGTTGATAAATACAAGCGAAGAGTTTATTGCGGGAAGCACAGCATCTGTTGGAAGCGCATATTGATTCCAAATGTCATTAGCCCAAGCCCATTGCATTGATGGAATATCGTTACCTTTATCAATTGTGTGATACCCTACTGTATGCGAAATATACGGCTTGTTTGCGTCCTCTAACAATTTAATTAAAGGAGAAATGTCTTTAACTGCAACCGCGTCAACATCTAAATAGAGCGCGCGGTCAGTTGTAATGTAATGATGTAAGTTTAATTTTGCAAATGCTGGTTCACCAACTTTGAAGTGTTGCGGTTCAATTTCAACAATCAAATCAAAAACATTAATGCGCTCACCAATATTCTTAGCCAATTTCTCATAAGAATCGGTAATCAAATGTATTGGGGTTATACAACCTTGTTCTTTAATGGAAAATGCAAGGTTATAGGCCGCAAAGTAGTAGCCGTTTTTCCCAAATGCCATTAAGATAATTGATGTAGTCATAATAAAAATAATTCGCGGCAATAAAAATAAAGAGGGGGTTCAACACCCCCAATACTAACTAAATACTCCCGCAGGTGTTGGAAAAATTCCCGCATCGTCTTTTTCACTCCAAGCACCAATCAACTCGAATCTTTGGAATTCAGTCTTTGTTGCAGGAATAATACGACCACCGCTAAATTTAATTCCTAATCCATTTGTAGGAGAAATAAATGTTACACGATTTGCACCAAATTCTTTTACAATTATATATCCAATACGATCATTTTTTACCTGATTGTAAAAGTCAACGTTTTCGGTGGTAACATTTGCATCAAATAAATTAATTGTACGGTCATAAGTTGTAGGAATCTGTGCGCCTCCGCCAACAGGCGAATCTGCTAACACTGCGCTTGGAAGCGGAATGTCAACACGTACATTTTTTATCAATCTTGCACGACCTGCCGCAATTTCTGCTAACACTGCCGTCCCATCTGAAGGGTCAATTAAATCCGAAGAACATGAACCGATTACAATTTCAGAAGATGCGCCTTCAACGTATGCTTCACAATTAATTAATTCATGTTCTAATAATTCAGAAGAGCAATAGCTTACGCAATTTCCCATTTTAAAAAAATATTAAAATTTTGAACTTCTCTTTTTTGCTGTGAAGAATCGGCACTAAATATCGGACGGGCAAATATAAGGAAAAATAATTATACAATAGCAAGCGCACGTTTTTTAAGCGAGCGTTGTTTGTTTATTGTAAACTATTCCCCCAAATTATAAACCATACCTTCACCATCTTCGAGCAATCTACCTACTCCATCCTCATAAAGCATTCCGCTTAAATTGGTAGGTGTTAAAGGTTCACAAAGTTGATTTCTAAATCCGCATAAAACTTTTCTTGTGCGCTCTTGGAACGGCAAGACTTCAATATCTACGCTTCCAAGTCCTGTTTTATCGCTCCATTCAATTACTGGGAATTGGTCAGAGTTTAAACGGTAAGGCAAGCCGTTAATAAGCATATTATCAAATCCTGCCCAAGTCTTAAAAATGAAATCAAATATAAATTCTGGCTGCTGCTCAATTCTTAAAATGTAAGTGTTTTGAACATCAAAAAAGTTAAGTTGATTCTTACCTAATGAACTTCTGTATTTTATTTGCTCGGTTAGGTATTGCTTTTTAAATAAACGTGCAATCGGATAACCATTCAAAGCATTTAATCTCAATGACGGTTGATAATGATTGTCAAGTATCACCCCTTCCATAACAAACGTGTCAGCAAAACACCCGCTAAATTCTAATGTGCTACAAGTCGCTCCTCCAATACAAATGCAAGGGGTAATTCCATCATAATCGAATGGTCCTGTTAAGGCAACAACTACATCTTTAATCTTACCTTCAGAACTTGTAGAAGGTGCAACAAATTGTAATTGAATTACGCCATTTTGAGTAGGTGTAAATGTAAATGAATGGTCACCCAAATCAGCCGTTGAATATGGACCATCTAAAATTTGAACCGTCTCATCTTCTCTTAAATAAGTAACATAAAACTGCGCACCGCTCATAGAAAATAAATCAAATGACACTTGGTAAGTGTAGCCAGCTTCTAAAATTGTACCGTTTGAAAGCACAGCAACCCCCGTTTCTCCATCAGCTTCAAAAAAGAAAGAATCGTCCTCGCTCCAACCGCCAATGCCATTATTTGTCCAACACGTTAAGTCATCTGTTGGAATCCCATTACAAATCCCCGTAAACCTTCCTGCAAAGTCTGTGCATCCATCAATGTAAGCAAGTTTGTAGCATCCTGCTGCATAATCGTTCCAATTAATATTATAAAGTGCAAGGTTGCCGTAAATGGTAGTTGGAATAGTGTCAATAATATTATCTTCATTATCCAATAAATGAACAAGGTTTGAGGTATTAACGGGCTGAATCAATGGGTTAATTGTACCAGAGTTTTCAAGTAAAATGTTACCTACAAAACCTTGCGATGTGATATTTATGTTTGTTGTGCTTGTTGCCGTGGTAATATAAAACTCAAATATCCCATTACTTGTAATTGTGTAAGAACCCCAACCACTTACGCTGAATAATAAACTTCCTGCGGTTAATTCCTCAACCTTAAATGTTACCTTCCAAAGTAATTCACTGTTTAGGTTAGCATCAAATGTTAAAGTTATTGTTCCCGTACCACCTGATGAAGTGTAAATTTGGTCATCAACTGTCCATCCTTCACCCGCAGAAATTGTATTAAATAAGTTTGGCTCTACCCCTTCGCATGGTGTTAACTCAAAACTAATTTGATTAGTATCATTGTTTAAGACTTCATACTTGTATGGCTGCTGGTCAACATAACAAGGTATAACTTGATTAAAAATGAAAGGCTGATTTTTTATTGGAGTGAATGCCATTGCGTTACTGATTAGTAAGAAGTTTAAAATTAGTTTCAAAGCTATCGAGGTTATTAATTTGTACCGTGTCGATATAGCCAGAGCCTTTAATAAGTTGAATGAATCCATAGGTGAAATCTACTCTTTTTGAAGGGTTATTGATTAATAGTTGCACCTGCTCAAAAGAAATAGGCTGTTCAAATCCATAAGAAAGTGTTTTTCTAGTTGCAGGGTCGTACAAAGGTAAATCATTTGGAGATACTGCAATATAAATTGCAGATGTAAAGTCGCTAAAAAATTCTACCCCAAAATCATCAATTGTAGGTTGAAAATACAAAGCCGCATCATCATCGAATGCTTTATTTGCCAATACATCAACTCCTACTGAAAAACCACCCTCTAAAGGTACTAAAGGGAAAAATTGTTCTAGCTGAAAGTTCAAAGGAGCTAATAATGGTGTGTAAAATACAGGATCTCCAATTATGGTAAAAACAATATTACCTCCAGCATCGTAAATTCTTAAACAAATTTTTATTACAATTATTTGAAAAGCAATTGCACAAGGGTCTTTTAAAACGTTCAATCTTACCCTAAAAACAATATTACAAACATCTGGAGCCTTCCATCTAAACAATATTGGGTCATAGTTTAATCCAACATCAGTTACAACATCGCCAAATGGTATATTTTGCCCTGTAATTTCCGTGTAAAAAGCATCGTTACCAAACTCAATTAATCCAACTCCAGCAGGCATAAGCATAGGAAAAGCATCCACAGGTGGGTCTGATTCACTGCAAGGCGTGTTAAACGGCGGCGGAACGTTCATGTCTGTGAAAAATTCCAAGTCCGTATCAGGATAACCATCATTGGTTGAAATCACACTATTTGGAACACCTCCAATTGCATTTAATGAAGATATTGCATTTGTTAAGCCACCATTATAAACAGTTTGATTTATAAAATAAGGGTCTGTTCTTTTTGCTTTTGGAGCCGTGTCAATATCTTCGGTCTGAATTATAATTGGATTAAGGTCGTAAGAAGTGTTATTGTTTATAAATGTATCTTCAATAACATTTGGGCAAACAATAACTTCAGTTTCGTTAAAGGCATCGTAAGCATTATCAATGTTACATTGGCCAACAAAAAAAAATGATTCTTCTCTAAATCCTCTAAACCTTGACTGAGGAAATTGTAAATAGACATTTGGATTGCTTGATTGGAATTGTTCTAAAATACTTCTATTGCCAAGTGCAATTCTGTTAAAAAGTTGAGGTATCTCATAATTTAAAAATACAGGGTCAACTTCATTTATAATTGTTGAGAGCTGGTCTTGATTCAAGTCAGATACTTTTTCAATTTGCAATGTTGGTTGTCCGTTGATTGTAGAAAAAGCCATCCCTAAATTATACTTACTTCTAAACACCTCAAACATATCAGCAAATGAAGATGTGAAAGGTGTTGAAACGTTATTGCGCAAAGCAAGTCCAGAGGTAATTATGTGTTCTTTTCCAATTGCATCATTCTGAAAAAAATTTGAAACAAAATTTACTGTTCCATTAGAAATAAACTCAATAATTTTTGTAAAATAATCAAATACTTTTATTCCAAAAATAATATTAGCAGAAGTTGCACCGTTACGCGGAATAAACATTTCAACAATACTTATTGGTGGGGCAATCATTGGCACTAAGTCCTTTGTAAATAGCGCGTCTGAAATGTATTTTACGTTCTTATTTGTGTTAATGTAACTTGAAAAAGTCTTATCAAATACCCGTGTTGCAACTGTACACCGACTTAAATTAAATTTGCATTCGGTAATAAAAATATTCCCTTCAACCAAATTTATGTAGCCTATTCCATTACAACTGTACTTTATAAGCACTGGAATTGGCTCACAATAACTCCCATTAACTCTTATATTTGTTAAGTATTGGTAAGCATCGCCTCCCATTTCTAAATCAATATCATAAGTTGTAACAACAGCATTAATTTGCTTATCAAGCTGTAACTTAATAGTAAAATCCCTCCAATTTAATGGGTCTTCATACTCTTGTCCGTTAATGAAAAATTGAATAGGCATTAGTTCCAAGTACTTCTTAATGATTTGTTGTTTGCAATAGCTTTTATCATTTCTTTAGTGTTTTGCTTTTCAGCTTTTCTACTTGTTTGCAGTTCGCGCTCCATTCTTGATGAATCTAACTTAGCGTTCAACTTTTGATTTATTGATGCAGATTGTGAGGCTTGAATGATTGGGACTTGAAAACGTTTGTAAATAAATTCTTTTTCTTTGCCTGTATTAATTGCTTCAAGTAGTGCGCGGTTTTTTCTTGTTGCGTTTCTGTTTGTAATGTATTCTTCGCCTTCTAATTCAGCCAATACACCACCTTGTGAGTGACGCGCACCTTTAACCAATCCACCTTTTTCAAATTTTGGAATTGGACGCGCTGCAACTGTCGCTGCTTGGATAGCACCTAATGTAATAGCTAATGCAACTAATGCGGGGTTGGGGATTGCCTTAGATATTGCCGTTGCCGTATTTATTGCGATGTTAAACAATGCCTGCGCTTTATCGGAAATCGCTTGTTTACGCTGTAGTTTCCTTACTTCAATTAAATATTTTTCTTCAATCTCTTTTCTTTTGGCTGCATTATCTCCAGCAGCCTGCAACTCCTTTTCTTTACTTGCCTCTAAATCAGCAATAGAATTCGCATTTAGCTGTGCGCCAAATTCAAACAATTCTGTTACTATTTGTTTAGAAATATCTAGTGCGGCATTTGCTTCCTTTTCCCTTGCGCGTCTTCTTAATTCAATTAATCCGATTTGGCTTATAGTTAATTCTTCATCAGATTTTAAAATCTTTTTATTAGTCTCTTGGGTTAATGCAATTGTATCTTGCGAGGCTTTTTCTTGAGTTAATTTTATTTTTGCTAAATATGTAGCCTTTGCCGCCTCCAAATCATCATTCGCTTGCTTTGCCGCGTCAAATTCTAATTCATAACCTTGTAAATCAGCCTTTAATTTAGCTTTTATAAGATTTTTTTGCGCCTCAATTGAATCTTTATTACGTAAAACATCCAATTCTGCTTCCAATACAGCAACATCAGCAAATCTTTTCTTAGATTGAGCAACAATAAGTTCACCTCTTATTGTTTGGTAAGTGAGTTCAATCTGTATTTTTTGAATTTCTTTATTCTTAGTATCTTCAATCTCTTTTTTATTCGCATCTAAAATTCTTTTTTGCTCCTGCTTATTAAACTCACCTCTTAAATTAGCTATTGTTTTTTCACCATCCGCAATTATCGCGGCCTTTTTACCTTCAGCATCTCTTACAACTTTGTTTGCATCAACTAAAGGTGCGGTAATAAGTAATAATAAACGCTTTTGCTTTGCGCTTTCAATCTCTAATTCAGCATCGGCAACACGTCTTTTTTGCGCAAGTAACTCAGCAGATAATTTATTTGTAAAATCAGCTAAAGCAATTTGTCTATCAAATTCTGCTTGGGTAATTTTTCCACGCGTAACATCTAATTCTAATTGTGCTTTTACAAGAGCTTTTGATGATTCAATTTGTGCGGCATTAGCAGCCTTTACAGCCGCAGCGGCCGCCGTTGAACTTTCAGCAAATTGTTGAAGTTTTGCAATAACAAATCCAAGTGCAACAACTAAAGCCCCTAAACCAGTTGTAATTAAAGCGCCTCTAAATATTTTTAAAGCTGTTGTTGTGGCTCCAAGTGATGAGGCGTATAATGTTTGCGCTCCAGTAGTTATTGCCACCTTTAATGCTCCTTCCCCCGTCACCAAATTTGCAAACTCTTGAGCCGACGCAACAAGTGCTAATGATGCTTGAACTTTTAATAATGCTTTGTTTATTTCTTCACTTTCTGCACCAAACAAAGCAATTGCTCCTTGCACCCCTGCAAAAGCAGCCGCAACAGCTTGAACTCCTTGAACTGCTGCATCGAATTTGAAAGTATCGCTGGCAAGAACACGCACCCTTTCCCTTGTATCTCCAATTTGGGTTTCTAATCGCGCGGCTTTTATTGTTAAGTCTGTGAATGCTTTTGAACCACCTTGACCGCTTGCTGCAAGTAGTGAAATTTCATTCTTTAAATTACGAAGTTGGCCCGTTAAAGTTAAACCTTTCTTTGCAGCCTTTTCTATTTCGCTTCCTGTCTTGTTTAATTCACCGCTTAGCACTCCCAACTGCGACCTTAACAAAGCCGCCTCTTTTCTTACCGCTCCAACTCCACCTGTTGCAACATTCTTTGAAATCATAAGTAATCGAACTTCCTCATCGTAAAGTGCCTTAATCTGCGCCTTTAGTTCGGTTGCTGACTTTTTTGTTTGGTCTAATGACTTAGAAACCTCTTTCCCTGCAAATGCTTGTTGAATTGCTTTGCCGCTTTGAGCAAAGTCTTTACTTATTTGTGCAGACGTTTCGTTTGCGGATTGCTCCAACTTATCATTTGCTCCAATGGCTGATTTAATCTGCGCGGTGTAACCTTCAACCTCAGCCCCTAAGATTACAATTACTTCATCTGCCATTTTTTTTGAAATTAAAGTATTTCGCAAATATAATTAAATATTCTTCAACAGAAGTACTTAGCATTTCATCCAGTGACTTTTCTGCAAACATACCAATGTCAAATAGATGCTCTTTAAACTGTTTGTCCTGCTGGCTTATTCTAACATTGACATCCAATTGTTTAGCATCTGTTTCAACTGCTTCTGTTTGTTCAGATTTTCCTCCCACAACATTTGCAATTCTTGTTCTGAAATACGTGTTAACCCTAGTAGCGGATGTAAGGAAGTTCGCAAAAAAAAAGAGTGCGGCGATGTCGTTTCAATTTCTTTGCTGAAGATGTCAAGTTTGTGTTGATGGTAGTCATCGCTAATTATCATTGGATCTTCTTTTTCTCCAATGATTAACATTGCGGCAATGTTGAGTAAAATATCCTTATGTATCACATCACCTTTTCGCATTTCAATAAGGCTTACACACGCAGCAATCTGTGCGCTGTTCTTTGGGTCTTTAAGTCCTCCATGAATAGCAGATTTCATTATTGTGGTAATCTTTTCTAACTCTTCACCGCTTAGTCCAGAATTTAATCTTTCAAGTAAATACTGAACCTTTGCAAATCTATTTAAAGGCTGTGCTAAGTCAGAAGGGAATGTGTAAAACATTTCACCGTTACTTGCAGTAAACAAATATTTCAATTTGCCTTTATATTCTTTTTGCGCTTTATTGGCGCGGAAATTTCTTAATAGTTTTAACATAATTTTGGTTTGGTTTGCTTGGTATATGTCACCATTTACCCAACGGGCATTTTTCTGATTTAACTCTTGTCTTTGCCGCCAACATACAGCCGCATTCTTTGCAGAATCCTGCTTTAGCCTTTGGGCATTCACCGCAAATTTTTAATCTTGCGTCCTTCATAGCAATCGTATCTTTGTTGTTTGTTGCCATTAGATAAAATCCTTTTGGTATGTTAAGTAGGCTCATATCACTCCAAATGTTACCTCAACACAATCGTACAGAACTCCATCAATTGTTACTGGCACTTGCTCAGGATAACCATCAGTGTAAATGTAAAATATAAATCTAAAAGGTGTGCGCTTCGAAAAGTATTGCGGCGTTTCTGGCGCATACATTAATTCACCCGTCACATCAGAAGTTAACAAGAATTGGTCAATCCTTCCGCTTGCTTGGTTTAACTGTTGAAATGTTACTTGCGTGTTAATTTCTTCAATCGTTCCGAAAATCAAAACATTATCCTCGCTTATACAGGAATCAGCAACTTTAATTCTGTAACATTCTGTTGGGCAACAACTCATTGAATATATTTTTTTAAAAATGTATTGCAAAAGTAACGAAAGCAATCTAAGAAATCGGCTCTTTGCTCAATTATTTTTCTATTACTCTTTATAATTTCTCCATCAGGACCACAAGCAACCTTTAAACAATCTGTTATAAACCCCTTGCATGTTGGGCTTATTAGTACATTTAACTTGCGAAGTATTTGATTGCAATCTGCGCGAGAGTTTGAATGTTTCGGATTTGCTTTTACCTCAAATTGTGTTTTACTTAGTCCCAGTTCGCGCATAATCTGAATGTAAAGAGATGCATTATCGCGCTGGCTAATTTCACCCCTATTACCCATCGCATCACCTGTTATTCTTAACTTTGCTTTAGTAATTCCTTCGCGCTCCAATATCTTTCTAATTGTTTCGCACATCTTACCAATGTTTCCATTTTCAATACTTACTTCTTCTAATATCCAAGCATTTCTTACGTGTTCTTGCGCTAATATTGCACAAAATGGGTTTAAGTTAAAGTCAATTGATATAATTAATGGTAAGTGTACATTATACTTTAAAGGCAATGGTGCAACGTGCTTTTGCTCGTTGAAATCATCTAAAAATGGATTGTCAACGGGAACATCAACATTCCAATCACCTTCAACAAACTGCTGGTATTTATGCGGCGGCATATTTTTAAGTGATTCCAAATAGTCCTCAGTTACATAAGGATTGTCAGTAATCTTTGAAGGAATGTAAAGCCATTTATTAGGAAGCGTTCCATTAATATATTTATCGTAAACTTCCTTTTTAACCCAATTCTTTGATGGGTTGCATGTTGCCATAATTATTGGCTTTGGCCGTGGATTCGATTCCCATCTACCAATCCTACCAAATGAAATTTGTAAAGTATCAAGATTGCATTCGTTTATTTCCTCAAACAAGAATCCAGAAACCTCTAAACCTTTCAACCAATTCAGTTCTTTATCGTTGTTGTAATTTTCACCCTTAAAAAGTATTTCACTGCCATTTGTATGAACATAATGAAACGGGCTTTCAAATAATCGCCCTGGCGGATTCAACTTTCTAAATGATGGAATTGTGGTTGATCTAATCTTTTCCATATCTTCCCTCACAACGCACCATCTTGATTTAGGAAATAACTTACACATTATAAGCAGTGCAGTTAGTCCCCAAAAAGTCTTACCACCACCCATTGCCCCACCAAATAAAATAAAGGTGTATTTTTCTGAAGCAATAGCATCCATCGCTTCACACTGCTTTGGTGAAAGAGTTATGAAATTGGTATTTGCTTGTCTCCCCAATTTATTACTTGGTTAATTTTTTCGCCTCCACTTGTTACATCGGACTGCTCTTTTAGTCCTAAATCGCGAGCGATAATATTTGGATTTAAAAAGCCAGCAGCGGCTCCAGAAAATTTTTGGTCGTAGATGATTTTGCCAATACGTGCTATGACTTGGGAAAATTCTTTGTAATCAGGGTTTGTTTTATACTCTCTTAAACTTTCAACTCCTAGAAATAATTCAAGACCATCCCAAGTAAAAGGTCGCATCTTTGGAATATAAACTTCTTTAGCATCTTTACCTCTAAAATCAACTTCAATAAATGGATTATCAATGCACCATTGAAAGTATTTTAAAGATTCTTCCAAAAATAGTTCTGGAGAAGAGAAAATCTTATCTCTTCCATGCTTTGACCTATTCTTCCAAAATTCATTTCCTTTAGGTGCTGACATACCGCAAATTTACATAAAAAAATAATGCGCAGAACCAATCACGAAACTGCGCATTTAATTTAAACCTCAACTATGAGGCAAAGATAATAATAAAAAACAATAAGATGCAATAGTTACCATACAAAACAACAATTAAGACTGCGACAAAGCAATCAATCTACTATGAAGCATTTCAATCGTGGAACCCGTTTCACAATTCTTAATTGTATGAATATGCGGTTTAACATTTGTTGCCACAATTTCAAAATTCTTTCCACCGTGCGAAAAATAAGCTGATTCTATACCCAACATACTTATTTGCTCAGATAATGGTTTGTAGGGCTTGGTTGGTAGTTTGTGGGGGCGTTGATTAGTTGCTGCCATTTGATATTAAATTATTAATAATATATTGAAAAGTAGCGAAATCACGCACGATGTTGACTTTTGCACCTTGATACTCAATTTTTGCTAACCACAATTCCTGTGCTGGCGATAGCCTACCAATTTCTGTTTTAAGTTCAAATAGGTGTAGGTTGCCATTATAATAAAAATGCAAATCAGCAACCCCTGCAACAACTCCCATTGCTTTAAGTTTATTTGCCTCATGTGCGTTTCTATTCCCACCGTTCGGAACGTGCCACAATAACCCTCGCAAATCAGGATAAGTATTATGAAACCATTGGAAGCAATCGGATTGTAATCGGTCTTCGGATAAGTTCATGGGCAAATATAACAATATTATTTAATTGAAAACAAATAATAATAGTTTTTAATTTTTTGTCAGATAGGACAGATGTATTTTCATCTGTCAAAAGCTATCTTCTTAGAGCATCAACGTTTTTAGCCGATTTTTTGACAGATGACAGATAATTTGCATTTTGACTCTGTTATATAGAAATAACATTGTAAAAATAGGGCTATAAATAAATATATTTTTCTATATACTTTTTTATAAAAAAATCTGTCATCTGTCAAAAGTACTACTATATCCTTACTTATAGTAGGCGTTCAGCTTTTGACAGATTTTTTTTATCTGTCAAATCTGCCAAGATGTAATATTGTTTACTAATTTAGATATAAAGCACGTTTAAGTAAAGATTGATGGCAATTTTTAAAAATTCAAATTGTTTGTACGTACAAACATTGTAAAAATAAAAAACCCGCAAAAGTATGCAGGTTTGTTTTAATGGTCGGGTTTTTAATATTAAAATGGCAAATCTTCGCTTAAGTCTGGAAAATGTTTCGGCTCAATTCCAACTAATAATTGAGATGTTGTTTGAGATGTTGAAAGCGGTACGCAATAATAAACGCGGCGACCTTTTTCGTCCCTATCCTGATTGTAGCCTAATGATGTCAATTCGCGCCCAACTGCAATGCTGGTTAAACGCAATTTTGTTTCAGCCTCAATATACACAACAATATCTGTTGCGGTAAGTGGAGTGCCTCTTTGCTCGGTTGTTGGGGAAAAATACTTTTGAATAAGCTCCCTTGCTGAAGATGGCGCTGCATATTTATAGTCGTACTTATTTAAATATGCAATATCGTCTTTTGTAAGTCTAAAATTGTATCCTGATTTATACAAATGGTAACACTCCATAAGTAGCGCAGTTTTATCAACGCTATTGTACACTTCCCAATCATAACTTTGAAAATCAATAATAAGGTAACGCCTGTTTCCAGTTAAATCAGTTAAAATATCCTTCTCGTTTGTATTGCCGCACATCATGGCAAGTCTTTGAACCGTAACGTTACCTTTTCCGTAAGGCTTGCGCACATCAAAACGGGCTTTATCAAGTAATGCCTTTTGGTGCAAATCGTCTTTCTTTGATTTACCGCCACATTCATCGTCAATAATTATTAACTTTTGGCACATCAAAAGATAAAAATCAACATCTTTCATTCCAGGGGAAACTTCACCAATATAATTTTTAAGCGGTTCTGGAAGTATATTACGTTCAAACCAAGTCTTACCAGCATTTTGTGGACCTTGAAAAATTAACATCAGGGGTGAATGTTGCCCGTGTATTGTTGCAATAATTGAAATGAGCCATTTAGTTAGGAAATACTCAGCGTATGTTGGGTCTTGTGTTTGGATAGATGCGCAAACTTTTGAAATATTGCCAGTCGTTGTGTAGTGCTTGTTTTGCTCAATAAAATCTAAAAGAGGATTATAATTAGATACAAACCTTGAATGTATTAATTTATTAAAAATATTATCTTTTGCTTTTGGCATTACTTTGACCGACTCTAAGTACATTGTATTAATATCTTCTTCAAGTAAAGGCTCACCATTATTTTCAATTAGCATTGAAATTTCATTGCGCTTTAGATTGTAATTTGAACGCAAGTACATTTCCATTTGAGAAACCTCATCCAATTGATCCGATGGCGTAGAGCTCGACTTATTAATCGCTTCAATCTTTTCGGGTGCAATATCAATATCTTCAAACTTTTTGAGGTTGGTTGCGATTTGTGATGGAGAAAGGGCGGCGGCTTTACCTTGCTTCGCAGCTTGAATAATTTTTCTTGTGCGGGGCGAGTGTATTTCAATCCCCGCCGACTTAGCGTAATAGTAAAATGTTGCAATTGTAACAATGTTTGAAGCGCGGTGGCGAATCATTGCATCGTACTGCTTATCGCAAATTGCAGAATCATACTTTATTGAGTATTGAGAAACTAAGTGAAAATATTCGCGCCCGTTTTCATTAAATTGATGTGCAAATGAAAATCCAATCCTTAACCATTCATAGTAATTTTCGCAAAGGTTAATACGGTTTGATGTGATTTGATTTAGTATGTTTTTGAAATCATCATCAAGAAAAACAACATTTTCAATCTTTCGCGGCGGCTTTGCAGTTGGATATTGAGTAAACTTTTCTGCGTAAGGGTTAATGTAAAGTTCTGGGTCGTAAGAAACAAAACGCGCCCTAGATTGATTAACCGATGTAGGGTCAATTATGATATTGTAATTCTTAAATAAATATTCAGAAATTCCGTTAAAAGAATCTCGATGTTTTGCAGGGGCAATCTTAAATATTGCACAAAGGCCACGTCCAGAAATTGAAGCAAAAAGCGCGTAAACATATTTGTCAGATTGCAAAATTCTGCGCTGAGCATTAAAATTAGTAATTTCATCAATATCAATTCCAATGTAACCACTGTGTTTTTCAATTGCCTCGTCTTTTCGCTCTTTAAATGCCCCGCTAATTGTAACCGCTAGCGCTTTCTTTTTAGCTTCGTTCCTAATTTCCTTATCTCCAATTGCTCTAATTGGCAACACAATATCTTGCCAGCGTCCATTTTTAACTGATTCTAAAAATAAATCAATTGCAATAGTTTCTGTTGACTTGGTGTCTTTTGCTCCATTATAAATCGAAATCATTGCAGCCATGTCGGGAGTATATTAGTGATTGGTTGGAGTGTAGTTAGTTGTGGTTGTAAATTTTGGGTTGGCGGTGGGGCTTGCAATTTACTAATTTCTGCTTCAATAAATTCCTTTATAAGTTTTTTGTGAAATGGGTTATACTTTTTCCCTTTCGCTTCGCACCATTTACGGGCTTCCAAAACATAAGTTTGTTCAATTGTACTTTGGCTAGTACCTGTCGGCGCATTCTTAATTAACCGCTTACCAATTTCATAATAACTTGCATATTCTTTATATCCTTTATTATTTGCTGAGGTAATAAGGCGGGATACATCAATTCCTTTTGTAAGCACCCTATATTCTTCACTTACCAATACTTCTTCAGCAACTTTTTTTGCAGGGTACTGATACCCGCAATATTTACAATCATTTGATTGTGCTGAAATAATTGCTTCACATTGTGGGCAAGATTTACAAGGAGCAACTCCCATAGTTTTACTGGCAGTTGGGGGGTTTTCAAAAATATCTATCCAATCTCTATCGTCCGACCAATCACCTAAGTTTACGGCGTTGGCTCCCATATCTATAATAATAAACAAATCTTTGTTTGGATGAATACGTCCACCTCTCCCTGTAATTTGGAGCCAAAGTGAAAGTGACATGATTGAACGGTTTACAATAATACCCTCTACACTCGGTTCATCAAATCCAGTTGTTAAAATTGCAACGCTTGAAAGAATTGCATTTGGAGTATTTTTTAGCCACTGTAAGGTTTCTTCCCGTTCAAAGTCTGTGCAATTCTCAGAATCTAAATGTCTTATATTATATCCTGCTGCCTTAAAGTAACGTGTTACCTCAATTGAATGGGCAATGTTGCAATTGAAAATAAGTGTTTTTTTATTAAGTAAAAACTTCTCATAATAAGTAAGCGTTGATTTAACGTGTTTAGCTTTTGAAAACTCATTGCCCATTAACTTATTGTTAAAATCGCCACCTTTAACAGCAAGCGCTTTTCTATTAACAACATCTTGCGGTGCAATTGTAATATTTTGGCAAAGTTTACCGCGTGAAATTAAATCCTTTATTTGAGGTCCTTGAATTAATAATTCATAAATATCTATTAACATCTGCTTTTTATTAGCAGATATTGGAGTGGCTGAAAAGCCTATAATTGTAACATTTTCAGTAAAAGTGTGTGCTTTATGAAGTGATGCAATATGTGCTTCGTCAATAATTGCAAGTCCAATGTTTGATGGCATTCGCTTTTTAGCACTTTCAACCATTGCAATATAAATACGTGATTTTGGCACATTTCGCATTCCTGCGCTAATTAATTGTGCTGATATTCCAAAAGTATCAAATATTGTTTGCCTAGTTTGTTTTGCAAGTTCGCGGCGATGTACGTAAATTATAACGTCTTGTGTAGTGGCTGAAATAAAACGATGCGCAATAAAACTAAACATGACTGTTTTGCCTCCTCCAGTTGGAGTTTGAACAAGTATTGTTTTATGCTTTTTTGTGGCACGAATTGCCGCATCAACTTGCATCTGTTGATAATCGTATAGTTGTTTTTTCAATGTGATTGGTTTTTTTTAGCAAAGTGGGCAGGATTTGAACCTACATTCTAACGGATGCGTTTCGATATGCTTCCGCACGGGCTATATCTGCCCTCTCATTCTACCTATATGAGATTAAACCACTTTGTTTTTTTAATTAAAAAGGTAAATCATCCTCCACATTTGCGGCTGTTGGTGCTTGGTAATTTTTGCTAGGGGATGCGGCTTGCGACTGCGTTCCTGCACGTTTACCATTTCCAATATACACTTTACCTTCTAATTCTCTAAAATCCTTTTTTGAATTCAATTGAAGAGAGACATTGTTGCCATATTGGTCGACATCATCATTGCTCCAAATTGTAAGATTAACATAAGTTTTTTTGTTTGCATGAACTGTAAAAGCAGAGTGATTAGGGTTTTCTTTAAATACTTCCCTTAACTTACTTAATTCAATTGATACATTTGCGAATAGTGCCATTTTATTTTTATTTTATTGGTTTATATTAATTATTGTACGCATGGTGTCCCATACTTAGTTATTACATACATCCACCAATCTTGATTTGGTGAAAACATTTGATGTTCGATATTATCTTTCTTTAGTGATTTATTGTAAGAAAGTAGTAATATATTGTTGATTGATGTTGCAATTGCGTAACCGCTTAACTGCCTTTCGTATCCAAATCGCTCAACGGCTGGCTTTAATGTTCCAGCCAAAACTTTTAAGTCAATTATCAGTTTGCCTTTATAAAGTAAATCAGCGCGGCCTTTGTACTGCATTTGCATACCGTTACATTCCATTTTACAAGTAAACGCAACTTCTTTTTCAAGAAATTTAATTGCGGGTCCTAGAAACTTCTTCAATTCACCTCCAATTTTAGTAACAATTGAATAATCTACTTGGTCATATTTATGAGGCTCAAGTAAAAAGTTATGAACGCGGGTTCCAAGTTTCATTCCTTCGGATGGTACGATTGCTATTCCAGATTCCAACATTTTAATTCCTGAGAATGAATACCCCTTAATATCGAGGTATTCATCAAAATCTAAATCGGAGTAGTATTTTAAATTGCTAACACGTATCATTTTAAAATTTCAGTATAAACAATCCCCTTAAAAGTTTCACCTGTATCAGTAGCGTGTTTTGCCATTGCATCTGCCATTTGTTGAATTGAAACGTTCGCCCAAGTCTTAACACGTAAATATGAAACAAGAGTTGGCAAATTAGCAATAAATTGTGTCATAATTAACTGTGCCCATGCTTGAGAATTAATAGGCTCAATTTTCAATTCTTTTTTAATCTTTGCAGTTTCAATTTGAGGTGCGGATGCCGTTGCAATAAGATTATTAACACTCGCTTCAGCCTCTATTTTTTCAGCAACCTTTTGAGCCTGTATTTTTGCATCTAGTTCACGCCTTTCAATTGCTGCTACTGCATTTGCCAAATCAATTTCATAATTTGCGAACACTTGCGGCAACATTTCAATTTTATCTGCCAGCAATTCAGCGTAGTTTGGTGGCGTAAGTGTTAAATATAATGATTGCATTTCTTCTTTGTTAATTAATGAAGCATCAAACTTATACATTGCACCAACTTTTACGGCTCCCATATTTACCTCAACGTTGCTTATGGGTGGCGGATTAATTGCTGCGGTTAAAAATGCTGAATAAGTGGTGTCAATCTGATTATTCAGTTCGTTTATATACTGCGCCTCCAACCTCATAAACTCATTAGCGCAATGTGCTAAAAATCGCGCTTTTTCATTTTCATAGGCTTGCTTTTTTGCGGCAGCTTCGTTTGCTGCTTTTCTAAGTTCAAGTGATGTGGTATCTAATTTTAAATACTGCTCATTTGTTTTTGGCTCCGCGCGTTTTTCAAACGCCATAAGCGGAGCAAACAACTTTTCTTCAATAAGCCTAGTAAAAGTTAAACGATTTTCTTTTAATTCACCGTGTTTTTTACGATAAGTTGCAAGTGCCTCATCAATTGCTTTGTGGTCTTGCACATTTACGGACAATAAAATACCCTGGAGTTCTAATTCTGCGGTGGTGAGGGTTTGAGTTAATTCATTTTTCTTGCGGACCATTACCGACCATGCGTTCATCTGTTCGGGTGTGGGTTGAAAAGATTGCGTTTCGATTTTTGCAAGTGCTTGGCTTTCGATTGTTTGCATAGTTTTAATTATAGTTGGTTTAAAAGTAATTCTTCTTCGGTTTGTGGTTTCGGTAATTCTGCACCATAGGCAATTCCATATTGCATTTCACGTTCTGGTTGTGGCGAGGTATTCTGCATCCTATTCGCAGTTGTTGGCTCCTGTGTTTCTTCTTTAGTGTGTGCGCCGCTAAATTGCACAATATCTCTACGGTTTAAGTCACGGCCAAAAATTGCCCCTAAATGTTCTGCTGCATCTTTAATTGCGTAAGATTTAGCTGAAGGTAAAGCCATTTGAACGGCTGCTGCTTTAATTGCGGCAAGGTCTGCGGCTGATTTCCCAGCGTCCGTTTGCACATTCACTGCGCCAACACCATCTTGAAAAGTCCATTCTCCCGTTAAAGGATTTTGAACGTGAAGTCGAACTGTTACCGCAATTGAATTGAACATTACTTGTTCTCTAAGCACTTCAACTTTCCAAGATTGAAAAATGTAAGTTAGTAGAAATTCAACTTTGTCGATTGGAAGATAATGTGCTTCAGCCGTATTTCCTGCATCGTCTTTTACTTTTGCCATTGGATGCTTTTTTACCCAAGAAGCATGAGGAGGTTGATTTAATAATTCATTTAGTGAATCTTTCTCGTATGATTCGTTAACGTTTCCTGCCAACCTAACAAGGTTAGCAATCTTAGGGATTGGTTTTTTCATTTATTTTAGTTTAGTAATTTTCGTAATAATTTCTATCAAATGCACCAATATACTCATTGTAACCTATTTCAAATAAGTCCATTGAAATATGATGTTTTGCAAGTATTTTTGGAAGCAAGTCGCGGCGTTTTCCACTGCCGCAAAATTCTGTAATGCAATAGCCAATTCTAAACCACCTATCGATGTTTATTTTCTTTAGGTCAGACATGTTATGATACTTCATTGCTAATTAAGTATTGCTTGAATTGACACTTGCAGCCCTTCAATTTCTTTTTCAGATTCTGCCATTTTCTCATTAAACTCATCATGGTCCATACGATTGTAAAAGTAGTGGCAAATGAATTCTTGCTTAATAATTTGCGCCTCTAAGTGTAGATGCTGCAATTTTAGTAAACGTGCCATAAGATTAGGTACGTTGTTAATAATAGGCTGGGGGTTGATTGGTTTTTGCATGGTTTATTTATTTGATTGGTTTAAACTTCGTTAGCACGCTGTATTATCTCATCCAACTTAGGCGCAATTTGATCGAATTTAGATTGCTTAATTCGCCTAGCGTATATTTTTGTCGGCTCTTTTTTAGTTCCGTGAGGACGACCGCGTTTTTTATCTTCGTTCATGTCTTGTAATTAGTTTGGCAAATATATAAAAATTTATTAATTGCAAACAAATAATTAATTATTTTTATTTCCATGCTTTATTGACCGATAAATTACAGCCAAAACAAGGGCAAGAAACGAAAGCACATACGCCCCAATCCCACTATAATAAAAAAAGTCTGCGCCCCATCTTTTTGGACAAGGTAAAACTTGAACACTACTTTTTATTTTCTCAATAATCCGATCACGCTCCCTAATTTCAAACTTTAATTGTTCGGTGCCAACTTCAGCGCCAATATTTATTTTGCCGTTTTTTACAGTTCCTTTCAACTTTGTTTTCCTTCCATCCCTTTTATATGTTTCTTTAATTGTAGGAATTGTTCCATCTGGACACGGGCTAACAACATATTCAATATGTGCTGAATCGGGCGGCACATTAAGCACAGAATCTCTAAAGCTCCAATACTCTTTATAAATTGTGCTGTCCGTTCGCACTTCTTTTTGGGGGCAGGTTGAGCAAATTTTTGCGCGTTTGCGTTCGGTAATGCATCCAGCAAACACAATAAGCACTAAAGCAATGGCCACGTTTCTAAAATTATTTTTCATTATTTTAATTATTTGTTTGCAAATATATAAAAAGTATTTATATTTGCTGAATCAAAACCAATCAAAAACCAATCAAAATGACATCAAATTTATTATTGCCTGATGATTTTCATCAATTGCCTTTAAGCTATTGCAAAACTTGCGATGGTGTTGGCCGTGTTCAATTACTTGAATTAATGTGCTTTAAAACAAGCGAAGAAACAGATAGCCTTTGTGAAGGCTGCGCTGGGGAATGTTTTAGAGAAAACACTAAAGAGTGTAAACATTGTGACGGCACAGGCGAAGTAGAACCGATTAACCCTTTTGATAATAACTAAAATGTATAAAAGTAAAAGAAAACAGTTAGAAGAGTTGCTGTATAAAATCACAAAACTACAAGAACAAGTTGAGTTTATTATAGATGAAGAACAAGATAAACTTGACAATATGCCTGAAAATTTACAAGGCGGTGAAAGATATAGTCAAATGGAAAATGCAATTTCTTGTTTAGACGATGCCGTTTCAAATTTACAAAGTGCTTACGATGACATTCAAAGTTCAACAGAGCAGTATGTGTTGTAGCATTACGCCTAAAATTGAAGCATTGGCGATGGTTGGGAATTTGAAAAACAAAAGTTGAATAAAGTAATGAAGCTAAATAGAATTACATACGATGAAATGATGCAAGTCAGCCCTGCTTTTGGCAATACCTTGTTAGCAGTAGTGCCTTTCTAGAATTAAAATAAAACTTCTGGGCGGAGTTATAAAACCCAATATAAGCAAATGAATAAATTAAAAAATGCACCAATGGCGAAGTATAGTAACCAAGTGCAAACAAGTAGTGATTATGCGAAGTTTAAAACTTTGATTGGAAACAGAAAGCCGAATGAATTACACATTAAAAGGCTGATTAGTTCATTTAAAGAAAGGTATTTATTTAGTCCTATTCTTGTAAATGAAAAAATGCAAATTATAGACGGACAACATCGTTTTCTTTCTGCTAAAGAATTAAATTTTCCAATTAACTATTTAGTAGTTGAAGGTTACGGATTAGAAGAAGTTCAGATTTTGAACACAAACTCAGCAAATTGGAAAAAAGAAGATTATTTAAAAGCATATTGCGATTTAGGTCTTGAGCCTTATCTTCAAATGCGACAATTTATGTTAGATTTTCCTGACTTTGGAGTTGCAATTGCTGAAATGATTTTGACCGATAAAGTTAATGGCGAAAACAAACAATTGGTAGTTGATAAAGTAACTATGAGAATGATGGGCTTTCAAAATGGAGAATTAAATATTCCTGATTTGTCAAAGGCTTATGAAACTGCTGAAAAAGTGTTGATGTTTAAACCTTATTACGATGGTTACAACCGTTCAACTTTTGTAAGAACATTAATAACATTATTTAAAAATGAAAATTATGTTCACGCTGATATGATTAGCAAATTGGCAAACAATCCCTCCGCCTTAACTCATTGTGCTAATGTAACGCAATACAAGTTTTTATTAGAGGATATTTTTAATTTTCGCAGACGTGAAAAGGTTAATCTTAGATACTAAAATTATGGTGGTATGTCAGTCGGCTTGTGGGTCGGCTGGCATTACTGCTAACTACCCGCTACCCGCAACAAACCTTCGGCAAGCGTGCCAAAATAAGATATAAACCGAAATAAATAACTAACCTATGAAACGCAAACTATCAATTCCCATTTTAGCAATGTACGTTGCCACCCTCGAATTTTTCAAATGGCTTCCAACGGGATTTAAGCAATTATTCAATTGGCTAATTATCTCAGCAAAGAACTTTCCAGAGATAATTACTTTGCCGATTGGAGTTATAATGCTTTGTATTTACCCAATTTTAATGGATATAACGGGTATCAACGCACTATTCCAATTCTTCCACGATAATCCATCTGAACCCAACAGAGGCTTAAAAGCACTTGAAATTATGCTTGTTGCAATGATTTACGTATTTTTGGCAAATGCTGCGGCTTATGCTGCGATAAAATATAATAGGAGGGATTTATGGATAAATTACACAACACCCGTACCAAAAGGTTCTTACTTCAATATTCCCGAATTTACTTCTACTTGGCGCACTTACTTTTATGGAATCTTAGCAGCAATATTCTTAGCGCACAGTCTGATTCTAAGTTAAGTCAAAGCAAGGAAAAGTTAAAGCCGCTACAAATCAAATACACAACAGCAAACACTTACCCCGAATTTAGAACAAACGATGTACTTACCGAAGAATTTATCCAACAATGCTTGCTCTATCTCGGAACAACCGAACAGCCCAAAGGTAGCAATTGGGGCGAAGATATTAAGAATATGCTTGCAAGTGTTGGTATTTATTTTGAGGCTGCTTGGTGCGCTGGCTTTACGGGCATTGCTAATCGTAATAGTTGTATTCCTTACCCTATTAGCGGCTATGTTCCTAATTGGAGCCGTGGTGTTTGGAAAGAAAAGGTCGTATGGGATAAAGTCCAAGCAAAGCGTACCATTTTGCCGTCAGAGGTCAGAAGGGGAGACCAGTGTACTATTTACTTTTCTAATCTTGGCCGTGACGCACATATCTTCGTTGTACTTGGAGTTACCGAAAAGGGCAACCTTATCACAATCGAGGGGAATACAAATCCCTCGGGAGGACGGGATGGATGGGGCGTATTCATACGAGTAAGAGAATTGTGGCAGGTAAGTAAGGTTATAAGGTTAATTGAAAATTGAAAAAAATGGGACTAAAAAAATCAAATGCAATGTTAATGATGGGTTTACTTCCGTTAATGATGCACAGTAATCATGGAATTGATTTTACTCCAAACAAGTGGACTAAAAATATTCCTAAAAATCCGCCACCAATTCCACCCGCAGGAACTAAAGAATATTTTTTTAATTCTCTTGGAGACTACTCAACTGAACCAATGAAATCAATTAATTTTTTAACCCTTAAATAAACAAATAACCCCATGAAAAAACAACTATTAACAATCATTTTAGCAGCCTTCTCATTGGCAGCATTTTCACAACCATGCCTTCAAAAATGCGTAAACGACGGTGGAGGATTTACCGCTCAGAACCTTGCTACCAATTTACCTTTCGATGCTACTACTCACACTATAACTTGGCAGAGTACAGTTCCAAATGCTTTTGTTGGTCAAGGAACTAATACAATTACTTGGGCAGTTATCAGCGCAACTGCTGGCAATTTTACGGGGTCGTATGTTGTAACTAATATTGCTTCAGGATGCGATACTACAATAAACTTTTGTATTGATGTTATTTTACCAACTCCGCCGACTTTGAATTTAACAGATATTTGCTTTAGTAATGCGGCTGGTATTCCAATTGGAGTTGGAACGCCTAGTGGTGGGATTTATACCGATGCGCTTGGTAACGTAGTAACGCAAATTACACCCGCTATGATTGGTCAAACAATCACATATACAACGGCAGGCGCGAATGGTTGTAGTGGTTCGGTAAGTGATATTGTTGTTGGTTTGCCTTCTCCTAATGGTTCTGTGATTGGATTTTAGGGAGTAACGAGTTGCAGATTGCCGAAGTGGGGGAATTATACCCACAAAAGCCGATTAGAATTACTAATGTTCAATAACAGATAAAAGATGATAGAAAGCAGTCAGCCCCCATTTTGCCAAACACGTGTTACAGGCAGTACGGGTTTAAATGTACTATCTCTTTTCGATGGTATGTCTTGTGGTCAAATTGCTTTACAAAAGGCAGGGATAAAAGTTAATCAATACTTTGCAAGTGAAATAAAACCACACGCAATAAAAGTAACGCAACACAATTTCCCCAATACAATACAATTAGGTAGTGTATTAGATGTAAAAGCAAGTGATTTGCCTAAAATTGATTTATTGATTGGTGGAAGTCCTTGTCAAGATTTTAGTTCAGCTAATAAAGAAAAATTAGGATTGCAAGGCGAAAAATCAGGATTGTTTTATGAGTATTTAAGACTTTTAAAAGAATGTGAACCAAAATACTTTTTACTTGAAAATGTAGCAATGGATGATTATAGTTATGCAGCAATAAGCGAAATGCTTGGAACTTATCCAACAAACATAAATAGTGAATTAGTATCAGGGCAATTAAGACAAAGAAGTTATTGGACTAATATAGGTCCGGGAAGTTTTGATTTATTTGGCAATAGATATTCAATGATACCACAACCAAGAAACAAAAAAATAAAGTTTCAAGATTTATTGGATAATGGATATACTGACAGATTAAAAGCAAGATGCTTACTTGAAAGTGAAAGTAGAAATCCGGGCAGTACATTTTCATCATTAAGACGATATATGATACAAGGATTTATAAATGTAATTTTCAAAGACAAAGAAACATTTGAAAAGTATTCTAAAATGACCGAAGATGAAATGAGGGCAAATTTTATTGATGGCGATATTAGAAAACTTAATCAAAACGAAATGGAGCGATTACAAACAGTACCCAATGGATATACAAGCATACTAAAACGAAATGAAGCAGCTTGTTTATTGGGTGACGGCTGGACAATTGATACTATTGCACATATTTTTTCATTCATAGAAGTAGAATGTTCAAATTATGCACAGTCGTAGTATTGCCTGTAACGTATGGGTATTGGCGAAGTTGCCGAACCGAAAGCTAAATTGAAAAACAAAAGTTGAAATTATGGACGAAAGTTTAATTGAAAAACAGAACGGCAATTTTGCCAATACCGTGTTAGGTGCAGTGCCTTCTGTGGTGTATAACGAGGATTGTGTAGAGGGTTTAAAACGCTTTTCTGATAATCATTTTGATTTAGCTATTGTTGACCCACCTTACGGAATTGAAATAGCCGAATGGGACAAAGAAAGACCAACAGACGAATATTGGGAACAATTATTTAGGGTTTCTAAAAATCAAATTGTGTGGGGTGGAAACTACTTTAATTTGCCAATAAAACGCCAATGGATATGCTGGGACAAATCAGTTATAAAAGCTGGATATTTAGGTAAACGAGAATTTGATGAATTTGAATTGGCTTGGACTTCTTTTGATGGCAAATGTAAAATGATACGGTTTTCAGATATTGGGAATATGAATGGATTTGACGGCAAATTGAAAGTTGATTATACATTTAAAGGCAAAATACATCCTTGCCAAAAGCATATAAATATTTACGATTGGATTTTACAAAATTATGCAGAGCAAGGCAATTTGATTTTAGACACTCATTTAGGTTCTGGAAGTAGCCGAATTGCTTGTGCTAAAGGAAATTTCAACTTTACAGGTTTTGAACTTAACAAAGATTATTATGAAGCACAAGAAAAGCGTTTTAAAGATTTTGCCAGCCAACTCCGAATGTTTTAGGGTGTCCGCTGACATTGCACCTAACATTTTGCGGCTTTGTGTCTGTTTGACCCTTGCACAAGGCTTCAATTCACCAACAAACTTAATGGGGCAAATAGCACAAAACCGCTGTTATAGGCAGTAGGGATTTTTAGCAGAATGTTTAATCGAAGCACTAAAGAAAAAAAAGAAAAAAAGAAGCGATGGCATTAAAGGATAATTATTTTATTGAAAAAATAAGCAGAAATACTGCAAAGAAACTGCTTGATGAATACCATTACTTGCACGAAGAAGGTAATTTTAGAAGCGGTATAAACTTTGGCTTATTTGATGCACAAAGTAAATTGCTTATTGGTGTAATTGTGTTTCATACAAATTCAGCTAAAGAAGGAGTGAAAGGATGCTTTGCTATTGATGCTTATAAACTTGAAGGATTTTATGAACTTGGCAGATTGTGTATGAACCCACATAGGCACGAAAAAAATCTTACTTCATTCTTTTTATCAGGTAGTATAAAATTACTTCGCAAAATTGAAAAGGTAGTTGCATTATTGACTTATGCAGATAGCGACCACCATCAAGGATATATTTATCAGGCTTGTAATTTTAAATACTACGGATTGACCGACCAAAAGAAAGATTTTTTTATTGACCAACACGATGGAACATTCAAGAAATTGCAAAGGGGCAAATGCCGACACCTTGATGGAGAATGGAGGGATAAAAGCAGAAAGCACCGATATTTGATAATTTACGATGATAAAATAAAAACAATATGGCAGGAAGCACCATATCCAAAAGGGGAACAAAAAGCACCATTTAACAATGAACATAGCGACAAACCAAATCAAGAATTTATGCCGATTGAAACGGCTCAACTTAAAATGTTTTAAAAGTGCGGTGGGCTTTTTTTCTTTTTTTTCTTCCACAAATGTTGAAACGAAGAACGTCTGCCCTATTGCCTATAACGTTTACAGCTATACGTCAGGTTTTGTTTTTCACAAAACTTGCGTATAGGTGGTGTTACCTGCTGGTGCGGTTAATTTAGGAGAAACTTGATACGAAGAACGAAACAAAAATTTTAAATAAAAAAAGCGTGGGAAATTTTAACTTAGATACAGACGAACAAAAAGAATGGTATAGTATAAGCACTAATCGAAGTAGTGAACACTTAGGAGATTGTTTAGAATTGATGCCATTGATAGCTGATGAAAGTATTGATATGATACTTTGCGATTTGCCTTACGGAACTATTGCTTGTAAATGGGATGTGATACTACCATTTGATAAACTTTGGGAGCAATACGAAAGGATAATAAAGCCTAATGGAGTAATAATACTTGCCGCTTCACAGCCATTTACAACTGTATTGATAAACTCAAACTTTAAATTATTTAAGTATTGCTGGTATTGGAAGAAAAGCAAACCGAATGGATGGCAACATAGCAAAAATAGACCAATGACAGCCATTGAAGAATGTTGTGTATTTAGCAAAGCACCAATGGGGCATATATCACAACTTGGAGAAAAGAGAATGAGATATAACCCACAAGGAATAGTTAGTATTGGAAACAAAAAAGTAACTGCCGTAGCACACGGAGAAATGATGGGTGCAAGACCCAACCAAATTGGAGTGGAATACGAAGCATTTACAGGATTTCCGCACAATGTTTTAGAATACCCAAATGTGATTGGCTCAAAAGCAATACACCCAACACAAAAGCCAACTGAATTATTTGAGTATTTAATTAAAACATACACAGATGAAAATGATATTGTACTTGACAATACTGCTGGAGTATTTACAACTGCAATAGCTTGTTTAGAAACAAACAGAAAATATATTGTAATGGAGCAAGAAAAGGAATACTACAACAAAGGATTAAAACGAATACTTGAATGGGAACGAGAACAAAAAACCAAATTGTTTTGAAAAAACAAAAGTGCGGTGGCTTTTTATTTAAAATTTTTGAACCGAAAATGTCAATACGAAGCACTAATGTAGCACCTGCAGGTAACTACCCGCTACCCGCAACAAACCTTCGGCAAGCGTGCCAAAATAAGATATAAACCGAAAGTTTTGTAAATAAAATGTACAATTAATAACCCCCAAAACCAACACTAAAAACTAATCAGAATGGCAAACATTAACATAAGAGAAATAGAAGTTGATGGTTTTAAAGTTGAAGTTTATAATTTTGGTTATGCTTCATTTTATTATCCAGCTTTTAATAGTAACGCTGAATTTAAAGTAAGTAGCAAAGGATTTAAGCAATTAAGAAGGTATTTAAGAACTGTTAAATGGCTTCAATCTAAAGTATTTCTAGTGCTGTTTTTATTGCCCTTATTCTGCACCGCCCAAAACCAAAACTGGACATTTGGGCGTAACGTAAGGCTCAACCCTCCCGCAGCATTTCAATTTGGCGCAATTAATACCATTGAGGGTACAAGTTGCCTATCAAATGCCGCAGGTCAAATACTTGCTTACAGCGATGGTCTAACGGCATACGATAGGAACAATAACGCAATGCCAAATGGAAACTTTTTAACGGGCAGCAATTCCACAACGCAATCAGCTTTAATAGTTGATCAACCAAACACGCCAAATATTTTGTATTTATTTACACTTGGTCAAATGGGATTAGCACCTTTGGCATACAGCGTAATTGACATGACACTTAATGGAGGTTTAGGGGCCGTTACAGCAGTAAAAAACGTTGCTTTAAATGCGGCTTTTAATATGCGCGAATCGGTAAGTGCTGTAACTACTTGCGGCGGCGACACGACATGGATTGTAACTAAGCGTTTTCAATCAACTAATTTCTACGCTTACCCATTAACAGCAGGCGGATTAGGTCCAGCAATCATAAGTAGTGCAGGACTAAATGGAGGCGCAAACGGATCACAAGGTACACTTGGTTTTCATTTAGACGGCAATAGATTCGCAGTTTGTTACTATGGAGTAAATCAAATTGAAACTTACGGCTTTAACAAGTCAACGGGAGTAGTAACATTTCAAAATAACTATACTATAAATGGTGTTTACGATTCAAAGTTTGCTGAGAACTTACTTTACACCTTTTCAAACAATGGAGCAGTAAGGCAAATTAATGTTTGTACAGGAACAATAACACAAGTTGGTTCAACGCCTCAGACTGTTGCGAGTCTTGGAACAGGTTGGTATGCAGACGACGGACGCATTTACATTTCACGCGGAAACAATACAGACATTGCACGAATCAACAATCCATTAACCCCAGGAGTAGGTTGTAATTTTGTTTTCAACGCTGCAATTGCAAACGGAAACACTATGTTTGGTCTGCAAAATATTTCAATGCCATACACACGGCCCGCAATGTTACCATTTACTTACACATCTTCTTGCGCTCAAGCTAATTTAAACGCTGTTCCTCGCACTTGTTTTGAGCCTTGCACGTATAGATGGATAGGTAGTTTTGGTGTTGCTAATGGACTTAATGTAACTGTTAATTTGCCAAACGGAAATCATTCAGTTACTTTGGAAAGGATTTGTGATTGTGAAACGACAAGTAGGGTTCAGATTGTAAATGTTAGTGGGGGGATACTCGCAGGTATTATAGGCTTTTAAATAACTAAATTTATATAAAATGAAACAAGGCGAATTAAAAACAATCGAGAACAAGCATCACGAGTTTGGTGCGGGCTTACAATATCAAACAACCTACATAAAACTTGAAGATGGTAGAATTTTACCTTTTCAATTTACAAGAACTGTATTAAAAGAGGCTTTAGTACGTGCCAACAAAAACATCAAAGACATCCCACCCTTACAAAAATCATATTTCAGCTTCACTTGGTTTGTAATAGGGCTTGCATTTGGTGTTATTGCGTGTGTTGTGGCGGTGTGTAATTAAAAATAAGACCATGATACAAGCAAATGAATTAAGAGTAGGAAATTATTTTGATAATAATGGAATCATTACAAAAGCAACCCCAAATACTATAAGAAGTTAGTGTAAACCAATTCAAATTAATGAAGAATGGTTATTAAAGTTAGGGTTTGTAAAAGATATATTTGATGAAGATAACGCATGGTTGCATTTAAAATATAGGTATTTAAAATTCTCCTCCGATGAATCTGTAAATTTTCAAAAGGTTTATATATGGATTAATAAAATGGAAATAATGTGCGAATACGTTCATACTTTTCAAAACCTTTATTTTGCTTTAACGGGCAAAGAATTAACATTATAGTAACTTTTTTGGATTAAATTTGTAGCATGAGAATAACCCTTGTGCTGCTTTTTTTATGTTACTCAATTATTGCACAGATTAACTACTGCGACAAGGATATAATAATAAATCTTACTACTCAAACTGCATACGGGTACAATTGGAATGTAGATGGATTTATAAGTACCGAACAAGATG
>Ga0247840_10001926_pt1 | contig 38433 bp, 82 predicted proteins | sample LaCruzMarch2015__FD_192404 | JGI IMG/M metagenome (GOLD analysis project Ga0247840, IMG submission 192404) | Freshwater microbial communities from meromictic Lake La Cruz, Castile-La Mancha, Spain - LaCruzMarch2015_17m | ecosystem: Environmental > Aquatic > Freshwater > Lake | place: Spain...
GCACTGGGAAACAGGATATAAAGATTTTCATGATATTTGTTATGAACAATATAAAAAATCAAAAGAATATAAAAAATTATTAGCTATTGCTAATAAAAAAAATAATGTGGGGAGAGAAAAAAATGAGTAAAGAAGAACCAAAAAGGAAATACACAACAGTAGTTAAGAAGAATGGAAACGGAGCTACTATTAAATGTTATAAGGAATATATAGGTAGAACTGTTAGCGTTCATGTTTATCCTAAGGAAGAGGTTGAATGAAACCACAAATAAAAAGAAACTATAAAAATGCAACTCCAAAAGAGTTTCATCATAATTTAGAAACATTGGACTTTAACTTTGTTGAATCCCTAAAGACGAAATATAGAATTAAAGACGGAGACGGAATATTAAATGATATAATGATTATCTTATCAGAGTATAAAGATTATGTTAACTGTACTAGAATAGAAAGAAGCGGTAAACTAAGAACTTATAGAATAACTAGAAGGACAGTATTAGGTAACTTTCATCCAATGTGTTATGCAAAAATGGTGGCTAAAGATGACTAACGTGAATATTAATAAAAAAGATTTAATTCAGGAAAAAGCTGAGTTAACTACTAGAACTTTAAAGATAAAAAACGAGGAGCTTGCTGAATTATTTAGAAGAATAAGAACTCCTAAAGTATTTATTAAATTTGATATTCCTCCTAATAATTTAGATGCGGATGACTTTATGTTTGTAAATACTTTTTGTAAGGAGAATAAAATAAGTGAAGGTTACGGCAATCATTTATTATTAGCAAGATTTTTGAGTGAATATAAGTTAAAGAGGACAAAATGAACACAAATAACGTAATAATAATATGTGGGACAATATTAGTAATATTATTTACTATTATTGGAGCAATGGTGTATACTACTGAAAAGATAGACAAAGCTATAATTCCTCAGTTTAAAGAGATAGTGCCAATCTATAAAAAAGAGTGCGTACAAACTTGTTATACTAATTTAGTAACAGTTGAAGGAAATAAATCTTTAGAATGTGCAGAACAGTGTAATATTTGAAAATGGAACATATAAAATTTAGTGACAAGGATTATATATTAAAACATGAAATAAGTTATAAAAAAAACTATTTTGAGTTTTTATTAGTTAGATTTGCAACATTAGTATTAGCTTTAATATTAGGGTTTGGAATATCAGCTATGGTTTATGTAGCAAATTATATTTTATTAGAAGAGTTTTCAAGGTACATTACTTTTGTAGCATTTATTATAATATCAGTGAGTTATTATATATCAAGAGTTGAAGGATGTCCTTTTAGGCATTATGATACAATTAAAATAAAACATATATTAGTGGAGAAATAATCACAACTTATATAAACCTGTATTCTATTAGTTTAACCTATGGCGAAACTAGAAAAGCAAGATGATAAGATAGTAGCTAGGTACACTAATATCCTTTACGGTTTGTTAGGAGTTACTGCAATCAGTATATTTAAACCCATTACTTGGAAAGGTTCTTTAGGTATTATTGGCCTTATGTTTACTATAATGTGTATAGAAGTAGTTTGGAAAACTATGACTAACCCAAAGAGTTTAGACTTAACCGAAGCTAAGCAAAAGGTCATAGACCATGCTAAAGCAAACAATATACCTATCAAAGAAGATTAAACTAACTGCAGGGAGCTTACCCTGTTTTCAAGACTGCCTATGTCTGTTAGGTAATAGGTTCGTTAAACACTACATGGAATAGACTTGCTCCCTTAAAGAAGGAGCAGTCTTTATACTTGCGAGGTTAAACAAAATGAATATTAGGAAGCAGACGGCAACTGAATAGTTCACTTGACTGCTAGGAAAGACTAGCGTTCACATTCATTTCATCACAGGGTAAGCATCGCCAAAATTCTTTAGCCTGTGATGTAATGTTATACTACGCTTACGCTAGTACTTGATTGCCCTCTCGTTTAAAGTAAGCGTAGTTTTTTCCAAAGCTAAAAATAACTGTCTTAAGGATTTTTTTTCCAAAGTTTATTCACAGTCATGCGACTAGCAACGTGGCTATTTTGAACCACTAGCACGTTTGTCGTCGGTAAACTCCTTCTATAATATAGTATAATAGGTAATATAGGGGTGCTAAGGCATGAAAACATCAGGCTTATTTCTTAGAATTGATAGCAAAGTCCTATCAAAGAGTTTTATTAGCTAGTTTGGTATCATTTGTATACGACAAGTAGCCACTTCTCTATACTAGAATAGTTATATTACTCAGCCATGTATATGTATTAGTAAAGTCAAAATTCCAAATTATTGCAAAACTTATATAAATCCTGGCCTACAGATTAGTGTATATGGACTATGGATTACGTAAAGGGGGTGTTCAGCTTACCTACAGTAACGATACGGTAGCCTTCGATAACTTTCACGAAAATTACAAAGCATTATGTCAGGAATTAAGTATAGGTAGGAATCTTCGTGATAGTGGAAAACTAATTAGCTCTTTCATTTGGAATTATTCTTATTCTATATTAGATATGCAGGATAAAGTCCATATACGCCAAAGTCTAACAGACTTAAGAGTTAAGATTGATGGAGATAACAACCTTAAAGATGCAGAGAAAAAGCGTACTAGTGGTATCTTGTATGAACTGATATATAATAAACTATATTATGGCTATTTTTTAGAGTATCTCACTATCTTAGGGAACTTTATTGAGAAGTTAGCTCCTACTTTCATGCCTAACACTACAATCCAAAAGAAACTATTAGCTTACTATGATAATTTGCCTTTTTTCGAACAGTTTAAGGTACAAAATTCCATAATTACTAAAGCTTTAAGCGAATTTAGTATAGTTAAGTTCCCTGATATGTTTAACAAGATGTTTACTTACTATTTTGCTTATTCTTTATTCATAACTGAGAAACACAGATATTATATTGAAAGATTACTTAGTTTACTCTTAACTAAGTTGTTAGATGAAGAAAAAATTAGGTTTATTAGTAAATATGATGCAAATTATGATAATTGTTACTCTATTTCACAATGGGAACAATTTTACGAGTTAGAAGATAGTACTTTAGAAGTATTTTTTTTAGTTAACTCATTAATAAACGAGAGTTTTAGTAATATTGGTGTATTACCTAAAATCAATGAAAAAATATATGTAGATAAGACTTTAATATGAGTAATTGGCTAAAAGACTTCGAAAAAGCGTTTCAAAATGCAATAATCTGTTATTATTTAACAGATGTTCAAGAAAAGTATAGTTTAGATGATGAAGAGATGTTTAGTATGATATATAGTAATTACGAAGGAGATAAAGTTAAAGAATTATTAGGAGATGATTGAAAATGAAAATAGAAACTTTTATGGGAATTTTGCTAATAAGTTTATTTATATTATATATAGGTACTAGTATTAGTTTAAATGGAGAGACTTATAGAAGAAACGCTTTAGAAACTAAACTAGCGTTATCTAATTATGAACTAAATTATACTAAAAAATATCTTTCTGATGCTGAACAGACTATAGATGAATTAAGAACAGAAAATATTGCTTTATTTAATGAAAAGGAACAATTCAAATCAGGATTTTATGAATGTAAGGGGAGTAAATAATGGTAGAACAAATAACAATAGCAAACCTTCCTGCAAGGGAAAAGATAGCGATTTTAGATGCTAAGAAACAGATAGGGATTATTTTAAGTGCTTTAGACGTGCTTAAAGAAAACAATAAGACTATAGATGAAGCATTAGCTGATTTCGGAGCGGTTTACTTGGCTTTAGGTGGTAAAGTAGATGATACTAAGCAAGGTAACATTATAACTCAGAAAGCTAAACAGTTCTTGCCCAGTATTTTTGGAAAGAAATAAACATGAACAACATATTAAGAGTTAAGATTCAAGATGCAATTATACATATTAGTTTAGGTTTAGATAACAGTTTATTTACAGAACAGGAAAAAGAGCAGATATTAAATTCAGTTACGAAGTGGGATAAGTTAGCTATGGAAAGATTAAATAGAAAAACTTATGATTCATCAGCAAGACCGATGGATTTTGTGTTTAAGCAGTTAGGAGGAAAATAAAATGAATTTATCAATAAGAAATAAGAAAGGAGAATATGAGCTAGTAGAAGTTAAATTTAGTTCAGTTTGGGGAGCTTGGTTTTTATGCTATTTAGCTACAATGGGAGTAATTTTCGGTGTATTTTTAGTAATAGGTATATTAGCAGGAATTTTAGGACTATGAAGAAATTAAATGAAAGAACTAAAAAGAATTTATTTAGATTCTTATTAGTTTTCTTTATAGTATTATGTATTGCTAGTTATTTTATTAACATTCCTGAAGTGGTAGGAGTTATTTGGCTACTTATAGGGTATATTTTAGCTGAAACTAGGACTTTTATGTGGGATAAGTTAAAGGCAGAGTGGAGAAAGTTAAGAGGTATTGAAGATGAACAATAGAGAAAGAGCGTTTAGAAAGAAAAGAATCATCCAATACTCCTTAGCTTTAATTGTGTTAGCTAGTTCAGTTTGGTTTTTACCTAATCTTAAGTTAGTGGCTTTAGTTTGGTTTTTAATAGGATATATCTTAGCTGAAGCTAGAAAGATTATCTTTAAACGTGTGTTCTATGTAAGAACAGGTGCAATTTGAGTATAAAAGAAGATGTTAAAGCTTATATGAAAGAAAAAAAAGATATAATTAAACAGATTGAACAGTTGGATAAAGAAATAGCTGAGTTAGAAGCATCAATAGTTAAGAAATATGATGAAGTTGAAGTTATTAAACAGAGGATTAAAAGAATATGATAGAGATATTACAAAATAAATATCAGGAAATAGATAAAGAGATAGCTAGTTTGAAATCTACATTATCCAAAGAGATTTCTACAGACCTTCCTAAAGAATGTGTAACTGAAATTAATTTAACTTTATCTAATCCTGAATTAAAAGATATATTATGTAAGATTAGTTCTCCTGATTTCTTTCAAACTTTAAACTATGAAAACATATCTGACTTTTATAGTGTATTAGAAAAGACTACAAATAGATTAAAGTATTTAAAAGAAAATGCAGATACTGAAATATTCCTTAAGCAAGGATATAGATTATCTAAAGAGCAAGTTTTATTAAAGTTTGTAGGAGAGAGAAAAAAAGAAAGTCCTAACTATGATGTAGATAGATTAATCGAATTATATGAAAATCCTCCTAAAGAATTAATTACTTACTATGATGAAAATAAAGTTCTTACTATAGACTCTTTTGTGTTTAGAAAGAAACTAATTGCTATTAACCAAATGGTCTTAGATAAAATGGATTTGCTCACTTGTTATATCGGAAAAGAAGGAGCTGGAAAATCTTGTTTAATGAGTCAAGACTTATATATTACTTGGTGGATTTTAAAAGAGTTAAAATTAATTACTTATGAATTTAAAATTAACGATATTATGTTTTCTAGCTTAGAAAAATATAAAGATGCAAGAGAGAAGTTTCAACATGAGCCTTATAGATTATTAGCTTTAGATGAAGGTAACGAACTAAATAGACAAAATTGGAAAGACCCTCAGGTAGTAGATTACTTTCAAAGACTAAGAAGAGAAGCACGTTACCACCGAAGATTAAATTATATTGCTTTACCTGTATTAGGAGAACTAATAAGTAATATTGTATTAAGCCGTTTAAACTTTGTATTTGAAGTAGAAATGTTTAATGATACTAAATCAGGTTCTTTAAATAAAGGAGAGTATAAATATTATATTATTCCTAGAGCAGATACTATTTACAGTCCTGAATTAAAAAGAGAGTTAACATCAGCAGAAATTAAGAATAAGTTATATGAAAGACTAAAAGATAAATCTTACTTAATTAGTATGCCTGAAGGTATCATAACTAAGAAAGGCCGATTTAATGGAGTTTGGGGTTTTAGAGAAGATGAATATAACAAAGAACTAAAAGATACATCAGATACTTTCACAGTAAACAAAGGGATTACAGTTTCAGAATTAAAAGCCTTTTATATTTACAAAGCTAATATTAAAATGAGTAGGTTAGGAATTAAAATGGGCGATGTTAGATATGATTCACTAGCTAAGTTCTTTAAAGAAGTTATGAACTACTTTGAAAAAAGGCCTGAATTGTTAATGAAGTATGAAGCTATCTATAAACGTAAGATGGAGCAAAAGAAAAGTCATTCAGTTACAGATGAAGAAGATAAAGAAGATGATGTTACAAGAATGGCAAATCCTGAATTAAAACCTGAACCTGAAGATGATATAGTTCCTGATTTTACTTTAACAGATGCACCTCCTTCATTTCCAATAGAAGAAGAGGAAGAGCAAGAAGTAGATTTAGACTCAGTTCAAACTGATGCCGAAGAATTATTTGCAGAACAAAAAAGAGGGTATAAATGAAGTTAGAACAAATAGTAAACAAACCTAATTTAGATATAAATGTATTGTGTGATTATGCAACACAAGTTACTTTTTTAGCTCCTAAATTATATAGATGCAATTATGTAGAAAGATGTATATTTCAAACAACTTTTTATTATAGATATTGTGTTAAAGAATTAGATAGAGAAAAGGAGCTTAAGTAAATGGCCGATTACGTACAAATGATTATTAATTCTTTTTTCACTGGTTTAGGTTCAGCTAGTGGTATTTATGGGTATGAAAAATGGATTAAGCCTAGAATGGAAAAGGTGCATAAGAAAGTAAATAAATTAAAAAAGAAATTCAAAACCTAAGCACAACTTATATAAAGCGTTAAATCTAAGCCGTTATTATGGTATACACTCTTTCTGTAAAACAAATTGACTGTCTATATAATAATGATGAAATGACAGAAAAAGAAGCTGAAGATTTACTTTTACAAAGTCCAATTAAAGATTTAGTTCAATTAATTTTAAATAAGAAACCTTCCGCTGATGATTACAGTACCGATTCTAGTAAAGAAGAGTTAGACAATTTCGAAGATAGCATTAAATCTAATATGTAAACACTATGACTAAAGAAGTAATATTTGAAACTGATAAGAAAGGTAAGAAGTTACCTATTGAACCTGAACAGGTAGATGATAAAATCCTTTCAGAACATGATGCTTTAGACTATTATGATATTAATGATAAGGATTTTGAAACTAAAATGTTACAAGTTCCTATTATTGAAGCTAAAGATAAAGATGAAAAGATATTAGGAGTAAGACGTATTAGTCAAGAGTTTAGAATGACTATGGAAGGAAAACAGATGTCTGATGATGGTAAATATTATGTTCAGACAGGTAAAGCTCTTTTAGGTGCAGAACCAATTAAACTTTTATGTTCAGGTTTGGATTCTTATAGTCAAGAAGCTAATTTAATTTCTAGTAAAGATATTGATAAGTTTAACATTCAGTTTATTGATAGTTTCATTAAAGCTAACAACCATTTGTTAAGGGAAAGAACTGTTAAAGAAAAGGTTTATCGATACTTAGACAAATTGTTTAAAGATAAAATGTGTAATGTTGGAGATATTATTACTAACAATAAATCTAATATGGATTCAGTTATGGGTAGAGTTAAAGAACAACCTAATAATTTCGGTTTCGGTAATCCTTTAAGTAATAACGGTATGAATAATATTAATATGGGGAAATTCTAATGTTCGGCTTTGGTAAAAAGAAAAAGAAAGAAGTTAAAGGCGGTTTAGTTCCTGTTTCAACAGAAAACACTTTAAAGAGATTAGCTACAGGTAAAATTAAAATTAGTGTTTACCGTACTATTGGTGGTAATACTCCTGTTAAAGTAGGAGATTTTTTCGCTCAAGAAAAAAGAGATGAGTATAATAATCTGGTTGCAGTTAACGAAGATGAACTGTTTAACGAAGATATTGATTTTAGCGTAGATGATGTTTATAGAAACTTAACTGCGTTATTGAACTTAGATAATTTAACTAAAGATGAAAAGATTGCTACTTTAAAGAAAAAGATTAAGGAGCAAGAAGTTAAGCTTAAGATTTTAGATAAGTTTCCTAGATTAAATGCAGTTTTCAATTATTGTGATGAACAGTTAAAGAAAGATGATTATGAGTTACTTTTACAACACGTTAGTCAAATTGATACGCAAGGTTCTTTTTATACTATTGAAAATGGAGTGAGAGTATTTAGTTATCATTCAGTTGAAGGTTTATTTATTCCTGTTTGGCATGGCTTAGCAACTCACACTCAATATCCTGACCACACTAGAAAGAAAAAAATTAATATTCAAGAAGAGTACACTTTCTTAAAAGAGATTAAAGCGTTTAACGAAAAGCAGTTCTTAGCTAACGTTTTAACTTTTGCATCAATCATAGTAGTTATTTTGCTTTGTATTGGTGGATTTGGAGCGTATAAAGGTTGGCAATATTCCCATCAAGAGCAAGATAAAGTTAACAGTGCTACATTATCTTGTACTGCTGAAACTACGCAGTGTTATGATAATATCAATAAGATATTAAATATCGCTATTATTAAAGATGTTTTAGAAAGAAAGATGGCCGAACAAAATATTAGTTATCCAATAAATGGCACTATAAAAAGTCCATCAGATACCGCAATTAAGGTCTTAACTCCTAAATAGATAGAAAACTATATTAATGAGTAAGGAAGTATAATACACTATGGCTTTTGAAGATTTACCTATAACTTTACAAAATATACTTATTTTTCAACATGAGAGTTTTTCAAAGTTGTTTGTTTTATTCTTTGTTTTAGTTCTAGCTTTAGCTTATATCTTCCATTTCAGTAGAGAAATGAAATCTACTCCTTTTATGTTTGTAGGAATTTTAAGACTTTTAACAACTATGATGTCTTGGATTTATTTTGTATTCTTTTTACCTTTATTAATTATGTTTAGTAGTCCTAAGTTACCTTTAGATTCAATGTTTAGTTATTTAATGATAGCTTATACTATAATTTTAGTATTAAGTTTAATTGTTTTATTCCTTAACTCTTTATACTTCGGTGGTATGTGGATATTACATTTAATGAAGATTGATGATGGTAACACTAACGTTATGAAGTTCAAAAAGTGGCAAAATAATGTTGCTTGGGAGATGAATGGCAGAAACAATTAGAATAAATGTTAGCAAGGATTTAGCTAATTTAATAGTTTATTTTGATGCTAGAGCTAGAGAAAGAGAAGCAAAACTTATAAAAGCAAGAAAAAGAGTAGTAGGTAGAAAGTTAGTAACTAAAATGTTAGCTGATATGATAAAGAACGATAGTAAAATGATGCAAATAATCAATCAAGGTGGCTTATGAGTGAAAATAGATTTTTTGATGTAGTTCCTGCTATGATTATATTTTCTATAGTTGCTTTAGTTGGTATTACTATGTGGATTACTTATTTTGGAGTATTTAACGATTATGTATTTTATCCTTTACAAAATGTTATAATAAACTCTTCTAATATGTTGCCTGCTAATGTTCCTGCTTTAACTCAAAGTTTCGGTAACTCTTTTCTTAGCGTAGGTAATTATATTGACCCTATGTGGTTATTATGTTATATTATGTTCTTAGGCACTACTATTTATTATTGTTATAGAGCAAGGCCTGAAAGTTACTTTAGCGTTTTAGGTATTTTATTTTATGGTGTAATGGTAATTTTATTTATGTTATCTATTGTAGTTCAAATATTAGTTTGGTTTAATGATAACTTTACTCAAAAGATTATTGGTAACTTATCAACTCAAATACCCATGTTTACTTTTTGGTTTAATCATATTGGTATATTTTTCTTAATACATATTTTAATTTGTATATTAGTATTAACTATGGATTTTGATTTAGCTAACTTTTTTCACAAAAAAGACAAAGAAGATAAATTAGATGGAGAAGTATTATAATGGAAGAAGAAATAAAACAAGAACCGCCTAAAGAAGTTCCTAGTAAACTAAATGAAACAGTACCAATTAAAAAGATGTATATTTACTCAGTGATTATGTTCTATGTATTTATGGTTTTTAGTATTGGTTGGTTAATGTTAGGTAGTCAAAAAGATGGTTTTCAAGTAGGTTATTCAGTTTGTATAAACGATATTATTAATCCTCAAGATATTCCTTTAGCAGATGATTTTCATTTTAAACTATCAAATGATTCTAAGATTTACGGTAGAGCTGATTTAATTAACGCTTTAAACTTAAGTTATGAAGATATACAAAAGATAAAATGAACAAATGGAAAAGAAAAAATATGTTTTTATAGTAATATTTGTTTTAACTATACTTTTAATTTCTTTTTTATCGTATTACATTTCAGCTAAAGATGTAACTATTACTGGATACATTTACGCTCCTATTGGGGAGTTTGGTAATATAAGTGCAGTTAATATGTGTTATGCAAATGGTAGTAATTGTAAAAATGAAACAGACCCTATTTTCATTAATTGGGTAAACGGTATAAATGTATCTAATTCTTCTTTAGCTAACTATATGTTACGAACAGGAACAAACTCCAATATAACTTATTTAAGTTTTAACACTTCAGTTACTCCTACCCTTGCAGAAGGTCAAATGGCTTACGATTTTAATAATAACGCTTTATCTATCGGTTACCCTTTAGGAACAACTTTACAAGTTGGAAATGAAATGTATAAAGTAGTTACTAATTTAGATAGCGTAACTTTACCTGAAGGAACTCCTGTCTCAATAGTGGGAGTAAGCGGTAATAGGGAAGCAATTAAAAGGACTAATATCTCTAATCATACAAGTTCTCATGAATTTATAGGTTTAGTTACGTCTGCTAATTGTACAGTAAACCAAAAATGTTTAGTAACTACTTTCGGAGACGTTCATGATTTGAATACTGCTTCATTAACTGAAGGAACTATGTTATATGTAAATTCAACTGGCGGATTAACTAATACTATTCCTGATGCACCTTTGCACGTTATAGAAGTAGGAATGGTAACTGTTTCTAATTTAAATAATGGGGTAATTGCTTTAACTCCTAAAATTAATCCTGATTTAAGCGAACTATCAGATGTTGACGGAACTCCTATTAATACAACAGGTCAGATATTAGTTTGGAATGAAACTAGAAAAGTTTGGGATGCAACTGCTAATTTAAATAATCTTCTTGTGGGTAACTTAACTCAAACTAATGGAAATGCTTTAATCAATAATATTTACGGAGAATTATACGGAAAGAATGATGCTGGATTTTATGTAATTGATTTAGTTACAGTTGATACTTATGTATATGCAGATAATTTGACAAACGGAAGTATTAACGGCTTTACTTGGAATGCTTACAACTTAACCGCTCAATATTCAGGATTGTATAAAGCTACTGCCAAGTTCGGAGTTGAAGTAGTAAGTGGTGTTGGTGGAGATAATGGAATGAAAATATTTGTTAACGATATTGGTCAGAATAATTGTTACGACCACGAACATACTAGTGCAACTCAACCAATAGGTTTTATTGCGGATTGTCTTATAAGAGTAAATGTTGGAGATAATGTTAGTATAAGATTTGACGACCATCAATCGCCTGTATCTGATTTAAGGATACTTAATGGTAATTTAAATTTACATAGAATAGGTAACTAATGACTGAAATATTAATTCGTAATTGTATTAATTGCGGTAGGCCTTTAACTAGAAATTTTACAGATTTATGTTATATTTGCGAGATTCAAAAAACCAAAGCTAAAAAAGAGTAGGAACTTATATAAATAAGTAAGTTAGTATTAAGAGTGTTAAATGAAATATAATAAATTAAGTTTAATCTTTGTAAGTCTTTTCTTATTAGTTTTATGTTCTATACCTGTAAACGCCTTATATTCAAACTCAAGTCAGACTGTAGAAGGTACTGCATCAACTGTTTACGGAAGGGGTGTTAAAATAGTTCCTACTGCTAATATTATAGTTTATAATGTATCGGTTTTATTTAGCACTACTCCTAATCAAACAACTTGGACTAGAGTAAGAATTTTTAATACAACAACGAACGCAATAGGTACAGGTAATAGAAGTTTATCTGATGCTTTTGCATCTTTTTCAACGCCTGTAATTTTAACTAATGGAAGTACTTATTATATTATGGTTGATAATTGGAATGGCTCGGCTTGCACAGTTATGACTGACACCTATAGAAATACTCCTGCTCTAACTAATTCTCAGAAAGGGGATGCTCAATGGACTGGACGTTATTATTTCCTTTCAAATTGTAATACTTTAAGCTTTGAAGGTAGTGCAGGAACTGGAGATGTTCAAGCTTTCGGATATGAATTAAATAACGTTACAGTATATACAAACACAATCGGCTTTACTTCTCCAACAACAAATAGTTCAACTTACCAAAGTAAAACTTGGATTGCAGTAAACACAACTGCATCATTAACAGATTTCTCTAATATAACAACTTATTTATATAAAGATGGTTCTTTATTATATACTAATGTATCTACAAACACAACTGCATATTATAATTTTTCAGGATTAACAAATGGGAACTATTCATTTAATGCTTCTTCTTTTAATTCAACTGCGAAAGCAAACACAACTGAAACTAGAAGCAATATTATTATAGATACAACAGTTCCTACTATTTCTTATAACTCAAATACAGATACAAATAATTCTTATAAAGTAGGAACAAGTATTTTTATTAATGTTACAGGAGCAGATACTTATTTCAGTAACATTTCTTTATACTTATACAATGGTACAAGTAATGCTTTAATTAGTTCAGTTAATACTACTAATACAACTGCTTATAATAATTGGACTGCGGTAAATGGTTACTATAAGTTTAATGCAACAGTAAGAGATTTAGCAGGTAATACAGTAAACTTAGCAACAAGAAACATTACTTTAGATACAGTAAATCCGACTATATCTTATAACGCTAATTCAGATGCAAACAATAGTTATAAATCAGGAACTACTGTTTTTATTAATGTAACAAGTGCAGACATTAATTATAAGAACACAACTTTATATTTATACAACGGTACAAGTAACGTTTTAATTAGTGCAATCAACACAACCAACGCAACGGCTTATAATAATTGGACTGCGGTAAATGGTTACTATAAGTTTAATGCTACTGCTAGAGATTACGCAGGTAACGTAGTTAATTTAGCAACTAGAAATATTACTTTAGATACAGTAAACCCAGTAATAAATTTTAACGCTCCAACTTTAGCAAATAATACTAATTGGGGTTCAGCAGTAATTCCTATAAACGTAACTGTAACTGATGTTAATTATAATTCAACTACAATTACTTTATACAACGCATCAGAAAGTATAACTCAAACTTACAATACAACTAACACAACTCAATACTTAAACTTTACAGTAACTGCTAATGCGACTTGGTATTTTGACGTAACTGCAAGAGATTTAGCAGGAAATATCTTAACTTCGGGCAGATATAATATAACAGTAGATACAAATGTTCCTGTAGTTACTTTTGTAAGTCCTACTGATGCGACAGGTAGTTATGTTAATAGAAACTATGCTTTAGTAAATACTTCTGTTGCAGGAAACAATATAAAAAATATAACTGTAAGACTTTATAATTCAGCTTTAACTTTAATTAATACTACGACTAATTCAACCACAACAACTTATTTGTTTAATAATTATACTTCATTAAACAATAGTATTTATTATTATAATGCTACTGCTTGTAACTTAGCAGGATATTGTACTAATACAACTTTACAAAACGTAACTGTTGATACAACTAATCCTAGTTTATCTTATAATGCAAACTCTGATTTATCAGGCTATAAAAATGTAAACTATATTTTTATGAATGTTACTGCATCAGATACAAATTATAAGAACACAACTTTATATTTATATAAATCAGGAGTATTGAATGATACTTATGTAAGCACTTTATCTATTAGCGGCCATAATTTTACTTCTCTAGCTGACGGGAATTATTCAGTAAATGCTACTGCAAGAGATTTAGCAGGTAATGAAGTTAATTTAGTAACGAGAAACATTACTATTGATACAGTTACACCAACTATATCTTATTTAGCACCAACTGATTTAAACGGAACTTATGTTAATAGATTATACTTTTTAGTAAATGTAAGCGTAGCAGATACTAGTTATTCAAATATGACAGTAAGTGCTTATTGTACTAATGTCTATATTGATACTTCTAACTTTACAACATCAAATACTTTTTTTAGAAATTATAGTGTTCCTTCTAGTGATAGTTGTTTTTATACTATAACTGCAAGAGATTTAGCAGGTAATGTTAACACAACTACTCCTCAAAAAGTAACTTTGGATGTAATCGCTCCGAATATTTCTTATAATGCTAATTCAGACGTGGCAGGATATAAAACAGTAAACTATATTTTTATGAACATAACTGTAAATGATACTAATTATAAGAATACAACTTTGTATTTATATAAAGCAGGAGTTTTAAATCAAACTATTAACTCAACTAACTTAACAAGTTCAGTTAACTTTACTTCTTTATTAGATGCGTCTTATTCAGTAAATGCTACTTCTTGTGATTTGGCTAATAATTGTGCAAATTTAGCAACAAGAAACATTACTACAGATGCAAGTATTCCTGTAGTTTCTTTTGTTGCTCCAACTATGGCAAACGATACTCATATAGCACAAGATTATATTCCTATAAACTCTAGTGTAGCGGATAGTAATTTTGCTAATCAAACTATTTATATTTACAATATAAACGGAACTTTAGTAGATAGTTCATTTTCAACAAACGCAGTTTACTTTTATAATAAAACTTCTTTAGCAAACGGAGAATATTTATTTAACGTTACTGCTTATGATTTAGCAAACAATAGAGGTTATTCTGAAACTAGAAATATTACTTTAGATACAACTATTCCAATAATTAATTTAGTTGCTCCAACTCCTTTAAACAATACAGTTGCAGGGAATATTAGTTTGCCAATAAATATAACTGTTTCAACTCCTAACATTAAAAATATAACTGTTAGACTTTCAAACTCAACTACTTTATTATACACTAATACAAGTTCAGTAGTAAATGTAACTCCTGCTTATTTTATTAATTATACTTTACCTTTAACAGGCTCTTACTCTTACAATATAACTTCATGTGATGAAGCTAATAATTGTAATACAACAGGAAACTATTATTACTATTATGCAAATAATTTTATTAATATTACAGGAAAGAATTTATATGGTAACTCGGCTATTCAAAACTTTTCAGTTTTCTTAGAGCCTTCAGGAATTGGTCTATCTCAATATAATTATAACGCAAGTACAACTAATGGTAGCATTTACACTAATGAGGCAGTTGGTATTTGCGGATATACTAATGGAATAATTACTCCTTGCTCTTATAGAGTAACATTCAACTCTACTAACTATTTAGTTCCTTCTAGTCTTACAGGAATAGATATAACTGCTAACCCTATAACTTCTATTCAATTTAATACTTCTCAAGCAAGAGTTAGATTTCAAGCTAAAGAGTTCGGAACTAACAACTCAATATCTGCTAACTTTAGTATTTTACCTCCTAATTATGTTCAAGGTTGTTATCAAGAATTTGCTAATGTTTCTGAAACTTGCGGAGCTTTAGATAATGGGAATTATTCATATACCAACGCATTAAACGATGGAGACTGGGCTACTGATTTAGGAGGAAGTTTTACTGAGTCTTATTATAAAAATGTAACTTTGCCTTTATTTGCTACTAGTATAATTTGGGAAGTTAAAGACGGTGGCGGTATATTCAATTTAACAGTTCCTGCTAATTGTTTAGCTCAAAACCCTATTCAAAGAAGAACTAGATTAGACGAAGCTTTAGATGATACTTTTTGGGAATGTTATAACGGTTCAGATTGGACTTCCTTAAGAACATATACAACTAGTAATAATGCTTATGAAGAAGCGGATTATTTCTATTATAGTAATAGTAATTCAAATGGAAGCATATTTTATTTAAACGCAGATAATTATAGTGCATATACTTCAAGCACAGGCTATTATAATAAAACAGATTCAATTACAGTAACTGCTTTAGAAGATGATACTCAAACTATTAATAATGTTTACAACGCAACAACTACTTTTTTAATTAGTCCTACTTTATACAACAACAATTATACTTTAACTTTAACTGCAAGAAACTATACATATACAACTACTACAAATATAACTTCAAACCCTTCTTTTAACTTAACTAGTGGGGCTTTCTATGTAAGTTTAGCTCATTTAGGAGTAACTAATATTACTTATAACGTAGATATTCCTAACGGTTCAAGTATTTTTAATTTAACTTCTTTTGGGATGAACCACGTAAATTTTATTGATATTAGAAATACATCAAACATTTTAGTTAATAACAACGTAACCATAAAATATCCGAATGGTAATATAATTTATTTGACAACTGATGCTAACGGTAATGTTTCATTTAGTACTGCTAATAATTTAACTTTACAAAACGGCACTTATAATATTACTTTCTTAGACTATCAAGGTTATATTACTCCTATTACTTTCTTGTATAATTCAACTACTTTACCTTTTAATAGAAGTTATAATATTAGTAGAGCTAATCTGTCCATTAAGATATATGATGCAGAAACAGGAGTATTATTAACTAGTAATGTTAGTCTATCAATTACTGGATTAGGCGGGTTTAACACTTCTAATGGAAGTATATTTATTGAAAATCAAACTATTTCTAGTCAAAACTATGTAGCTTTCGCAACAAGCACAGGGTATTATCCTGCTCAAATTAGTTTTACTTATACTAATCAGGAAGTGTTAAATTTAACTATTCAAATGATTAATTTATCTTCTCCTAACTTCGGTAACTATGTAGTAAACGTTTTCGATAATTATTATAACAATTTAGCAGGAGCTACTATCCAATTACAAAAGTTTAACTTTAACACTAACTCATGGGAAGAAATAAGCAGATGTTTTTCAGACTCTAATGGTCAGTGTATTTTCGGTATCTTAATTAATACTTTTTCATATAGAGCATTCGCTACTTTAGATATTGACGGTGTAACTTATTCCGCTTATAATTCAGTAGGAGGTGGTTTAGCTACTGCTAATCCTACTACTGTTTCTATTTATCTTAAACAGGTTTCAACTCCTGTAGTAGATGAATTAACAGGTTTAACTGTAACTCCTTACAATACTACTTTAGTTAACAACGTTTCTTACTTAAACGCAGACTTTAATGATGCTACAGGTAACTCTCACACTATTTGTATAGAATACTCTTACGATGTTGGTTTTGTTAATACTGTTTATCCTAACGGTGTAACTTGTTTAACTAGTGCATCAGGTAACATTAATTACGGTCAACCTTATGCTTTAAACACTACTTACAATAATAGAGCTAGAATTTATGTTGTATTATCAGACGGTACTCAAAGGAATATGTACGTTTATCCTTACTCAGGAGAACTTAGTTTTGAAAATACATTTAGAGATTATATTGCTATTTTAATGTTATTTACTTTAATTGTTTTATTAGCAATCAGTTTACATAGTAGAAATATGATGTTTTTCTTTATAGGTGTAATTGGTTGGTGTATTATTTATAGTGTACTAACTCCTAGTTGGGTTTCAACTGGATTAAATGCAGTTATGGTTTTCATGGCAGTTATAGGAATTTTCATTTCAAGAAAAAAGGAGGCGGTTTATAGTGTTTAATAAAAAAGGCGGAGCTTTAAACGTTTGGACTTATATGTTAGTAATTTTTATTAGCGTTATTTTTATTTATTCAATGACTCATATAGGTAGTTTCTTAAATTCTCCTAGTACTGCTTTATCTACTAATTCTTTAACTTACTTAGGTAATATTTCAGGCCAAAGTAATGGTAACTTAACAGAAATCGACTCTAATGCAGGAAATAATAGTGTAGATGAAAAATGGGCGTTTGCTTTAAGTTTTTTGAGATTATATAAAAAAGTAGATGCAGTTAAAGAAAAAATATCTTATGTTGCTAATTTACCTAGTTTTATAGTATTTACTGTTTTACAAGTACCGCAAAGCGAAGAATATAAATATATGATTGATGTTATATTTAACTTTATAGGATGGGCTACATTTTTAGCTTTAATTTACTTATTGTGGAAATAAAATGACGTATGAACTAACTAAAGTTGGAATTAATATGAGTAATTTAGGTACTCCTGACCCTATTAGTATAGATTTACCTAATAGTAGCACTGAATTTATACAAGAAATTCCTAGAAGAGCTAACGAATTAACAGGCGGTTTCTTAGGAATTGGTGTATTAATAACTTTATTTGTTATTATGATTAAACTTTTAACTGATGAGTTTGAAGGGTTTAGATATTCTTTAATTAGGGGTATTTCTATTTCTAGTATAGTATGTTCTATCTTTGGTATATTTTGTTTAAACGTAGGTTACTTTACTGAATTATATCCTGTTGTTTTATTTATGACTATTGCTTTAATTTCAACTCTTTGGGTTGTAATAGAGGAAACTTAAATGTTTAAAGAACTATTTAGTTTTGTGGGTAAAGTTTTTAGCTTTATCAAAACTATTTTAGTTTGGGTTTGGATTAAACTTAAATATTTAATAACTACTTTAAAAGAAATTAGAGATATTAATAAAGAAAACAGATTTAGAGATAAGAGAGTTGAATATTTAGTAAAAAGTAGTAAGTTGGATGACTAATGGTAGAATACGCAAATCCTAAATATGATGCAAATAAAGCTAAGGAAGTAACAAGGCCTAGAGCTTATGTTCCTTCTACTCCTTCCGCTAATAAAACAAGTTCTAACGGTTCATCTAATGGAAGTTCAGCATCAAGCACTCCTTCTAATGTAGGTTCAAACGTAGGCCAAGTAAGTCCTTATACAGGCCATGTTATTACAGAAAGTATAAATTTAGATACAGGTAAAGTTACTTCTTTATCAGGTCAAACTACTACAAGAGTAAGAAGTTCAAGCGGTGCTACTAATGTAGTTAGAGGCGTTCCTACTACTACTTCAACTAATGGCGGTATTGGTAAAATAGGAAGTACTTTTAATCCAACTACTCAAAGATTAGAGGGGGGAGTTTGGTATACTGGTCTTTCCCAACAAGAGCAAGAGCAAAATAGGTTATTACCTAACTCAAGAGCAAGAAGAGTGGATTTATCTAGTCCTCAAGCCATAGGTTTGTCAGCAAGTGAGAAGTTAAGGCAAGGTATTCCTTTAAGTAAACAGGAAGAGTTTTATGTAACAACTGGTAGAGATGTAAGAAGCGTAGAGGAATTGAATAGATTTTTAGGCGAAACTGATAAATCCAATGTTGCTTCAATCAGGTCTAATATATCAGGATTGCAAGATTATCAAGCTAAAGCAAGACAATACCAAAGAGATTTAGCTATTCAAAAAGAATTATCGCAACCTTATTATAAAGGAAACAACTTTCAAAACTTTCTAGCTAATGAATCTTCTTTCACTCCTGCTAGTTTACCTAAAGGTCAACTATTTGATATGAAATCAAGAAGTTACAATCCTGTAGAGTTGGAAAGATTGCATAATTCTGCATTAAGAAGTTTAGCTTTGAAACAAGGATGGAAATCAGTAAAATATGTAGGTACTAATTTAGCAAAGGGGTTAGAGGAGTGGGTAGTTGGTACTACTTTAGGTGCAGGTAAAGTAGCTAGAAATATTTATGGCGGTGCTTTTAAAGATTTTATAGAAAGAGCAAAAGCAGGGCGACAGTTTGGAGGAGTAAGTTTAACTGCTGATTTAAGCACTATTCATCCAAGAATAGAAAAAGGATGGAAATTAACTAATCAAAATGGCACTTTTTCAGAAATTAAACAACCTTCAAGAAATAAGATTCAAAAATTATGGGATAAATTAGATGTTCCTAAAGATGCAAATCAAAAAGATTATATCACTACTGTTATGAATGATACAGATGTAAAAATGTTTATAGATACCGCTCTTTATGGTTCAGGATTTATGGTGGGAGGAGCAGTATTGCCTACTGTAACTAAAATTGGTTTTTGGGGAGTAAAAACATATTATACAGGAAAAGCAGTAGTTATTCCTAGTGAAGAAAATATTAAAATGGTTGGGGCTTTAATGATACCTGATGTTATTATGAAAGGAGCAGACTATTTACCAATTAAATACGCTAAAGAAGTAAGAGTGGTTGAACCAATTTCCTTACCTGAAAGATTTGGACTAAAACAAATGTTTCCTTATGCTAAAGAAACAAGAGTTACAAGAGGAATAGGGTTAGACTTTGGAAGTCGTGCTATACCCTTATTAACTTTAACTGGCGGTAAACTGAAAGTAGGTCGGTTTAAAACTAATGAGGCATCTTCAGATGTAAATTTATTTCCCTTAGAAAAATTCAAATCATCGGAAAAACAAAGAGTTAAAGAAGTGAAAAAAGATATGCTTAAAGATAGACCTTTGACTTTTGAAGAACAAACATTATTTGTTGAATATGCTGAAAACAAAGGGGAATTATTAAACAGATTTAACACAAAAGTAAGGCCTCCTGTTAGGCCTATTCCTAATACTATGAGAGAAGCTTTAGGCTTTTACGGAACTAAAATAACTGCCAAATTATTACAAAGGTCACAACAAAATTTAAGAAATGTTTATTTAAGAGAAACTGTCGGAAATGATTTAATTAATATAGATAGATTCGTTTCTAACTTAGAAATTTCAAGGTCAACATCAAATAGACTTAATAGTATTATAGACAGAGCTAAAAGATTAACTAAATTTAAATCTAAAGAAATTGCAGATAGGCCTTTAACTTTTGATGAAAAAGTAATTTTTATGGAGTATAACAATAAAAACATAAGGGTACAAAATGGATTATATCAAAAAGGAGAGGTAGGAACAATTAAACAAGCATTAGATAGATACGCTCCTGAGGAAATATTCAAGATTATTGATAGCTGGAAAGGTTCTGATTTAGATAGAATAAAAATAAAACAAGACATTTGGGATAAAATAAATAAAGTTCAGCGTATAAAGAAATCTTCTAAACTAGATAGACCTTATAGAATAACTAAATCTGAGAGATTTCCTAGAACTAAATTAGGTTATGAATTACAAAGAGCAACTAAAATACAAAGTGAAAAAGAAGATATAAGATTTAATAAATATTTAGATATAGCTAGAAGATTAGGTAATGTTAGAGGATTAAGACCTAAATCAAATGAGTTAGTTTTTAGAATTGCAGGATTAAAAGACCCAAAATATGTTACTTATGAATTAATGAAGTTCTTTAGAAGTAATACTAATTTATTAGGTCAAACAGGTATCAAAAACTTTGGTAAAAGCGTAAGAGGTTTTGGTTCATCATTTGCTAACTTACAAGTAAAAGAGCCATTTAGATTAAGAATGGGAGATTCTGAGGGTTATGTTAATGGTTATGATTATGAAACTTTTGCTACTAAATTAGCAAAATTAGTAGATAGATTAAATGAACATGGAGAGAATTTAAGAATAAATGCTGACGATAAATGGGTAGTTGAAGTAGCAAAAGATTTAGTTATAAAACATGAAGCTCCTAAGTTCTCTAAATATCAAGGTCTGAGTAAAGAGCAGATTAGAAATGGATTAGAATTTCATCACACTAATTATAGAACTGGGGAAGGAAAAATATTAACTAAAGAATTACATCAGTTATGGCATGATTACAATGAAGGAAGAAAAGTTCCTGTAAAAAAAGGAGAAAAGTTATTTTACAATAGATATAGAATAACTACTCCTAATAAATTCTTAACTGTTGAGAAAATACCTGAGGGTAAAAAAGTATTTGAATTTAAAGCAGAAATAAGTAATGAATATGGTTTACCTGAAAAAAGATTAGGCATAAACCTAGAATCTAACTTTTGGACTACTACTAGATTTGGGGATTCTTTTAAATTAGGTAAGAAAACTTTTAGAAATATGGATACTGAAGTTAACAATAGTATTACTGTTAATAAGTTAGGTTTACAGATAAGAAAAAAGTTATTAGATTCTATGCGTTCTACAGGAGGAACTAAATTCGGAGAAGGAACTCCTGAATCTTTTAAGAATTTAGGTGCAAATATAGTTCCTTCAGGAAATAGATTTAAAGATTTAGGGTCAGCTATTCAAAGTATAAAGGGAGCTATTAATTATGAAAAAATGTCTTATTGGGGAAAAGTATTTGCCAAAATAAACCCCAAAACTATACGTAATCCTAAAGTACGTGCTTTTGCACAATGGTTACAAAAGAATAGAAATGTAATTAAAGCACAAAAATCATTAAACGATGTTCTGAGAACATATACTCCTCAGCAAAGAGCTGATATTAAAAAGTTCATTAAAGAAAATGCTATGCCTGATGATTATGTATTAACTCCTAGTAAAGGCAGACAAATTTTAGATTACTTACAAAAGCAAGATTCTATGAGTGTCTATACGACTGCTATAGCTACTAAAAAAGTAATTTCATATACTGCGATTAAAGATAAAATACAAACTCTTCCTTTAACTTATAACGTTAAAAAACAATTATATGAAACTATAGTTCCTTTAACTTATACAGTTGCTCCTAAATACGCTCCTAGTAAATACGCTCCTTCAAAATATGAACCTTCAAAATACGCTCCTAGTAAATACGCTCCTTCAAAATATGAACCTTCAAAATACGCTCCTAGTAAATACGCTCCTTCAAAATATGAACCTTCAAAATATGCTCCTAGTAAATACGCTCCTTATCCTTATAAGCCATCTAAATATATAAAAGAAATACCTAAATTGATTTTACCGAAGTTTACATGGGATTCTCCTAATCCTAAAGGTTATGAAAAAGCAGTCAATGGTTTAGTTAGAGTTAAAGGTAAGATTAGAGAAATTAAATTAAAAACTACTCCTAGAAGAGCTATGGCTTATATGATTAATTTAGTTGATAACACTACTGCTAGAAGCTTTGATTTAAAGGTAGTTGGTATAACAAGACAAAAAGATTTATCTTCTCCTGTTTCCTTAAGAAAGTTCAGATTAAAGAAAATAAAAGGAAGTCCAATTTTAAAATTAGTTGAAAGAAGTACTTATACTATTGATACTTCAGGAGAAAAAAGAGGTCTTTCAACTGCTAGATTAATGCGAAAAAGATATAAATAAGTAATGAGGTATAATAACTATGGTCGAAATAAGAGTAATAAAAACAAAAGTAAAAGGTATGTTTGCAGTTATTGCTAAAGAAGGTAATAGAGTTGAAGTTTGGAATAAAGGAACTAGTCAACCAAGAGCAGTTAAATTAGCTCAAGCGTTAAGACGTTATATTTATCCTAGATAAGCACAACTTATATAAACATATTCTCTCAAAGTATGTATTATGAATATAATCTATTTACGAGTTTCAAAAGAAGATGAAACGTTACAAGATTTAGATATTCAGGCAGAGGAAATAAAAAAGAAGTTTCCTATATTCAAAGATGCTATTATTTACAAAGAACGTGGCTCAGCTTACGATTTAGATAAGTTTGATAGAAGAAAAGAGTTTATTGATATTCTTAAGTTAACGTGCCAAGCAGATAAAACTACTCTACTAGATTGTTATTTAAGGAAATACAATAAAACCAACATTAATATAGGCGTTTGGGATTGGAGTAGAAATATGCGTAACCTAGAATTAGGTTTATTTACTTCTTTAATATTTAAGTTCTTTAACATTACAGTTTATTCTCATAAGCAAGGTATCTTAAAAGTAGAAGATGATGCTATTCCTGTAGAACGGTTTGTTAAATATGTTTTAGCATCAGCGAACTCTTTTGAAGCTGAATCTTATAGTTGGAATATTTCAGAAAATGTTAAAAAGCAAATAGTAGAAACTAAAGACTCAACTTATAGTACTAAAGGTAAAAAGTGGGGCGGTCAGTTCAAGGATAAGTTAGGCGTAATAGTCCAAGTAACCCCTGAAGAGATAGTCTCTATAAAGCGTAGAATCTTATTTTTAATCGCTAAATTTGAAAAGGAAGGTAAGACTAGGTACTATCCTGAATTAATAGAAATTATCTATAAAGAACGAGGTATAGAATTAAGTGCTAGTTATATTAGCAGGTGTAAAAATGACAAGAGTTGAAGCAGAACAAAAGGGAAGGATTTTAGATGTTATTAGATTTATGCTAATCAATGGAGTTTCAATTAAAGAACTAAAGAGCATAATTGAAGATTTAGAGCAAATTAGCCTTTGTCCTAAGACTATTAAGACTTACAGTGCTTTAAGCTTTCAGCTAGAACATGAAGCTAAACTTAAAGAGCAAGACCTTTTAATGAAAAAGTGGTGCGAAGGCGGTAAACTACAAGACCCTACTAATTCAGAGTACGCAGAGTATTTAGCTCAAGTATTTAAAACTCCTAGTATAAACGACGATTTTATAGAAAAGTACGATAAATCAAGTCTATACGATAGCGATTAAGTCGCTACATATAGATACTCTAATATACACTTCTACGATGCTAAATATATATAAATAAGTAACGACATACTAGTATTATAGCTTAGGAAATAAAGCTAGGAGATAAGCAAATGAACAATACTAAACGTTGTTGTATGCATAATTGCATGAACGAAGCTGAAGGTTATTATGTAGGTCAAGGTTATGGTTTATGGTTATGTAATAAATGTAAGTGTGGAAGGAAAACTGCTAATATAAGCGAGATTAGAAACAATCCGGATAAAAGTTATTTACATGATATGGAGGTTAAGTTATGAGTCGTGAAAAGCCAAAGTCAAAGTATATAGCAAAAGTAGTAAAGTACAGTAACGGTGCTAGATTACCTTGCTTTAAAGAGTTCATCGGTAGAAATGCAGAGATTAGAATACTGAAGGAGGATAAGAATGAAACAAAGCGAAATTAATACGGCACTTCAAGAGCAAATTACTCATTTACAATCAGAGTTAGATGCGTTAGAAGTTAAGTTTAAACAGTTACAGTTGGAAGTTAGGGGGGCGTGAACTATGGATAATAAAATAGACTCTTTAAAGTTGGCATTTGCATTACTTATATGCATTATTTTTATAGGCGTGATTATATTATCTAATCCTACTAAAATCGCAAACATGGGTAAACTAACTACTCCTGTGCAAATATCTCAAGATGCTTGGTGTGAAAGAAACATAGAAAATTATACTTTTGATAATTATAGTTATGTTGACCCCGAATATAATTTAAATCATAGCTTAATTAAACTTAATTGCGGTACTTTAACTTATATAGTAAATGCAAGTAAGAACGTCTATTATAAATATAATTCGTTTGGAGAAGTAATAGGTAATAACACTTATGAAGAGTGGAGTGATTTAAGTTAATTTTTGATAGTAGATTGCTATCAAATTATTAAGTGAGGAAATGAAAATGGAAAAACAGATATTGTGGTATAAAGGAGAAGAGTATATTAAGACTAAAAGCTTAATTAAGTTTCTTAAAGATTATGTTAAATTATTACCTTCAGGAACTGCAAATGTTGATTTTGATATGTATGATTTTGGCTATCAGCAAGGAATAGATGACGTAATTATGGTATTAAAAAAGAAAAATAAGGTGTTGTAAGATGAAAGTATGTATGGTTTGTGGTAAAGAGCATGATTACAGAGTTCTTAATTATTGTAAGAGTTGTTATGCTAGAAAGTATAGACAAGCAAATTTAGATAAAGTTCATACACAAAAAAGTGCTAGTTATCTTAGATGTAAGGAACATGTAAACAATCATAGTAGAGAGAATTATCTTAAAGACCCATTAAAAATAAAACAATGCGTATTAAGATACAAAACTAATAATAGAGATAAATATTTGCAAACTAAAAGAAATGGTTATTATAATAAATTAAAAGAAAATCCTAATTACAATCATGAAACTTATTTAAGAAGTATTCCTCAAAGGAAATTATATTTAAAACAAAATAATGACGAACTTAGAGAGTACAGAAGATTATATAGAATTAAGAAAAAGAAAGAAGATTTAAATTTTAGAATAAGAGTAAACTTAGCTAATAGAATATTAATTGCTCTTAAAAGAGGTCAGAAATATGAACACACTATAGATTTAATTGGATGTTCAATTCCTGAATTAAAAAAACATTTAGAATTACAATTTAAAGCAGGTATGAGTTGGAATAACTATGGGCGATGGCATATTGACCACCGAGTGGCCTGTGCAAGATTTGATTTAACTAAAAGAGAGAATCAATTAAAATGTTTTCATTATTCAAATCTTCAACCATTATGGGATTATGAAAATTTTAGCAAAGGAGCTAGATAAAATTGGCGTAATCTTTATAAAAGATTAATTGGTTATGTATATAAAGTGCAGAAATGCACAAGGAGAAAACAACATGCAACCAATAATGAAGGGAATTTTAGATTCTTTTAAAATGCTTGGGATAGTTTTAGGCCTGATTGGGGGTACTTACTTACTTTTGTTTGTAATTACACTTGTACTTGGCGTAGTCTATAACTTAGCTTTAGGTGGAACAATTAACGTTAGTACAGCGACATTAACTTTAATGAACAATTCGTTTACCAGTTTTTCAACTCTTGTAACAGTTGTGAACGGTGCATTAACTTTCACTGGAAGTTTATTGACTGTAGCAATTGTGTTAATCGTATTCGGCGGTTTATTCGCATTCGGTTCACAAGCAGTAAAGAAAACTAAACAAGGTAAGTCTAACGCTTTCTTTGACGAAGGTAAGAATTATTAGTTAAGTTCTGAGGGGTAATTCCCTCATTTTTTTTCTTTTATATTATACTTTCTATCTACTTTTATATAATCTAAGTTTCTAAATTATCTTTAAAACAACAAACTATATAAATAAGTAAGTTAGTATATTATTTATGAAAACAAATTTAAGAAACCTTTATCATTCTAACTTTAGAAATAAAGTTCGTAAAAGATACAAAGGATTTGCTATTTTAAGTCATGCAAAAAAAACAGTTGCAAAATTAAGACAAAAAGGCATACCTGCAGAAATAGTTAATACAGGAAAAGATTTCTCAGTGTATGTATGGGTATAGAAAAGCACTATATCATCATATTTAGTATATTTTAAAAGTTTTATGCCTAAAGTTATTTCTCTAAGCACAACTTATATAAATCCATAAATGAGTGTTCTTGTTATGACAACTACTATGATGTTAATTATATCAGGTGCAGTTATCGGTATTCCTGTAGGGATTTGGATGATTAAACAGTTTATAGTTCCTAATATGGATAAGGATGACGATTAATTATTTTTTATTTGTTTTTGATTATATTCTCTAATATACACGTTTTCAAAGCTAAAACTATATAAATAAGTATATGCACTAATATGTATAAGTGTGTATGAAAGCACACAAGAGGTTTAAGCATGGAAAGTGAACATAAAGTTATAGAAGATTTGGCATTTAAACAGACTAATTTTAAGGTAATTGCAGTACAAAGAAAGTTAAAAGAAGTTCTAAAAGACTTTAATATAAGGGTAATCTAAGATGGTTAGAGATACTTCTATTTTATCGTATATTGAAGAGCAACCTTTAGGCGAAAGGCAAATAGCTATACTTAACTTGATTAAAAAATTCCCTGATAGAACAGATAGAGAATTAACTATGTTAGGAGGATTTTCTGACCCTAATCAATTAAGACCTAGACGAAAAGAGTTATTAGATTATGAATTAATAGCTGAATCAGGAAAAAGAAAATGTACTATTACTAATAAAACAGTTTATACTTGGAGTGCGTTAAATGGAAACTAAAGAAATAAAACAAATTTTAGAAGAAAATCCTAAAAGAAAGAAAGCGTTAAAGTTAGGAAAGTTATCTAATAAGTTAGAAATTGCTGACGTAGAAAAAGAAATAGCTATGATTGAATTAAATATTAAAAAACAAATTAATTTATTAGCACAGATGGAAGAGCATAAAGGTAAATATTCTAATTCAGAAAAAAGAGATTTAGCGGTTCAAGAACAATTAATAGTTCATGATAGATATAATATGTTAGTTAAACATTTAGATGCACTTAAAACTAAAATAGAAGAGCAAGATATAGAGATTAGTTATATTTCAGATGTAATTAATTGCACAATAGCTTACGCTTATTTAGGAGCAACTCATGATTAACCAAAAAATAGATTTAGTTAGGACTCAGTTAAACTTATTATATTCAGAACGTACTGAGTTAGAAACTGATGTAGCTTTTAAAACAGGAAAGTTAAATGCTTTAAATTATACTATAGGCCATTTAGTTAAAGATTTGAATGAATTAATTAGAATGAGGGATAAACATGACTAGTATATTTGATTGTGTAAACTATGATGAACGTAAGAAGTTAAAAGAGTTATCAAGAAAAATACATTCAGTTGATACTAAACTTACTTACTTAAAGAATAGATTAAATAATAATGATAAGTTAGATTTAATTAAAGCTCAGATTCAGGAAAAAGAGTTAGAGCGATTACAACTTAAACAGTTAAAGAAAGATATTATTATTAATAATATTAAAGATAAAACTAAACAAATAGTTGCTTTAACTATTAGTGGGATGGAAACATGATAGGATATAGAATGATTTGGAAATTATATTTAGAACTAGATTTAGATGAATTTGCTAGTATATTATTCAGTAACCAATTTGGTTTTATTGATACTAGTATATTTATGTTATTCCTAGCAGACAATCATAATTTATTAAATAGGTGGATGACAAAATGAAAGTTAAATTTCAAACTAAAGATAAAGGTGTTTGTGTTGTACTTATTAATCCTAAGAATTTAGAGTATATGCAACTGATTCATAATAAATTAGAGGTATTAGCATGAGTAAAGAAAAAATGGAAAGAATTAACTTTACTATTCCGCCTAAAGAATGGGAAGTTACTAAGGAATGGGTAAAAACTAAATATCCTAATATTAAAGTTAGCATGAGTGAGATTATTCGTAATGCTTTACATTTAATGATAGAAGAAGATGCAAAAAAGAGGAGAAAATGAAACTAAAAATAGGTAAAAGTGATTTGAAAGCTATGCTTAATGAAGCATACGAACATGGAAAGAATGATAATTATTATAAGAATTTTTTAGTATGGAGAGATAAAGCTATTAAAGAATATACGGAGAAAGAATGAGTACATATTTAGAAGCATGGAAGAACAGATGTGATTATAGTGCTGTCTGTTCTATTTATTGTAAAGAAGATTATTGTTGTTCTACTGGTGGAAAGGAATGTACTTTATATCCTATCTTTCAAAGAGTTATAATTCAGGAGAACAAAGAAGATTTAATCAAGAAGCACAAAGGGCTTGAAAGAATATTAATTACTGATGGTACGGCTTATTTAGGTTAGAGAAAAGGTGAAACATGACCATACTAGAATTTAAGAATTATCAAAAGTGTAATCATTGTTATAAAGAATATAAGAATGAAACAGAACTAAGAATAAGATGTGGTATGTGTGGAGGAAATCTGCAAATAGTTAACTTATCTATTGACATATTGGCAGATATGATTGCATTAAAAGTTTTAACTAGAATGAAAGGAAAGAGTTAAGGGGGATTAAAGATGCCAAAGAACTGTTATGAATGTGAAAAATATCCGATGTGTTCGCAGTATCAAGATATTGTTAAGTCAATAAACAATCATGGTATATTAAAATCAACTAATACTGTATTAATTAGTGTTGCATCACATTGTAAATATTACAAAGAAGTAAAAGAGGTAACTAAAGATGACTAAATATAAAATTAAAGATGGAAGTCCTTGTTATGAATATCCTAATTGTAACTGTACACATCATTTTATAGTAGAAAAGAATAAGAAGAAAAAAGAGATAACTAAAGATGACAACTGAATTAGAAATAAGAACAACTTCTGAGATAAATAATAATATTGAGTCAAGAGAACTAAGAAAAGGATTTTATGATGAAAAGTTTGATGCGGTTAAATTAAATTGCAAATTAAATAAAATAGCGGATAAACAATGGATTTCAAAAGAAAGTTATGATATTGAAAAGAAAGAACTATTAAACGAATTAGACCAAATGTATAATAATTTGGTGATGGGAAAGAAATTAGTGGTTCAAAAAGCATTAACTCAAATTTTATTAAGATTTGAAAAGGAATTGGAGAAAACAAAATGACAACTGATGAAGAAATAATGACTTGGTATAATTTTTATGGTATAAATAAAGCTTGTAGACTAAGTGAAGAAAAAGCAATATACGAAGAACGTGCTAGGATTAAAGCTGAATGGGATAAATTATTATTAGCATTAGATAAACTTGAAGCAGTTGCTATTGATAATAAAGGATATGCTTTAATTAGATATTGTGAAGCAAGAGTATTATTACACGAACTAGAAAAGAAGGTGTTTGAGAAATGAGTGAAACGTTAGATAAAATATTAATTGTAATATTAGGATTAACAGTTATTGCATTATCAGTTATGGCTCAATTACAATATATGGAAACTAAAGAAACGTTACAAGATATTAGTGCTACTCAAATAGAATTAAGAGATGCAATTCTTAGCGTAGAAAATCAAAAGATGTTAAACTTTTCAATTAGCGATAACACTTCCGCAGTTTATCACACAGGAACTGGAACTATTTGTATTTATACTATGAAAGCAGATAATATTCAAGAAATAGAAAATAACTTTTATCATGAGTTAGGTCATGCTATAAACTATCAATATTTAGAAGATAAAGATTGGCAAAATTATAGAAATATTAACGAAACCAATTACGTTAGCGAATACGCAAAGACTTCTATTACAGAAGATTTTGCAGAGAACTATATGAATTATAGATTAAACAAAACTATAAATAAAGAAAAGGAATTAATTATAGAGAAATATAAATAATCCTCAATCAGTAACTCCGTTGTGAGGATAGGGGTTTAGTCGCCCTGATATACCAACGGAGTTTTATATTAATGGAGTACAAGATGAACAAACAAATAAAAATAGCGTTTTACTTTTTTATATTAGGAATAGCTTTAGATTTACTAAGTACTTTTATAGGAGTTATGTTTTTTAATATTGCTGAAGCTAATCCTTTAGGAATACTATTTTGTTTTATTGCAGGTTTAGTTATACCCTTAATTTTACATATGATATTGGAATATAACTCTCCTGAAAAGAAATGGCAAATAATATTAATAAATAGTTTATTATATATTATAGGAAGCTGGAGATTGATAATAGGAATATTAAATTTTATATTTATGAGGTAAACAATGACTGATATATACAGACCAAAGACTTTTTATGAAGTATTACAACATGAAATAATGTTAAGTGAAAAAAAGAAAGAAAAAAAGAGGATTAAAGATGACTGAAGAATTAAATAAAGAATTATTCGACCATTATATTTATACAGTTAAAGCTCCGCACTTTGATAAACATAAAAGAGCGGAACTGATAAAAGCTTATATTGAAGAGAATAATATTTCAAATAGAGAGTTTAGTAGAAAGTTTGACGTGCCAATAGGAACTTTACAAGACTGGTTATTATGGGCGAAGGTTACTCCTTTTCAAGTTGAACAGTTAAAAGATTTAGGAATGACTAGTCACATGATACAAAGAAGTTTAAGAGTAGAAAGAAGTGTTATTAATAAAGAAATTAAAGTATTAGATGCAAGAATTGATACATTAGCTCATGATTTGTTTTCTCCTAGCATTTACAAGGAAGCAAGTGAAAAGACTATGGAAAGATTAGATGAACTGATTAAAGCAATTAATAGAGCTAAGTTAACTTTAGAACGTAATTTAATAAAAGCGGTAGTGTTTAATAAATAGGAGTAATATGACTAAATGTTCAATATGTAATATAGAATTAAGCACAGGCGATAGCGTAGTTATGAATGTAGATGATAATAGCGTAACTCATTTATATTGCCATAAGATACAACGTAAGTTAGAGAATAAGTTATATTCAAAAGAGAGGGTGGTAAGATGAACGTTAAAACTGGATTTGCTATTTACAAAGAGATTTTTGAAGAAGCAAACTCTAATAAAGAAGTAGAACTGAGGTACTTAGAATATGTTTCAATAATTTCTTTAAGAGCATGGGTAGAAAATAATTATCCTAAGAATAGAAGATTGCTAGAATTACTGAAGGAGTTAAAATGATACTATCAGTTAAATGTAATCACTGTGGCCACTGGCAACATTTCATGACTAGCGACTTTCCTACGGCTAAATTTAAATGTAATGGTTGTGGTAAGGTAAATGCCTGTTATGGTAAAGATGGCACTAGAATTGATTGTAAAGAGTTTCAAACAGGTCAACAAGCAGTTTGTTATAGTATGACTAGGAATAACGAAGGTCAAGAGTTTAAAGAAGATTTCGTAGAAGCAAATGAAGTTAAAAGAAAATTTCAAAGCTTTAAAGTTCTTAAGAGTTAATTAGAGTTCTATTTTTTAGAACGGTTGTCCTATTATTTAGAACGTTTACAAATATGACTAACACATCTGTTAATCAGTTGTGTTAATCAATTATGTTAAACAATATAGATTTACATAGATGAAACTATATTATAATTATTCTAAATACATATAAATAAACAAAAAAAAGAACTTCAAAAATGAGCAATGTTAAAAATTTGAAGTTGAAGAGTGTTTATGATTACATCAAGACAAATCAATGTCTGCCTTCTAAGATGATGAAAGATTCTGCATTAGCTTACTATACCCGAATACTAATCAATAAAGGATTAGTTAGAAAGATAGGGTATGGCGTATGGAAAATAGTCGAAGATTGGAAGGAAGAAACAACTTCAAATTTTAAGGGTATAACAAATGTCAAGCAATCCCCCCCCCCTCAAAAAATAAGAGGTCATGGTTTCAGAATTAGTGTAGATATTCCTAAGGTTAATAGATGGTTAGAAAGAGAATCTTACTTTAAGAAAATAGGTTACAAATTTGAAAAGATACCGCAAGGTCAAAGTATTATGATTAGAGATTTTAAAGTATGGTTCTGTGATAATTCTTTAGTTATTCATTTCCCTAAAGATAAGTCAGTATTCTCCACTTCTGCTTTTGAAAGTCAAAGGTTAGCTTTAAAGTTAGCTTTTGATGTGGTTAGGTCAATAGAGAATAAGTTTCATATTAAGTTAGGTCAAGGAGATACTTTCAAGTTTAGGATTAGCAGAAAGCATTTTGGAGATTTAGAAAACGAAATAGCGAAGAAGTTTCACAATTCAAACACTCAAGCAGTTATTTATGGCGATGATGGTAAACAATGGCTAGTTATAGATTTCTCTTGGAAGATGTTTATAGAGCTAGAATCAGTGCATCCTGAAAAGGCAGTAGAAGATATGGATAAAGTAGTTACTCCTTTTATGAATACTCTAAGAGCAGACCCAACTATTTTAAATAACTTAAAAGAAGGTCAAAGGATTCAAGATTTAAACTTAGCAGAACTACAAAAACTATTATTGGACTTAGCAAGAGAAGTAAAGACTCAGCAAACTATATCTAAAGAAACTCAAGAATCTTTATATGTGTTAACTTTAAGTAGTAGTGAGATTTGGAAAAATACAGGTATTCGTTTGAAAGCATTAGAGAATAAAAGATAATATTTATATATTAGCGAATGAGTAAGCTATTAAAAATGATTCCATATCCAAAATCAATAAAAACAAATAACGGTTTATTCAGTTTAGCTATGATTACTAAAAAGCACGTTTATTATATTAATTGGAAAGAAGATGATGAAAGCAGTGCAACTATTATTTTTGATTTAAACATGAAAAAGTTAAGTGATAACATTCATGCTACTAATTCTCTAATGGATGATATTAACCATAAAAGATTTGTTTGGTTAAGTTCTCCTATGAAATATAATGTTAAAAATATACTAGCAGAGGAATAATGTGTAAGACTAAAAAAGAATTGGTACGGATTAGAAAACACTTGCATGAAGATATGAGAGGTTACGTTAAATCTTATAACGAAGATAAAGACGAAGTTAAACGGATTAATTCTATATTACGGAGGAAAAGATGAACTATTTAAGAACAGCACCGCATTTCAATCCAATAACAGTAACTTCTTCAGCAAGGAAAACAAGGTATAAATCAGATTCTCATGAGTTAACTCACACTGAATTTACTCCTAAGATGAAAAGAGGATGGGCTAAGTTAAATAGATTAAGTGTTGATGGCATGGTTATGGTAAAAAGAGAATTTGAAAGACGAACTGGTATGAATCCTTATAACATTTACAATAAAAGAGCTTACTTACATTTCGTAGATGATTATATTAAAAATTATAGGAGAAAATAAATGGAATACAAACTTAAGTTCACTGAAGGTTCTGAAGATACTTTAAGTAATAGATTAGAATTAAAGGAACACATGTCTAAAAAAATAATGTCTATGTTATCAGGTCAAAAAGTTCCTAAGTATAGAAGTTGTATTGTTTATACAATGTCTGAGCTTCATTATAAAAAACCGAGTGGATTATATAAACCTTTAACTACTATGCACGTAGCGGTATTTCAAAAGAGGTAAATAAAATGGGTAAAATACTAAAAGCAGGAATAGTAAAATTGGATAAGATGTTAAATTCTCCTTATGTTGAAGGTTATCATAAAACACTACTTAGGTCAATTAAAAATAATAGTTCTCATAATAATTGTAGTAAATCAGATATAGATATGTTTATGCTATTAGCTAAACAATATAATTTAATTTAATATTCATGAGTTCACAAAGAAGTATTCAATTATTGAAAAATCGTTATCAAGATAGTGATAAGTTGGATATTTATTCTCATTACGATAGAAAGTTAAGTTATGCAGAGAATAAACGTTTAATGGATTTAAAAGCTAAGCGTATAGGTTTACATAAAACTCATTCGGATTCTGTTCATATGCGAAATACTCCTGCTTATTATACTCATTTAGCTAAACATTTTAATAAAAGTAGGACTTTAAGAAGTCAAAGAATGGAAGATAGAAAAACTAATAAACACACTTTCAAAGCAAGTACTTTAACTAAAGAGCAATTTATGTTATGGAAAAATCATCCTGCTCAATTTGATATTATAGGTATAGATTCAAAAGAAGTAAATCCAAGATTACGAAAGTTAATAATTCAAACTAAAATTAATATAGATGCAATTAATAGAGATTTGATATAGTATGGTAAACATCAGAGTAATTCCTAAAAATGGTAAGTATGCAGTAGTTTCAGATGCAAATTCTAAGTATAATATACATCATGTTTGTAAGAGTCAACGTGAAGCGGTGCACATGGCTAAGTGGATAAGAGCTAATAAATATCCTTTACAATCCTCTTATAGAGCTATGGTTATTGCTAGGAATAAAGCTAATGCAAGAATCTTAAAAGAAATGGGTGCTAGTAAGTACGCTATGTTACAAAAGATAGCAAATGAAGACCCATTTGGTAAACATTCTACTATACACAGGTATCAAAACAATCCTAAGAGAGAAGCTATTAGAAGGCAAATAATACGCCAAACTGTTAACAAACCTAATACTATTGATAGAAAACACCCTGACTTATACATTTTTGGCGGTATCGCAGGAAGTGCTAAAAGTTCAGCTTTAAGAAAGAAAGTGCCTGAAGAGGCAGTAGTTATTGACCCTGATGAAATAAAAACTCGTTTAGCAAAATATACTAAAAGTCCTATTAAAGGGTATAAATTAGCTCATGCTAATAGATTACATGAAGAAAGTAGTATGATGGCAAAATTTGCACAAAGAAAAGCTATGCGTGAAAGAAGAGATGTAATTTTAGATACTACTATGGCTAATTTAAGTAGTGCTAAGAAAAAGATTGCTGAGTTTAGAGCTTACGGTTATCATGTTCATTTACTAGGTACTGAGTTAAGTCCTGTTGATAGTATCAAAAGAACTACTGAAAGATTCCTTAAAAAAGGAAGATATGTTCCAGCAGGTGTTATTGTAAAAATAGGTAATACTATTAATAATAACGTTTTATTAGCTAGAAAATATGCTGATAATTGGTATATTATAGATACTACTAATAAAGACCGTAATAGAATAGTGAGTCAAAAGGGTTATTAATCCTTTAACAAATATTTCATATCTTTTTTCTTAAAATCTGTATCTAAGTAGGTATGATAGTCTGATATTTCATCAGGTAATTGTTTTTCAGTTAAAGACCCTGCTCTTCCTATTACTTCCACCTTAACCCAATAATGTTCATATTTCTTAAACGTATCTATTACTACTTTATCGCCTTCTTTACGAGCTATTGTATAGTACGCCTTTTTTCCTTTTTGTTTCATTTTATTTCCTCCTAAATATAGTAAGGTTTAGATGTTTATAAATATATCTAAGTATAGACTTATATTTTAGACTAGCTATATCTTTATATACTTGTATGTATATACATATATTGTAGTTGATGAAAACAACTCAAGGAGAAAAAATGATAAGCAACGAATTAAACGGTTTTACAGGAACAGAGCAATACTATAAAGGATTTTGTGGTGTTAAAATGACGGATGGCGTATATTTCTTATATTCAAAAGCAGGGTGGGTCGTAAGCGATGCATCAGTTATAGTTAAGATGCACAAAAAGGTTAAAAGTGAAGTTTTTGTAAGTGTTACTTGCGAAGTTAAAAAAGGCAAAGCAGTTATGACTTACGATGATGGAAACGGTAACGTTTTGTATAAACAAAGTTATGCCTATACTGACTTAGAAGATGGCGAAGTTTTAAAGATGTTCTACACTGATGGCGTTTTAATGTTACAAGGAGAGTATTAAAATGGCTCAAGAACTAGTGCAATTAACAAAGTCTGAAAAGATAAGTCTTACTACTACAGAGGTAGCTAAGCAAGTACGAACTCAGTTAAAAGCAGAGTTTCCAGACTGTAAGTTTTCAGTTACAGCTGAATCTTATTCTATGGGTAGCTGTTTACACGTTACCTTACTTAAAGCTGATAGAAGGGTAATGCTTAAGCCTGAAGAGGTTACAGATAAAGCAATACTTTCTTATGCTAGTAGAGGTTACGGCGAAGATAAAGAAGAGCTATTAAGAGATAGACAAAGAAAGAAATATCATCAGTTAAGCGAATATGCAAGTTTAAATGCGTATGATGTTAACGTTTGGAATAACGGTGTTTTTTTGACCGAAAAGGGGCATAATTTACTTAAGAGGGTTACTATGATAGTTAAGCAATATAACTACAATAACAGCGATTCTATGACTGATTATTACGATATCAATTTCGCTGAACAATATCAACTAGGAACTTATAACAAAGACTTTGAAGATGGTGCTTAAGTATAGACTTATAGTCTATAGTAGCTAAATCTTTATAAACATGTATGTATATACATATATTGAAGTGGATGAAAGCCACAAAGGTAAGCAAAATGAATAAACCAAAAATGGAATGGAGAATAGAGCCAACAAAGTTTAAAGACGTAAGAACAGGCGAAGTAGTTACTAGTTTTAACATAATGTATATAAAGTATATGGTAAAAGTGGAGGATGATTAAAATGCCTGCGGTTTGTAATAAATGTAAGGTAGTTGTAAATGCTCCTTATTTAGAATTATTTGAAAGTTGTGGCGATTTATGTATGACTTGTTATCAAAAAGAAAAAGAAAGTTTTAAACCATGTAGTAACAGATACTGGCATCATCAAGGCACTACTTGTAAAGTGTGCGGTCAAAAGGGGTAGATAAAATGATATGTAATAAATGTTCAAAACAATTAACTTATGGAGAATTAAGTAATAAATTTAATAAAAATACTTCCGAAGGTAAAGTAGTAGTATTATTATGTGATAAATGTGAAATAGAAATGAGAGGTAAATGAAAATGGTAAATAAGAAAAATATGCAAGTTTGTGAAATTTGTAAAACAATAGGAAAAGATATGGATTATGCTCAATTTTTAAGAGAAGTAACTTTAGGTCATGCAACCGCTATTACTTTTGAAGTAGCAATAGATAAGTTCGGTCTAAGTTGCGAAATGATTGCGATAGTTTCAGAATATTATAAAACTGATTCAAGTAATCAAGAAAAAGAGTTTGCTAAAAAATTATGTGGGAGTAGTTAATGGTATTTCAATTATCAAAATTGAAACATTTTTCTGTAATTAAAATAATTACAGGTTTAACTACTACTAGCAGAACTGAAGGGTATAAAAAAGTTAAACCCGATTGGGAAAAAGGCGAATTACTTTTATGTTTAAATTCAGAAACAGGAATGTACGAAGTAATCACAGAACAGGAAGTTAAAGAATATTTAACTGCAAAGCAAGAGGAAATATAATGACAGTAATAACTAAAACAATTAGTATTTATATTTGTAATCAGTGTGGTAATGAAATTAAAAACGAATCGCACTGGGGAACAGGATATAAAGATTTTCATGATATTTGTTATGAACAATATAAAAAATCAAAAGAATATAAAAAATTATTAGCTATTGCTAATAAAAAAAATAATGTGGGGAGAGAAAAAAATGAGTAAAGAAG
>Ga0247840_10001927_pt1 | contig 38428 bp, 28 predicted proteins | sample LaCruzMarch2015__FD_192404 | JGI IMG/M metagenome (GOLD analysis project Ga0247840, IMG submission 192404) | Freshwater microbial communities from meromictic Lake La Cruz, Castile-La Mancha, Spain - LaCruzMarch2015_17m | ecosystem: Environmental > Aquatic > Freshwater > Lake | place: Spain...
TTTCCCGGAGCGCCACCTCCGTCTTCTCCCGCTCGTCATTGCTCTTGTGCAAGGCCCCGGAGAGCCGGGCAAAACGGACCGCCGCCAGAACGGCAATCAGCAACAGGAAGGCAACGACGGCAACCACGCCAAAAAGCCAGGTCAGGTCCCGCGGCTGGGGGTCGTAGAGGAAGCCCTTCAGGTCGAAGTCCCGCCGCAGCATGCCCATTTCCGCATAGACTTCGGCGATATTGCGCCACCGGCCGGGATTCATGTGGCCGACTTCGATCAGCGCCGGCTGGAGCAGCGACTCCATCTGCCGGGCCTCGAACCGGAGGTGCTCCAGGCTGTGCCGCTGGCTGTAACGGTCGTAGATGAGCCGTGCGACCTCGTCCTGGTGCTGCATCGCGTAGTCCCACCCCTTGAGGCTCGCCTCCCGGAATTTCCTGACCAACTCGGGCCGCCGCCGGAGCAGATCCCCGGTAGTAAAGAGGTTATCGCCGTAGAAATCGATCCCCACCGCCCGGGGGGAATAGAGCAGGTACTCCCGCCCTACCTGCTTCAGCGCAAAGGGTTCATCGGTGACATAGACGGACATGGCGTCCACCGCTCCCGAGAGCAGATCCTGGACGTCGAAGGTGTGGGGTACCAGCGTGAACTTGTCGGCGGAGATCCCCTCTCGGCGCAGGTAGGCGTGGAGCTCAGCCGACCCCGGCTCGATCATAACCTTGCGGCCAGCCAGGTCATGGATGGTCTGAATCCCATCATCCTTCAGGGTCATGAGCGCCACGGGTGAATGCTGGAAGATGACCGCCAGAACCACAACCGGTACCCCCTGTTCCCGCAGCAGCAGCAGCTCCGTGGAACCGACGCCGAACTCGGCCTTGCCCTTCATCACCTGCCGCACCGGGTCTTCTCCCGGTTCGGCGGGTAGAATTTCGACCTCCAGCCCCGCGTTCCGGTAGTAGCCCATCGCCTGGGCCGCGTAATATCCGGCGAACTGGAACTGGTGCTGCCACTTCAGTTGCAGCCGCACTATGTCGTCACCGGCAGCGGAAAAGGGCGCCAGCAGCAGCAGCAGCGCCAGACGGCGACCGATCAGATTCATGGTGGCGTCAGTATCAGGATGATGGCTCATGGATTCTGCCCGTTCACGGCGACACCATTTCCCGCACCCCCGGTCTCTCCCACAAGGGGCGAGGAGAGAGACCCTCTCCCCATCGCGAGAGGGAGTAGTGTGCGTGAAAACGTGCCGTCATGGCAGATCAAAGGAGGCCCCCTCATGTACGCGTCGGCATTATTACATTCTTGGCTCGGTCAGTGGTTGTCAGGGATCCACTCAAAACGCTTGGTGTCGCTGCTCGACATGGTGGCCGCCGGCGTGGCCGGCACGGGTTTATCCATCACCTCGGTGGCCCCGGGCGTCAGGATAGAAGTCGCCCCCCGGGGAGGATTTGTGTGAGGGTGGGGTATCACCGACCTGATTGGGGTTGCGGACGGGGCGAATGCCCCATCCGACCACGAACGCCGGTCAGTTACTGATTGCTGCCAGGGGCTGGTGCGCCGCTGCGACAGATTGGTGGCACCTGCGTCGGCTTCAGACCTTCACCGGGCGTGCAGCTCCAGATGAGCTGGCGGCGCGCATCGGCACTGGGGGTGAAAATGAGATCACCCTGCGGCGTACTCACCGTCAGCACCATACCCTCCTGGCCGAGCGACAAATGGATGCCGTCGGCCAGTTCCGCGGTCACCCCGGCACTCTCCAGCGATTCGGGAACCTTCTGGTTGGCGAAGTAATAAGTGCCCAGCCCATCGCGCGCACCCTGGGAGCCGTTGATCGCCGCCGTCATTTTGGCCCTCACCGAGTAATCGTGATAGGCCGGCACAGCGATTGCGGCCAATACGACAATGATATAAACCAGCAACAAAAAGCCGAAGCCTGCACCCAGACGCCCGAAATAGGGAACAAAGGCCGCCAGGAAGTAGGCAAAGGCGCTGCGTCCGGGTAGCTGTCCTCGCGGGTCCATCACCCGGGCGGCGCGCTTGGTCAGCCAGGGATAGCCGGAGGTCAATTCATGGAACGACATCCAAAAGCCGGAACAATGCTTGACCTGTCGCCCATAGGCCGCAACGTCGAGTTGAGCCCAGCGCTGCGACCCCGCCGCCAGTGCGGCCAAGGCGCGCACGGCCCCTTCCGGCGAGGCGCAGCAGGCCCGGCCGTGTCGATCACAGGTACTCTCGCGGGCGCGGGAATAGGCCGCACCCAACAGCGGTAGCCACAACACCGGCCAGCGCAGGAACGTGGCGCGCAGATGCTTCATCCGCAGGTGCCCTAACTCATGGCCGATATAGAAGCGTACGCCGTCGGGATGCTGGTTCATGGCGTCGACCACGTCAGACAACAACACCACAAACTGAGCGCCGAGAAATTTGGTGGCGAAGGCGTTGAAACCACCGCCGCCATTCAAGATGTAGGCCGCGGGCAGCTCCTTGATCTGGAGCCGCTCACAACAACTCGTGAACTGCTCGTAGAGGTCCGGAAATTGCGCGGCCGAGAGTTCGACGCCATTGCCCTTGATGTGGGCGATCAGCGTGGACTGGGCAAACAGGTACAGCACGAAGCCAATCCCGAGCGCGACCAATGCCACGCCAACGGTGCCGACGATCAGGCCCAGCCAAATCAGGAGGCCGAGCACCAAGGTGATGATGCCGAGCGTGCGCTCGCGCGGATAGACGAGATCGTCCATTTTTCTCCCATGAAAGTTGCTGAAGTGGCTGTTTCCATCATACACCACAACCTACGGCGTCATCCGCCCCCCGGGCGCAGAGGGCCTGACACCGGGGTGACACCGTCACCAGAGCGAGATGAAAGTCCCCAGTGGGAGCGGTTTGTAGCAGCGCCGCGAGGCTGGGGTAACCTGCGGCGCGACGCGAGTTTGCGAGGCCCGTCGCGGCTGCAAGCCGCTCCCACGGGGTCCGGCATAACGTTCACGACAAAACCTTGGACTCCAGGTTGTCGGCGGCACCTAAACGACTACCCGAGCCGCACCTCCCACCGGAAGGTCCCGCCCCCCGTCGGCAGCGTCACCCGCGCCGCCCCATCGCTGACCGGCGACGCCTCGCCATCGAGGCTGGCGGCGACCACCCGGCCCCCTCCCCTGCCATTCTCCACCGCGATCTCGCAGCGGGTCAGGCCGTCCGGCAGGCGGTAGTGGATACGCAACCCGGGCCAGTCGGCGGGAATGCAGGGCTTCAGCACCAGGGTACGGCCGTCCTCCACGCGCAGGCCCAGCACCGCCTCGATGCCGACCCGGTACATCCAGCCGGCGGAACCGGTGTACCAGGACCAGCCGCCGCGGCCGACGTGGGGCGCGGCGCCGTAGATGTCGGCGGCCAGCGCGTAGGGCTCCAGCCGATAGGTCTCGACGGCCTGCGCCGTCGCGGTATGGGAGACCGGGCTCAGCATCGCGAGCAGGGGGGCGGCGCGGCTGCGGCGCCCGAGTTCGGTCATGGCCAGCACCGCCCAGCAGGCGGCGTGGGTGTATTGACCGCCATTCTCCCGCACCCCGGCCAGATAGGCCTTGATGTAGCCAGGGTCCTTGGGGGTGTCGACGAAGGGCGGGGTCAGGAGCCGGATCAGGCGGTCGTCCTCGCTGATCAACTGGGCCTCCAGCGCGTCCAATGCCTGCTCCGCCCGCTCGCGGGGGACGGCCCCGGAGATGGCGGCCCAGGACTGGGCCAGGGCGTCGATGCGGCACTCGTCATCCGCGGCGCAGCCCAGCGGCGTGCCGTCGTCATAGTAGGCGCGGCGGTACCAGGCGCCGTCCCAGCCGGACTCCTCCAGGGCCAGGGTCAGGACGGTGCGGTAATCGGCGTAGCGGGCGACGCGCGCGGTGTCGCCGCGCGCCTCACACAGGGGCATAAAATCCCCCAGGCAGCGATAGAGGAAGAAGGCCATCCAGACGCTCTCCCCCCGTCCCTCCCGCCCGATGCGGTTCATGCCGTCGTTCCAGTCGCCGGTGCCCATCAGCGGCAGGCCGTGGACGCCCAGCGTAAGCGAGCGGTCCAGGGCGCGGCAGCAGTGGTCATAGAGGTCGCCGGACTCCCCGCTCGGGGCGGGTTCCAGGAAGGTCTCGTCCTCCCCCGGTTCCAGGGCACGGGCGCTCAGATAGGGCAGCGATTCGTCGAGGATCGCCCGCTCGCCGGTGGTCGTGACATAGTGGCTGGTCACATAGGGCAGCCACAGCAGGTCATCGGAGAACCGGGTGCGCAAGCCCCGTTCCATGGGCGCCGCGTGCCACCAATGCAGCACGTCGCCCTCGACGAACTGGTGCGCGGCGTGCAGCAGGATCTGGGCGCGGGTGAGATCCGGGCGCAGCAGCACCAGGGCGGCGGCGTCCTGGAGCTGATCGCGATAGCCGAAGGCCCCGCCGGACTGGTAGAAGGCGGAGCGTGCCCAGATGCGGCAACTCAAGTTCTGGTAGACCAGCCAGCCGTTGAGCATGAGGTCGATGGCCGGGGACGGGGTCGCGACCTGGAGGCGCCCGACCAGGTCGGTCCAGAAGGCCTTGGCCGCGGCGAGCGCCGCGTCGATGGCCCCGGGTTGGCGATAGTGGGCGACCAGCCGGTCCAGTGCGGCCGCCTCCAGGCACTCGCCGAGCAGAAAGCTGCACAACGCGGTCTCGCCGGGGGCCAGCCGCAGGGTCAGGCGTTGGGCGAAACAGGGGTCGAGTTCCTCGCCGTTGGCGCCGTCGAGCGGGGTGCCGGTGCGCAGCGCGGCGGGATCGGCCGGATCAGCGTGGCGGCCGATGAAGGCGGCGCGATCACAGGTGTGGCTGACCGGGCCCGGGGTGCCGCCCTGGGTGACGGCGAAGGCGAAGGCGGTGCCGCCGACGAAGTCGCCGGCCGCGGGGTTGGTGGCGGTCAGCAGGTCGCGTGCGGGCTCGTAGTTCGTGAGAATGGGGCTCGGGCTGGCCGGCTGATTGCCCATGACCAGGCGCTGATAGGAGACGATGGCCAGGGTCCGGGGCTGGTCGCCGTGGTTGCACAGTTGCAGGCGCAGGACCCGCAGGGGGTCCGAGCGGGGCACGAAGAGGGTCGCCTCCTGGGCCAGGTCCGGGTCCTCGCAGCGAAAGACCGAATAGCCGAAGCCGTGGCGGACCTCGTAGTCGAACGGGGCCGGGCGGGGTCCGGGGAGCGGGGACCAGCAGGCGCCGGTCGCCTCGTCACACAGATAGAAGGCCTCACCGAAGGGGTCGCTCACCGGGTCATTGGACCAGGGGGTGAGACGGTTGGCCTGGCTGTTGCGCGCCCAGGTGTAGCCGGCGCCGACCTCGCTCACCAGGCAGCCGGCGACCTCGTTGGCGATGACGTTGGTCCAGGGGAGCGGAGGGCGACGCAACTGTCCGTCGGGCCGGCGGCGCAGGTGGATGATGTATTCGCCGCCGGCGGGTGAAAAGGCCCCGTAGGGGATGGGGGTGGTCGCCTGGGGCCTGGGTGGCGCGGACGGTTGGGGGGGAGGTACCAGGCCCTGCGGGTCGTCGGCGGTCTCGGAGATCAGCGCCAGGGCCGCTGCCCGGTCCGGGGCGACGCCGGTGAGGAACAGCAACTCGGCCGACGCGCCAGGGGCCAGCAAGAGGCTGGTGCGCAGGCTCAAGACCGGGTCGAGCACATTGCCGACGGTACCGGAAAGCGGCCCGTCGAGCACCAGGGCGGCGGGGGCGGCGGGGGTCCGGCCACGGCCAAGGAAGCGCATCCGGTCGGTCTCCCACTCCTGGGCCCGGCCATCCGCCAGGGCGTGTACCAGCCAGGGCCATTGCTCGTCGGCGGCCCGTGGGCGGCGACGGGCCAGCAGGGCGCCGGTCGCCGCGTCCCGCTCGGTCTGGACAAAGAGCTTGGCGAAGGCCGGGTGGGCGGCGTCCCCCGCGGGGTGGCACAGGACCACCTCCAGGTAGCTCGTGACCTCGATGCGCCGCGGCCGCGCGGAGCCGTTGGTCAGGGTCAGACGGCGCTCCTCCAAGTCGGCGTCCGCAGCGACCTGGACCGCGAGCCGCGCCCCGATCCCGGCGTCCTCGCGCTCCAGGAGAAAAGACCCATCCGTCGCTTGCGTCCGATAGCTCGCGCTCGGGGTGCGCGTCGGTTGATACCCCAGGGACCAGAAACGCCCGTCATCGAGGTCGCGCAGGTACAGCACGCTGCCGAGCTGGTCCTCGACCGCATCACCGCCCCCGCGCGTGAGGCCGATCCAATCCCAGGTGGACCGCCCGGCCCCGGTGCCGGAGATCAGGACCTCGTAGCGCCCGTTGGACAGGCGGTGGATAGGTGCCGCGGGGGCGCCGGGAGCGGTGAACTGGTCGGTGCTCATCGGGCGGATACTCCAGAAAAGGAAATACGTTAGTAACGAGTCAAGAACACGTTAGACACAATCGTTGTCGTTGTCGTTGTCGTAATCGAAAAAGCGATGCCATTTGGGATGCGAGAAAATCCCGGGCGCTACGATAAACTCGATTACGACAACGACAACGACAACGACAACGACACTGAGAGCATTCCCTAATGGGCTCGTAATGGACTCGCCTAATGGACTTGTTTAACTTTACGTAAACCGTTCGGTAGTACGGAAGTACGGCAAGAGAGAAATCCACGCCTCGCCGCAGGCCCCGTACTAACGTACTTACGTACTCAAACGCGTCGGCAGCGCGGCGATGGCAATCTCGTCCGCGCGCCCCGCCCCCGGCGGGGCAAAGCGGATACCGCCGGGCGGCAGGCGCAGATCTCCCCCCAGGTCCAGGGTCAGACCACCGTCCGGGGTGCGGGTGAGACGCAGGTCCAGCCGACCATAGGCAGTCGGCAGACCGGACACTGCCACCGGCCCCGCCGTCAGCCAGGTTTCGGGGATGCCGGCCGCGACCACCAGTGACTGGTCAGCCCCCCGTTCATAGGCGAACAGGTCGCGGAAGACCAGGGCGTATTCGGCGCCGATCCAGGCGTGGGGCAGGTCGCCCTGGTGACCGGGGGCGCGCGGGTCATGCCAGGCGATCTCGGGCCACTGATTCCAGGCCGGCGGGCGGCGCTCGGCCAGGTGGAAGTCCAGCAATTCATGCGCCTCGCGCCGCCAGCCCAGCCGCACCAGTGCCCCGATGATGCGGATTTCATAGGGCGTATAGTTGGTCCAGGGCGCCCCGCCGCCATGCATGGCGCGAAAGCGCTCCAGGAAGCGCTCAAAGGTGCGGGCGCGGGGCGCGGCCGGCAGCGCGTCGAACTCATCGATCAGGGTCAGGGCATTGGCCACCGCGGTGGGGTCCGGGTCCGCCCACTCCACCGAGCCGGGCAGGAAGTCGATGCCGCGGGCGGCCATGGTCAGGGCCATGGACTCAAGGAGCGTGGCGCGGAAGTCGTCGGCCAGGGCGGCGAGCCGTGCCGACGCGGCCCCATCACCCAGGGCCGCCGCCAGGAAGGCCGCGTCCTTTAAGCCGCGCAGCGTCCAGAAGTCGTCCCAATAGGAATGCACCGGCTGGGCCAGATAGCCCTCGTGGCTGACCGACTCCGGCAGGAGACCGAAGCAGGCGCGGTGCTCGCCCAGGCGGTAGTCGTCGGTCAGGCGCTGCGCGCGCAACTGCTCGATGAAGCCGATCGCCCGCTGCACCTGGGGCCAGAGGTCGCGCACCAGGCCCAGGTCGCCGGTGAAGCGGTAACAGTCGGCGACGGCAAAGATGAATTCACCATGACTGTCGTGCTCCGCCAGCCAGTCCACCCCGGTGCGGTCCACGCAGCAGGGGACATTGCCGTCCTCGCGCTGGAACTTGGCATACCAGCGGATGAAGGCGACCGCCGCCGCGGGACAACCCAGGCGCGCCAGGGCGGCCCCCATGACGGCGCCGTCGCGGATCCAGGAGCGGGTATAGCGGCGCGGCCCCGGCTGCAGGGCGGGACCGTCGCGGTTGATCAGGATGTGGGCAATCGCGGTCTTGCAGGCGCGCGCAGCCGCCGCAGCCGGCTCCGGCAGGTCGAAGCGGACCTGACCCAGGGTTTCGGACCATTGCCGCACCGCACAGGCGAATTCATCGGCCCCGCACAGGCCCTCCGGCAGGCGCCGCCCCAGGGTGCCGGGGGCGACCGCGCCGAAGGGCGCGACCAAATACAGGTCCGCCTGGGTCCCCGCGGCCAGGTCCAGATCGAAGCGCAGGGCCCCGGAGGCAAAGCCGACGGGGTCCTCGATCGCCATCGCGGCGGGCAGCACCCCGGACGCCAGGTAGTCGGTGATCTGACCCTGGTCGAAGGGGACCGCCCCGACCCCATTCACCGGCCCCAGGGACACCAGCGCCTGGTTGCCGTTCATCCACAGTGCGCCCTCCTCAAAGACCAGCGAGCGCACCTGGCAGGGGCCGCCAAGCGCCTGGTGGACCTGCCAGGGCGGCGTGACCTGGAAGGGTCGCACCGCGGCGAAGAGGCTCAGAGTCCGGTCGGTCTGACCCTGGTTCGCCACCCGGTAGCGGATGAAGAGGTGGCGGTCTCCGCGCTGGTCGGTGGCGAAGACCGTGGTGGTCAAGACCACTTCACCGCAATCCCAGCGCGTCGAGGGGATCGGCAGTTCCCCCTGCTCCAGGCTTTGGGTGATGGTGCAGTCGGCCCAGGTGATCAGCCGGCCGTCCAGGTAGAGGAAAGGCTCCAGGCTGCAACTGCCCTCGTCCAACTCTACCAGGCCATCCTCGTTGCAGAGCGCGGGGATCGCGCCGTCCGGGATGTCCACCGGGGTCCAGTAGGTCTGCTCACGATAGAGCCAACGGGGATAGTGCCCCCGGGGGGCGCGCTGGGCGATGGTGTGGAACCAATCGCTTTTGCTCCGGGAGGCGTCGTAGGGCAGAACCTCGACGCAGTGCAGGCCCGGCAGCGGGCTGCCCTCCCCGGCGCGCAGGTCCAGGCGCAGCAGACGCGACTCACCCTGGGGTAGGCAGACCAGGCTCTCGGTCCCGGCGGCACCGCTCGCCCCATACAGGGTCCGCCAACGGGTCCCGTCGTCGCTGGCCTGGACCCCGAAGGCACAGCCCTGGGCGTCGGGGGCCCAGCGCAGGGCCAGGCCGCCGTATTCGCGGGACTCATGGAAGTCGATCGTCAGCCAGCTCGCGCGGGCGCTCGGCGACGGCCGCCAGTGGGTGTCCGCGCCCAGGTCCATGACCTCCTCCGGCGGGTGCCCGGGCAGGTGGCACAGGGCCGTGACCAGCGGCGGCCGCTCCAGGGTGCGGTCGACCAGGGACAGGTTGCTGAGCCAGACCGTCCCGCGTCCTCCCGGACCGGCCACGATGGCGAACTCGATGGCACCGATCTCCCGCGGCGATCCACCACCGGCCGGCCCCCAGGCGTAGTCGATCTCCCGACCCTTGATGTCGAGCGTGCGCCAGGTGGGGGCGAAGGCGCACTTGGGCTCGCGATAGCGCCAGACATTGGCATTGCCGGGGTCGGCCAGCTTGAACTCGAAGGCGTTGGCGGGGGCCTCGGCGCGCAGGTCGAAGTGGAAGGCGAAGGCGTCCGGAAGGGTCAGGGCCAGGGTGCGGCGCGCGACCACGAAGCCGCCGCCGCCGCGGAAGTCGAAATCCAGACGCAGGGCCGGCCCCCGGGGCCCGGGCTCCGTGGTGATGGTGAGTCGGGCCTCGCCTGAGGCGACCGCCAGCCAACCCGCGGGATCGGCGAAAACATCGAGCACCCGGACCTGCATCGTGACGACTCCTGATCAATTGTTTTGGAATGTTATCAATTTAGCGGGCACGACTAAACGACTCGGGGCGCCGGCCCCAGCCTGGCGGCGCTGCGCCGGCGTCTTGAGCCCCGGCCCGCGCGGTCTCAGGCCAAGCCGATCGAAGTCCCTTGAGGCGGGTCCAGGGTGCAAGGGTATACTGGCGCCCGCCGGGTGTCATCGCTCGCCGTTGCCGCGGCCCGCCGACCGCGCAACCGCCAGGGCCCGGCGGCATGAGCACGCCCGCCCCGGACGCCCTCCCTCCCCAGCAAGATAATACTTGAGCGATAAGATAGTACCCAGCGATGAAACCGATCCGCATGTCGATCAGCAAGAACGCCTGGCCCCGCTTCTGGGGCATGATCGCCGCCCTGACACGCTCCGAGGTCGGCCCCCAGGCCAAACTGTTTGCCGCACTCCTGGTGGTCTTCCTGCTCAGCATCAGCGCCCTGAACGTCATCAACAGCTACGTGGGCCGCGACTTCATGACGGCGATCGAGAGCAAGGAGATGGGCACCTTCGTCAAGTATGCGGTGCTCTACCTCATCGTCTTCGCCGTCTCGACCATGGTCGCGGTCTTTCACCGCTACTGCGAGGAACGGCTCGGACTGCTGTGGCGCAAATGGCTGACCGGACGGGCGCTCGACAAATACACGGGCGATCATATTTATTTCAAGATGAATGCGTATGGAGACCTGAAGAACCCGGATCAGCGCATCGCCGAAGACATCCGCTCCCTGACCGCGACCACCCTGTCGTTCGTCCTGATGTTCCTGAACGCCACCATCACGGTGTTTGCCTTTGCCGGCGTCATGTGGTCCATCAGCCCCCTGCTGCTGCTGGTGACGATCCTCTACGCCGCGCTGGGCTCGGTCTTTTCCTATTTCCTCGGGCGCCCGCTGATCCAGCTCAATTACGACCAATCGGACAGGGAGGCCAATTTTCGCGCCCGCCTGCTGCATGTGCGAGAGAATGCCGAGGCCATCGCCCTGGTGCGTCAGGAGGACCGGCTGCGGGAGCGCCTGCATGATCGCCTGGAGCAATTGATCCGGAATTTCAGACGCATCATCGATGTCAACCGCAATCTCGGATTCTTCACCACCGGCTACAATTACCTGATTCAGATCATTCCGGCCCTGCTGGTCGCGCCTTTGTTCATCACCGGCCAGGCCGAATTCGGGGTCATCACCCAATCGGCCATGGCCTTCGGTCACCTGATCGGCGCCTTCTCACTGATCGTCACCCAATTCCAGTCGATCTCCGCCTATAGCGCCGTCATCGTTCGCCTGTCGGCCCTGGCCGACGCCATGAAGGTGGCCGCGGACACCGCCTCCCCGGCCATCACCTATTGCTCCGACTGCGGGCTGCTCGCCTTCGACCGCCTGACGCTCAAGTCGCCGCGCAGCGGGCGCCATCTGGTCAAGGACCTGACCGTCTCGATCCCGGCGGGCAGCCATGTCCTGATCCGGGTCGCCGACGATTCGGCCCGAACTGCCCTGTTTCGGGTGACCGCGGGTCTGTGGAGCGGGGGCGAGGGCGAGATCACACTCCCGGCCTCGGACGATCTGCTGTTTCTGCCCGAGCGCCCCTATGTCCCCCCGGGGACCTTGCGGGAGGTACTCCTGCCGAGGGCGACTGAAGGGCGCCCGACGGAACTTCCCGCTGCGTCCATTCCGGCGGACCCGACGCAGAAAGCCAAGGGCAACGGCGGGCGGCGCTTCTCGGACGAGGGCATCCTGACCACCCTGCGGCAGTTGCACCTGGTGGCGGCGATCGAGCGCGCGGGCGGACTCGACAGCGAGAGGAATTGGAGCGAACTGCTGTCACTGGGCGAGCAGCAAACCCTCGCCTTCGCCAGGGTGCTGCTGGCCGAGCCCGCATTCGTCATTCTCGATCACCCCACCCGGGCACTCAACGAGGGCCAAGTCACTGAACTGCTCTGCCTGTTGCGCGAGCGCGGTATCACCTATATCACCCTCGGGGAAGAGGAGGACGATCCGCTGCTCTATAATCAGTTGCTCACCATCCAGCGCGACGGTCATTGGACCCTGGCGCCGATCCCGGGGGCGTCGGCGCAGGGGGATGCCTGATTTGCGTTCATTTGCGGCCAACTCTTCTTTCGCGGTTGCACGGGGCTCCAATGTCACACGATTTGATCTTTCCCCCAGGCTTCCTCTGGGGCGCCGCCACCTCCGCCTACCAGATCGAGGGCTCACCGCTCGCCGACGGGGCCGGGGCCTGTATCTGGCAGGGGTTCAGCCACACCCCGGGGCGCGTGGCCAACGGCGACACCGGCGACCTCGCCTGCGACCATTACCGCCGCTCGCACACCGATCTTGACCTGATGGCCGAACTGGGGCTCAACGCCTACCGGTTCAGCGTCGCCTGGGGGCGGGTCCTGCCGAATGGGACGGGCCGGGTCAACGCCGGCGGCCTGGATTTTTACCAGCGCCTGGTCGATGGGCTCTTGGAGCGCGGTATCGCGCCCATGCTCACCCTCTACCACTGGGACCTGCCCGAGGCCCTGCAGGCGCGCGGCGGCTGGGTCAATCCCGACAGCCCCCGGTGGTTCGCGGACTACGCGGCGACCCTCTTCGAGGCCCTGGACGACCGGGTGACCCTGTGGGTGACGCTCAACGAGCCCTGGGTCAGCACCGTCCTGGGCTATCTGACCGACGAGCACGCCCCCGGACGCCGCACCCTGCACGAACCGCCGCTGGTCGCACACCATCAACTCTGTGCCCACACCGCCGCCGTCGCCGCCTATCGGGACCTGGGCCGCCACCAGATCGGGATCAGCCTCAACCTGGAGCCCCAGGCGCCGGCCACGGAAGAACCCGCCGATCGGGAGGCAGCCAGGCGCCGCCATCACTTCATCAACCGGTGGTTCCTGGACCCCCTGTTGCTGGGGCAGTACCCGGACCAACTGGCCGCGATCTTCGGCGCCGACTGGCCGCGCTTCCCACCCGAGGACCTTGCGCGGATCAAGGCCCCCCTGGACTTTCTGGGCGTGAACTATTACTCGCGCGGCCTGGTCCGCCACGACCCGACCGACCTGCCGCTCAAGGCCCGGCGCCTCACCCCCACCGACCGCCCCTGCACCGCCATGGACTGGGAGGTCTACCCGGAGGGTCTGACCGAGACCCTGGTCTGGATCAAAGAGCGCTACGGCGACCTGCCGCTCTACATCACCGAGAGCGGCGCCGCCTTCGACGACCCGGAACCGATGAAGGGCCAGGTCCATGACCCGCGGCGGGTCGACTACCTGCGCGAGCATCTGGCCGCCGCCCACGCCGCACTGGAACAAGGGGTAGACCTGCGCGGCTATTTCGCCTGGTCACTGCTCGACAACTTCGAGTGGGCCGAAGGCTATGCCAAGCGCTTTGGTCTGATCCATGTCGACCGTGTCACCCAGAAACGCACGCTCAAGGACAGCGCGCGTTTCTATCGTGAGTTCATTCGGAAAGCGGGGGGGTGAGGGCGGTCGGGCGGCACGCCAACTGCATGAACTCCAAGTCGTCGCGTTCCGGCACGCAGTCGATGATGTAGCTCAGCCAGGGGTACTTCGGCATCTGCTTGCGGCACTCCTTGGCCGATTTGGTGTCCAGGAGGCGAATGCCCGAATGCCGGCCCTTATTCACCAATGGACGGCTCCGGTTCAACCCCCGGGTGAGCGTTGCGGTCCAGCAGGCCCGACACTGCGGGACGGAACTGGGCGAACCAAAGCACGATAGGTACCGCGGGCGGGAGGATCAAGAACCCAAATTGGTAGGCCAACGCCAACCCCTCATAGCCCAGGTTGGTAAATCCGAGCAGTCCCTGCGGCTCCGGGGTCAGTTGAAAGGCCAGGGTCTTGAGGATTTCGGTCGCAATCCCGAAGACCTGAACGGCCGTAAGCAGCAGCATGGCGACGAGCCAGCCGATGACCTTCGCCGCTTCCGAGGCGGGGGTCGCCAGCAGCAGCGCAGTGTACAGCGGCACGCAGTAACCATATTTTAGCGGATTGACCTCGAACACCAGCGTCCCCATTCGGGCGATGCCCTTCATCGCGGCCTGCGCCGGAACCGCCGTAACCACTGTCAGCGCATTCCCCTGCTGCGCCACCTGTTCGACGAGATTGGGAAAGCTCCAGGTCATGAGGGCATCGACCAGGGCGGCGAGTGGGATGGTAAAGAGGATCGAGAAATAGTACCAACCCGCGAAACACACCGGCAGCCAGAACAGAACGCGCAGCAAGAACTGGCGCAGGGGATCCCGACCCGGCACTGCGCCGGGTCGGGACAGGCTCGAACGCTGTGCGACCCACCGCAACCAGACCATAAATACGACGAGCACGTCGAGCATGATCAATGCCTGCCAGATATAGAGGTGCGCCCACTCGAACGCCGTCTGGTGCCATTGACCTAGATAGAACAACGTGATGATACGCACCAGATTGAGCACCTGAACCGTCACCAGGCCGATGCCGATGCCGAGCAGCTTCTGCACCCAGGAGGCGGAGAACGCCAGCATGGCAGCGGCCAGGATGATGCCTGCCTCGACACCGTTACAGCCGGCCTCAATGGACACCGCGAAGCCGTTGGCAGTGTTCCAGATGACCTTGCCCTGGGCCGCGATCTCACTGTCCCAGGTCTGCATCAGGGCGACGGCCAGCGTCGCGATGCCGGTGGTGAACGGAATCACGAGGGCCTGCTGCGTCCAGGGCAGCAACTCGACCGTGAAGAGCACCGCGACGATCAGCAGAAAAACGAGCAAGAAACGAGTCATTGAAGTAGTCTCAGCCGCCGCGGGCCGCTCAACTGTCCGACAGCGCGCGCTTGTCAAGCACCCGCTTCGCCTTGCCGGCAAAGCGCTCGATGCGCCGCGGCTCCACCAGGTCCACTTCCGCACGGATGCCGGCGACGGTGTGGATCTCGCGCGCGATGCGCTCGCGCAGGGCCTGCATCCGGTCCATGCGGTCGGAAAACATCTCGGCGCGGATCTCCACCTTGACCGTCACCTGATCCAGGGTCCCGGGACGGTCCACCTCGATCAGGTAATGGGGCGTGGTGCCCTCCACGCGCAGCAGGGCCTCCTCGATTTGGGACGGGAAGACATTGACCCCGCGGATGATCAGCATATCGTCGCTGCGCCCAGCCACCCGGCCCATGCGCGTCGTGTTGCGCCCGCAGGGACAGGGCTCGCGATAGATCCGCGCGATATCGCGGGTGCGGTAGCGGATCATCGGCACCGCCTCGCGGGTCAGGGTGGTGATGACCAACTCCCCGGGCTCGCCCTCCGGCACCGGTTCCAGGGTCTCCGGGTCGATGCACTCCACCAGAAAGTGGTCCTCCTGAAGGTGCATCCCGTTGCGGACGGCGCACTCACCGCTGACCCCGGGGCCGATGATCTCGGAGAGGCCGTAGTTATTGAAGGCGAGGATGTCGAGTTGCTCCTCGATCTCGCGGCGCATGTCCTCGGTCCAGGGCTCGCCGCCAAAGTGGCCGAAGCGCAGCGGCAGGGAGCGCGGGTCCATCCCCAGATCGCGGGCACCGTCGGCGATCGTCAGGGCATAGCTCGGGGTACAGACCAGCACCTCGGGCGCCAGGTCGTGGATGATGTCGAGTTGGCGGCGGGTATTGCCGGAGGCGGCGGGGATAATGGCAGCCCCGACTCGCTCGACCCCATAGTGGAGCCCGAAGCCGCCGGTGAAGAGCCCGTACCCGAAGGCGATCTGTACCGTGTGCTCGGGCCGCAGCCCCCCCGCCACCAGGAAGCGGGCGCACAGCCCTGACCAGGTCTTCAGGTCCTGCGCCGTATAGGCGACGAAGGTGGGCCGACCGGTGGTGCCGGAGGAGCCGTGGATCCGCGCCACGTCCTTGCGCGGCACCGCAAGGAAGCCGAGCGGCTGATGGCGGCGCAGGTCCTCCTTGGTAGTGAAGGGCAGCCGGCGAATATCGTCCAGACTACGGATGCTGCGCCGGGAGGTGTCGTGCAGGCGGAAATGATCGCGATAGAAAGGGACCGCGGCGACCCGCTCGACCAGGGCGCGCAGGCGCTCCAGTTGCAGGGTCTCCAGTTGCGGACGCGGCAGGGTCTCCGCAGGGTCGAAGACGCGGTTTTCGATGGCGAAGCCGGGGATGTCGGGCATAGCGTTATCAGGGTCTCGTGATAATTTTTGTCTTTCGATTATCAAAGCGTCGCGAGCGTCAACATTCCCAGCACTTTCGCGGCCTTTTCCAGACGGGCATCGAAACAGGCGAATTGCAGTTCCTCCCCGGCCGCTTCCTCCAAGATACGCGCGGCGGCCAGTTGCACACTGTCATAGCCGCGCAAGGCAAAGATATCCGCATAGTCGCCGGCCAGTTCCACCAAGGGCTGCGTAACCTCGACAATCGCATAGTCGGGCCAGTCGAGACAAAGACGCTTGCGTACCGCCTCGATCGGCTGCGCATCGGCCGGGCTCTCGCGCACGCGGCGCGCCAAGGCCGCCATGGTCTCCGCCCAGGCGATCCTGCAGACCGCGATGGCGGAAGCCGCCGCCGCAAGCGCCATCATCAGGTCGCTGGAATCCTCCCTCAGATACAACTTGATCAGCGCGGAGGTATCGCAGAACAGAATCAACCGCGATCCTCCAACAGTATCCGACCAACCGACTTTACACCTTCCGTTAGATCCAGGGGCGGCGTCAAGCGCGGCTTGCTACCGCTCCAAGACAAGGCGCCCGCGGCGATCAGGCCGCTTAGCCCCCCGTCCCCCACCGGCGGCGGGATGCCGACGATGCGCGCGATCGGTCGGTTGTGCGAGGTGACCTCGATGACCTCGCCCGCTTGGGCGCGCAGCAACACCCGGGACAGGCTGGCCTTCAGTTCACGAACGGCGATGGGCATGGCGAGACCTCAGGATGCAGCGTGGCCACATTATAGGGTGCACCGGCGAAAGATGTGACCTCATTTCGACTCAGCGGTTGCAGCCCAGAGAGGAACCGGCCCCTGTTCGTCGATACCGGTTACGCCAGAAAGAGCGGTTCTCATGCCAAGGCGCCAAGCTCACCAAGGTTTTTCAATGCGTTATCGGCGTTCGGCGACTCACCCGGCGGGTGATGCGGATACCGTCCACATCTCTGTGTTTCTTCTTGGCGTCTTGGCGTGAGCAATTGCCGGATTTAGGTTCTTTTCTTCCCCTTCTTCCGGCCCCCGCGCTAGGAGACGTGGCTGAAGAGTTCCTCGGCATCGACCACATGCAGACCGGCGGCCGTAAGAACAGCGATGGCCTGGTCCGGGTCCTCGAAGCGGAAGATGAGGATCGCCTTGTCACCGCGGCGCAGCGAGAAGGCGTACATATACTCGATATTGAGCCCGGCGCTCTCCAGCACCTTCAGGGCCTGGGCGAGCCCCCCGGGGCGGTCGAGCACGTCTACCGCCACCACCTCGGTGAGGTTGACCACCCAGCCGGCCTTCTCCAGCACCTGCCGGGCCTGCTCCCACTCACGCACGATCAGGCGCAGGATGCCGAATTGCGCGGTGTCCGCCAGCGACAGGGTCATCAGGTTGATGCCCTGCGCGGCGATCGCCTCCAGGGGCGCGCCCAGGCGCCCGGGACGGTTCTCGAGGAAGAGCGAGAGTTGCTGTAATTTCATGGTCTTATATACCCTTAGCGAGTTCGCCACAGACCGACTTACCAGCGGCCACGACGCATGTGTCGGGACCCCTGCCAGCCGGTTGAAAAGAGACAGGATTAACAGAATTTTTCAGGATTAACAGGATGACTTGGTCGCGCTGCACGTCATCGGCAATCCTGTTAATCCTGCGAAATCCTGTTAATCCTGTCCAAGTATTCTCAGGCCGCTCGGACCTTTCGGAAATTTTCGTTCATCGGCGGACAAAAACCCGCTTGCTCAGACGTTGCGCTGGTCGATCACGCGCTTCGCCTTACCCTCGCTGCGCTCGATGGTCCGCGGCTCCACCAGGCGCAGATCGACCCGGATGCCGCAGATCTGCTCGATGGCCTGGGCGAGCCGGGCCCGCACCTCCTCCAGGGCGCGGATCTTGTCGCTGAAGACCTCGGGCGTGACCTCCACCTCCACCGCCATCTGATCCAGCCCGCGCTCGCGGGTAAGGATGATCCGATAATGCGGCAGCGTGCCCTCCACCTGCAACAGGGCGGCCTCCACCTGGGACGGGAAAACGTTGACCCCGCGGATGATGATCATGTCGTCGGAGCGCCGGCCGATACGCCGGATGCGCCGCAGCGTCCGCCCGCAGACGCAGGGCTCGCTGATGATCCGGGTGATGTCGCGCGTGCGATAGCGGATCATCGGCATGGCCTTCTTGCTGAGCGTGGTCAGCACCAACTCGCCCTCCTCCCCGTCCGGGAGGCTGGCCCCGGTGTCCGGGTCGATGATCTCCGGATAGAAGTGGTCCTCGAACACATGCAGCCCGTCCTGAGCGGCGCACTCGCTGGCCACCCCGGGGCCGATGATCTCGGACAGGCCGTAGATGTCGTAGGCCCTGACCCCGGCCTCGGCCTCGATGTGTTGGCGCATGGCATCCGACCAGGGCTCGGCGCCGAAGACGCCCACACGCAGCGGCAGGTCCTTCAGATCCACACCCACATCCTTGGCACGTTCGATCAGGTGCACAAAATAGCTCGGGGTACAGCACAGCGCGGACACGCCGAAGTCGCGCAGCACCATGAGCTGGCGCTCCGTATTGCCGCCGGAGACCGGGATGACCGTAGCCCCCAGGGCCTCGGCCCCGTAATGGGCGCCCAGGCCGCCGGTGAAGAGCCCGTAGCCGAAGGCGTTCTGCAGGATGTCCCCGCGGTGCAGCCCGCAGGCGGCGAAGGTCCGCGCCATGACCTCCGCCCATACGTCCACGTCCTCGCGCGTATAGGCGACCACGATCGGCTTGCCGGTGGTCCCGGAGGAGGCGTGCAGACGCACCACGTCGCCCATCGGGCTCGCGAAGAGGCCGAAGGGATAGGTGTCACGGAGATCCGTCTTGACGGTGAAGGGGAGCCGGGCGATATCGGCCAGGCTGCCGATGGCCTCCGGGGTCAGGCCCCGCTTCTCCAGGCGCTGGCGAAACAGCGGCACATGCTCAAAGGCGCGCGCGACCACGGCGCGCAGGCGGCGCAGTTGCACCTCCTCAAGGCGCGCCGCGGGTAGGAAATCCGGGGCGCTGACGGGGTGAAAGCCCCCCGCCGCGTCGTTCCACAGCTCGGTCTGCATCGTGACCCCCTCGGTCAGCGTCATCGTTGTCGTTGTCGTAATCGAGGTTATCGTAACACCGCGGATTCTCCCGCACCCCAAGTCGCATCGCTTCTCCGATCACGACAACGACAACGACAACGAAACCCCCAACGATTGCGTTTGTGTTTAACCTGTTCTTGGCTGGTTACTGACTCTCACACGGCAGCCGCCTCGCGTGCGCCCGCGGCGGCGCGGCCCAAGGCGAACGACTGCTCATTGAGCTTATGCAGCTTGGGCGCCAGGTTGGCGTGAATGGCGGCGAGCCAGTGCTCGGAGGCGATCGGCAGGTGCGCCGACAGGGCCCCGAGCAGGGTCACATTCAGGCTCTTTTTGTTCTTGAGCGCCGCCGCGTCGAGCCGGTCCGGGCCGATCAGGACCCCATTCGGGGCCAATACCGTACGGTTGACCTCCACCTGTGTCTCATCGAGCACCACCAACACGTCCGCCTCCCCGATGGGGACCATGGGGCTCCAGACCTGGGGGCCAAAACGCACGTCGCTGCTCACCGAACCGCCGCGCTGACTCATCCCGTGCAGTTCGCTCTTCTTGACGTCGTAACCGGCACGAAAGGCGGCGTCGGCCAGGATGTCGGAGGCCTTCAGCACGCCCTGACCGCCGAGCCCGGCAATAACCACGTTATAGATGTTGTTCATGCGGCTCGACCTCAGTCGTCAACGACTTGCGACGGGCAGGCCGCGGACCGGTCGGCCACAGCCTTCTCATAGAAGCGGATCTTGGGGGCCGCCAGCACACAGGGCTGGCGGGCCACGATCAGGGAGGTCTCCGAGCGGGTCAGCAAGTCCTTGAGCAACCCCTCCAGGGTGCCGTCCGCCGCCTGGAAATCCACGACATGGACATTGTTCACGCCCATGGCGCGGGCCAGGTCCTCGAAATGGATGCGCCCGGTCGCGTCATGGTTGAGCGTGCGCCCGGTGCCCGGGTGCTCCTGCTGCCCGGTCATGGCGGTGGTGCCGTTGTCCAGGATCAGGACGACATGACCCGTGGCGGGCGGGTTGTAGACCATCTCGGCCAGGCCGGTGAGCCCTGAGTGCACGAAGGTGGAATCGCCGATGACGCTCACCACCCGCCGCGCCTCCTCCTCCGGCAGCACATGGCGCAGGCCCAGCCCCACCCCGATGCTCGCCCCCATACAGACGCAGGTGTCCATGGCCTGGAAGGGCGGCAGGACGCCCAGCGTATAGCAGCCGATGTCGCCCGCGACGATGCAGTTCATATCGCGCAGGACCTCGAAGACGCCCCGGTGGGAACACCCCTGACAGAGTTCCGGCGGCTTGCCCTTGGGTGGTGCCGGTTCCGCGGTCTCGTCCCCGGCCAGGATGCGGCGCACGCGCGCGACCGTCAGTTCCCCGAAGCGGTACTGCTCCGGCTTGCCCTGCGCCGGGATGCCGGCGGCCCGCAGCGCGTCCAGCAGCACCGGGTCCCCCTCCTCCAGCACCACCAGGCGCTCGCACCCGGCCGCGAAGGTGCGAATGGTCTCCAGCGGCAGCGGGTAGGTGAGACCGATGGTCAGCAGGCAGGCTTGCGGTGCCGCCTCCCTGGCGTGCATGGCGGCGATGCCGGTGGCAATGAGGCCCACCTGCGGATGGCCGGCGAAGACCCGGTTCGGCCCCTCGGCGTCATTCCAGGCGGCGATCTCGGCGAGTTTCTGACGCAGCCGTCGGTGGGCCGGCTTGGCGTAAGCCGGGATCATGACCCGCGCCGGGATGTCCCGGCGGAAGCCGGGCTCAGGCCCGATCGCCTCCCCGGGGACCGGCGCGTCGTGGGGACGCACGATCGTCTTGGAGTGACAGACCCGGGTGGTGATGCGCAGCATCACCGGCAGGTGCCAACGCTCGGAGAGATCAAAGGCGAGCAGCGTGAAGTCGTAGGCCTCCTGGGAGTCCATCGGCTCCAGCATGGGCAGGGAGGCGGCGCGGGCATAGTGGCGGTTGTCCTGCTCGTTCTGGCTGGAGGCCATGCCCGGATCGTCCGCGGAGACCACCACCAGACCGGCGGCGAGGTCCGTATAGGCGGCGGTGAACAAAGGGTCCGCCGCCACATTGAGCCCCACATGCTTCATGGTTACCAGGGTGCGCGCTCCGCCGAAGGCGGCACCCAGGCCCACCTCCAGCGCCACCTTCTCGTTGGGCGACCACTGGGCGCGCCCGCCGAGCCGGTCGAAGGTCTCCAGGATTTCGGTGGACGGGGTGCCCGGATAACCGGTACCCAGGCGCACCCCGGCGTGGCGGGCGGCCAAGGCGATGGCCTCATCCCCGCTCAAGAGTTGTGATGAATCGCTCATTTGTCGTAAGCCCCTCAGGCGGCCGGAGATGGGTAGTAGATCATTATCTACCGGGTTGTTGCGGCGCAGCAAGGCGCGCCGTGCCGCGCGGGTCCCAGGCGCGGTCTTCGCGGGCCGGCTGACGGCCATAAATTAAGGACATCAGCCACCCCGGACGTTGAAGGTTCCCGCGGGGGCGACTTCACCCGCGACGCGGCCACGGCCGCTTGCGAGGTTGTGCGCGGCGCAAGCCCCTCCCACCGGGTCCCGGCCGGGCCTTCACGATAAGGCTCCCGGGTCTGGCTCAACGTCGCCAGGCGCGCACCGGGCGGCCGTCCTGGTCGTCCTCGTCTTCCAGGCCGCCGTTCACCTGGAAGGCCGGCCCCGGGTCCAGGTCCCCCCCGGGCCCCGCCAGGGTCGGCTCGCGGCGCGGGGGCTGCGTGGTCGGCAGGACCACGGGGGCGACCGGGGCGGCGGGGAGCACTGGGACCGGCGCGACGGCGGCGACCCGCACCGCGGTCGGCGTCGGTGCCCGGGAGCGCGCGGCGACGGAGCGCAGCCGCGGCTCACGCGCATCCTCCACCACCACCTCGGAGAGGGTATACAGGTCCGGCGCCGCCTCCGGGCGCGGCGGCGCCCTCAGCACCTGTACCGGAACCGGCGGCGCGGGCACCGGCTGGTCCTGGGGCTGCATGGCCTGGACCAGCCGCTCGGTCAGCCCGGCCGCCGCGTAGTCGTCGGCCTCGCGCACCCGCACGAAGGGCAGCCCGGCGGCGGCACAGATGCGATCCAGGGCGTCGCGCGGCGGCGGCCGCCCGCGGCGCGAGCGCGGCGCCAGATTCACCGCGCCGACGATGGCGCCGGTCGCCGCCGCACAGACCAAAAAATCGAACTGGCGGTCGCCCAGCAGCGCCCAGGCACGGCGCCGGGCGGCCCGATCCAGGCGCGGGCGCAGGGCGATCACCTCCGCCACCCGCACCCGCCCGTAGACCCGGAAGTCCGCGCCCAGGGCCCGTTCCAGCACGGCCAGAAAGGCGCGCTGCGGCGGTGTGAACAGGGCCCGATCCACCACAAAGGGCAAGCGTCCGCGACGCCCGAAGCGCCGGTGCAGGTGCAGGCCGAAGGTCAGCAGCAGCAAGCCACCCAGGCCCAGCAAAAAGTAGAAATGCCCCACTTCAGTTGTCCCCGGCCAGCCGCGCTCACCGTCCCGCCGTCCTCACCGGAACGGACACGCGACCGACCCTGCTCAAGACACCGATCAGGGGATCGGCGAAATCGTGAAAACAAAAACTTAGAATGCTACACGAGGGATGCGCCGCAAGTCACGCGGCATCGCACGCGGTGGCACCGGCAAGCGGAGTCGGGGCGTCCCGCCCCGCGCCGGTTCCAACCATCACGGTCACGCGGTCTGGTGGATGTGACGGCCCAGGTCCAAGAGCCCGGGCGTTCTCCGGGCTCGTGCGGTAGCGAGGATCGCACTCAGCGGGGCGCCGCACCCGTCGGCAGGCTTGCATCCCAGAAAGAGCAGTTCTCACACAGAGACGTAAAGATCACAAAGATTTTCAACGCGATATGTAGGCCGAGAAAGTCACCCGCGCGGTGATCGGCACAACGCCTTCAATGATTTGTTTTTCTTTGTGTTCTTTGTGTGAGCAATTCCCGGATTCGGGTTCATCGTCTACGCGCAAGAAAATTTTTCCTCACGCGCCGGCACAGCGCATGAAGCAGGAGACGCCAAATTGATCGAGAAACTGTTCGGACTGCACGGCCGGGTCGCGGTCGTCACTGGTGCCGGGGCCGGCGGCGGCATCGGTCATGCCATCGCGTTGGGACTGGCGCGCGCTGGGGCGCGGCTGGCGGTGTGTGACCTGGATGAGGCGGGGTTGGCGCAGACGCTGCGCGAGTTGGCCGCGGTCTCCGCGGACCCGCTCGGGCGCGTCGCCGATGTCTCGAGCGCCGCGGCGCTCAAGGGCTTCTTCGAGGCGATCGACGCGACGCTGGGCCGGGTCGATGTATTGGTCAACGTGCCCTTCTTCTTCCGCGACCGGGTCAAGCCGCACCTGGTGACGGAGGACGCCTGGGACCGGACCTTCGAGGTCAGCGCCAAGGGCTATTTCCTGACGATCCGCGAGGCACTGCCGCGCATGTTGGCGGCGGGTGCGGGTTCGATCATCAACATCGGTTCCAATGCGGGGGTGAACGCCCTGGGCCGCGGGGCCTTCGCCTGTGCCTGCGCCAAGGCGGCCGTGCACCAGATGACCCGCCAGATCGCGGTGGAATATGCCGACCGGGGCATCCGCTGCAACGCCATCCTGCCGGCGCAGGTCCTGACCCCGGGGCTGCGGGCGCATCTGGATAATCCGCAGTTCAGGCGCGAAGTGCTGCCGCGCATCCTGGCGGGGCTGCCGATGGGCCGCCTGCTGGAGCCGGACGACTATGTCGGCGCGGCAGTGTTTCTGGCCTCCGACGCCTCCCGGATGGTGACCGGCGCCCTGCTGGCGGTGGACGGGGGCAACACTGCCATGAACGCGGGCGGGGGGGCGCTACCCTTTGCCGACTGACGCGCCCGCTCCCGCACCACCGCGGGCCGACGCTTTCCGCTAAAGTCGCGTAGCGACGCTGAGGGAGCGACTTGCGCCGCGACCGGCCGCGCGCGGAAAACGCGGCCTCGCAGTTCGCCGCGGCGCTCGCCAGAATCGCACACCAGGCCGCCCATCCGCCGCGCCTGGCCCGGCTTGGCAACCGGGCGCACTTGCATCAAACTTCACGCGCGGCCACGAAAGGTCCGGCCGACCGACCAACAGCCGACCAGATGATCATGACTTGTGGTCAAATAGGGCCCCATGTACGCCCCCATCCATCCCCGCAGCAGACCCTGGGCGCGCCTGTTGGCGGCCCTGCTGATCGCCATCGCGGGCGCGGCGCCCCTCGCCGCCCCGGGGTCGGCCCCGGCACTTGGACCGGCATTCGCAAAGACGAAGGTCGGGGAGCAGGACAAGGACCCCGCATTCGACCTGGCGTTGCGCGCCCGCTCCCCGAACCAACTCGTGGCCGCCGCCGCCCGCTATGAAAACGGCGACGGGGTCGCCCAAAGCACCCGCAAGGCCGTGCAACTCTACTGCAAGGCGGCGGCCAAGGGGGAGACGCAGGCGGCGGTGCGGCTCGGTCAGATCTACGCCTTCGGGCGCGGCATCTACCGCGATCAGGACCTGGCGGCCGCCTGGTTCCAGGCGGCGGCGGGCAAGCGCGACGTGATCGCGTTGCGCCTGCTCAAGGTCCTGAAAGTGGAGGGCAAGACCCAGCGTGAGCCCGAATGTCTACTCGACCCGCCCCTGCCCCCGGCCACGCGCTTCGCCTCCCGTACACATCCGGCCAAAGGCCAGGTGGCCTCACTGGTGCGAAAGCTGGCCCCTCAGTACCAATTGGACCCGGAGCTGGTGCTGGCCCTCATCGAGGCGGAATCCAACTTCAACCCGCGCGCCCTGTCGCCCAAGAATGCCCAAGGGCTTATGCAACTCATCCCCGCGACCGCGGAGCGCTTCGGGGTCCGGGACGCCTGGGACCCGGAGCAGAATCTGCGCGGGGGCATGGCCTATCTGCGCTGGCTGCTGACCCGCTTCAAGGGTGATGTCCAACTCGCCCTGGCCGGTTACAACGCCGGCGAGGGGGCCGTGGAGCGCCACGGCGGCATCCCGCCCTACGCGGAGACCCGCGCCTATGTGAGTCATATCATCGCGCGGATCAACTGAGCGGTTAAGGAATGCTCATCTCATAAATAATCCGCCTTCGTAAAGTCAAAGCTCAGCTCGGTACTCGGCATCTGCAGATAATTGCCCTGCAGGAAGTCGGGCCGGCAGTTCCACACCCGCCCGACGGTCTCCGGGTCCTCGATGCCGGCGGCGATCACGGCGATGCCCTGATCGCGCAAGCCGCGCACGATCCCGGTCAATTCGCCCTGTTCGGTGTTGGTCAGGGTGTGGAAGGAGAGCTTGGCGAGGTTCGCCGCCAGTTCCGCCAGCAGTTGGACCTCGTCCAGGGTGCCGGCGCAATTGGCGATGCAGACCTGGATGCCATACTTGCGCAGATTGACCATCAGCGCCTTGGACAGTTCCACGTCATGGCAGACGTCGGCGATCTGAAACTCCAGTAAGGGCCGCAGCCGCACCAGATTACGCTGGACGATCTGGTCACGGAACCACGGGAGCCAATGGGGGGCGGCGACCGAGGCCACCGCCTGGTGGACCAGCAGGCGCAACCGCGGGTGGACCACCCGCTGGATGTCCATCACGTCCAAGGCCTGCTGGATCACCCACCGGTCGATGGCCGGCATGAGCCCGCAGCGCTCCGCCACCGGCAGAAAGTCATTGGGCGGTATGTGCTCACCGTCCGGGGCACGCAGGCGCAACTGCGCCTCGTAGAGTTCCCCGGCCTCCTGACCCAGGGAGACAATGGGCTGGAACAGGAGCATCAGCCCCCGGTGGGAAATCGCGTCCTCCAGCAGGGCGCGGATCTGGGCATCCTCATCGAGCGTCGGCCCGGTCGCCACGACCGGCGCCCAGCGGCGCGACCGGTTACCGCCGTCCAGGCGCGCCGCCATGGCCGCCTTCTGGCCGCGCGAGATCATGGTGACGGCATCGTCCGCCGGGGGCGAAAAGAGCCCGATCCCGATACTGAGGGTGGTCCCGGCGGCGACCCCAGCCGCCGCCTCGCCCTGGGGTTCACCCGGCGCTCCCGGGTCGACGAGCGAGCCGCGCAGCCGTTCCGCCAACTCGATGAGCGCCCGGGTGTCGTCGCGCCGGGCGAGCAAAGCGTAGCTGAAATCCCCAAGGCGGGTGGCACTCTCCTCCGAAGTCATGTGCTTGCACAGGCGCAATTCCAACTGGCGCAGCAGCCGCTCGGTCCCCTCGACACCCAGCCGATCCAGGGTCTCCTGGGGTGAATCGATCTCGATCTGCAACAGACCGCAGCCGTCCCCCGGCGGACTGGGGCTGCGCACGCAGCGGTCCAATTGGCGCAGAAAGAGGTCTTTCTGGAGCAGGCCGGTGGCCGCATCGCGCCGATTGACCGCCTGGCGGCGCTCGCGCAGCCAGCGGCTCATGCGGATGCGGTGGTCGATAGACTCGATCAGGAGCTTGCGCTGCACCGGCTTGGCGATGAAGCTGTCGCCGCCCAGGCGCAGGGCGTCCATCTGCTTGTCGAGATCGCGCTCGGAGGAGAGAAAGATGATGGGCAGGTCGAAAAACTCGTCCTGGTCACGGATGATCGCGGTGAGTTCATCCCCGTTGGCATCGGGCATATACAGATCCATCAGCACCAGGTCCGGGCGGAAGTCGCGGATGGCCTCCAGCACCTTGAGCGGCTCCCCCAACACGCGCGGCTCCAGGCCCGAGTTGCGCAGCAACAGGGCGACATATTTCGCCTGGGCCGGATCATCCTCCACCACCAGTACACGGTAGCGTTCGGCACTGCCGATACCGCTGATTTGAATTACCTTCTGGGCCAGGTCCGCGGCCGTGACGGGGGCCGTGTAGAGGCCCTGGGCGCCCGCGCGCCGGGCCTGCAGACGGGTCTCGATGTCGTCCGCCGCGGCGATGCACAGAAGTTCCGGGCGGGGCGCGGTCTCCCGCGTGAGGGCCTGAATGAAGGACTCCAGCGCGGTGCCTGGCGGCAGCCGCCCCAGTTCAAGGATCAGGACCGCGGGCGAGGCCTGCCGCGCCGCGCCGACCAAGGCGTCCGGCGACTCGAAGGTCTGGAGTTTCAGGCCCTTCTGGTTGAGGATCGAGCCCAGATCCAGGCCCAGGACCGAATCGGCGCCCAGGTAGTAGACCCGGTTGTTCGGCGCCGCGTGGGTAGACGGATTGAACATCTGGCGAATCTCTAGTTATTTGGCTGACCGATTGCCCGCGGGCCGACCCGGCACGAACGGTCGCGGGCCGACGGGAGCGGTCCGCGGGAAACTGTTTGCGTCCACAATTGTGTAAGGTAGCGCGAATCCGGGCTCCGTGCTCGTCCGCCGGTCACATCCGCAACGCCCGGGGCGGGACGCCGCAGTTGAAATCCGCCCGGCATTTGGTTAGGTTCGTCGCACCGAACCTGCTGGGGGTGTCCGACCGTGGTCGGGCTGAGAGAGACCCTTTGAACCTGACCCGGATCATGCCGGCGCAGGAAAGCAGGCGAACCTCGCCGGATCACCCGCAGCGCCCGCGGTCCCGCGGTGCGTTCGTCACGGCCTTCCCGCCCGCCACCCGCGACCAGTCGCCGCCCCCGGCAGCGGCTTTGATGATACCCAGAACCGGCGCCGGCGCGCGCCCGCTTGCTCCTCGAGGACACCCATGAGCGCTATTGCGAACGAATTCATCCAGCAGACCACCCGGCTGTCGAACGAGGTCATCCAGTCCTTCCCCAACTCCCGCAAGGTCTATGTCCAGGGGTCACGGCCCGACGTGCAGGTACCCATGCGCGAGGTCACCCTGACCGCCACTCACGGCACCCAGGCGGACGAGGAGAACCCGCCGGTCTTCCTCTACGACACCTCCGGACCCTATACCGACCCCGGGGTGCCGATCGACCTGCTGGCCGGTCTGCCGGCCCTGCGCACCCCCTGGATCACGGAGCGCGGCGACACCGAGCAACTCGCCGCGCCCAGTTCGCACTTCGGCCGCCGCCGCCAGGACGACCCGGCGCTCAACCACCTGCGCTTCGAGCACCTGCGCACCCCGCGCCGCGCCGCCGCGGGCCGCAACGTCACCCAACTGCACTATGCCCGCGCCGGGATCGTCACCCCCGAGATGGAATATTGCGCCATCCGCGAGAATCTGCGCCTGGACGAGCTGCGCCGCGACCCCCGCTACGCCCGGCTCCTGCGCCAACACCGCGGCCAGTCATTCGGTGCCGCCCTGCCGGAAACGATCACGCCCGCCTTCGTGCGCGACGAGGTCGCCCGCGGCCGGGCCATCATCCCGGCCAATATCAATCACCCGGAACTGGAGCCCATGATCATCGGGCGCAATTTCCGGGTGAAGATCAACACCAACATCGGCAACTCGGCGGTCACCTCATCCATCGCCGACGAGGTGGAGAAGATGGTCTGGTCGGCCCGCTGGGGCGGCGACACCCTGATGGACCTCTCCACCGGCAAGAACATCCACGAGACCCGCGAGTGGATCCTGCGCAATGCCCCCATGCCCATCGGCACCGTGCCCATCTATCAGGCCCTGGAGAAGGTCGATGGCCGGCCGGAGGAACTCACCTGGGAGCTCTTCCGCGATACGCTGATCGAGCAGGCCGAGCAGGGGGTGGACTATTTCACCATCCATGCCGGGGTGCTGCTGCGCTATGTCCCGCTCACCGCCGACCGCCTGACCGGCATCGTCTCGCGCGGCGGCTCCATCATGGCCAAGTGGTGCCTGGCGCATCACCAGGAGAACTTCCTCTATACCCATTTCGAGGAGACCTGCGAGATCCTCAAGGCCTATGATGTCGCCTTCAGCCTGGGCGACGGACTGCGCCCCGGCTCCATCGCCGACGCCAACGACGCGGCTCAGTTCGCGGAATTGGAGACCCTAGGGGATCTGACCCGGATTGCCTGGCAGCACGATGTGCAGGTCATGATCGAGGGCCCCGGCCATGTCCCCTTGCAGATGATCAAAGAGAACATGGACAAGGAGTTGGCCGACTGCTTCGAGGCTCCCTTCTATACCCTGGGGCCGCTCATCACCGACATCGCCCCCGCCTACGACCATATCACCTCCGGCATCGGCGCCGCCAACATCGGCTGGTACGGTACCGCCATGCTCTGCTATGTGACGCCCAAGGAGCATCTGGGGCTGCCGACCAAAGAGGACGTGCGCGACGGCATCGTCACATACAAGATCGCCGCCCACGCCGCGGATCTCGCCAAGGGCCTGCCCGGCGCCCAGGTGCGCGACAATGCACTGTCCAAGGCGCGCTTCGAATTCCGCTGGGACGACCAGTTCAATCTCTCGCTCGACCCCGAGCGGGCGCGCGAATTCCACGACCAGACCATGCCCCACGAATCGCACAAGGTCGCTCACTTCTGCAGCATGTGCGGCCCGCACTTCTGCGCCATGCGCATCACGCAGGACGTGCGTGACTATGCCCAGGCGCATCGCCTCGATGACCTCAATGTCGCCATTGCCGAGGGGATGAAGGAGAAGGCGCAGGAATTTGTGCAGGAGGGGGCCAGGATCTACCAGGAGGTCTGAGACCGGCTATCCGCGATCGGGTGCCTGGGAGCGCCGCACCCCAGTGCGGCGCGGCCTCGCAGGCAACCGCGAGGTTCCGTGCTGCGGATAGGCTGCGCCGCACTGGGGTGCGGCGCTCCCGGTACCGCACGACCAGTGCGACCTGTCAAGCGCGCCACACTACGGGCGCCCAATCGCCGAACACGACGAGCGCCGAGGTATCGAGCAATGGCCAGCACTGCCGCGAACCTGACCCCCATTCGCCGCCACCGCTACACGGTCGCGGGCTGGAAAGGCAAGTGCTTAATGGGCGTTTGTACGAGTGCCGCAGACCGACGAACCAATAGCCCGGCGATTCGGTGGCCAGACGTATCAAGGCCCATCCGCGCGTGGTGGGCTCGGTGAAAGACGCCTGGGTTTATGTCCTGCCCGAACCCGTCGGATTACAACGACCGGTTCTTTTTGGAGTGACAGCGATGACAAACCGCGCATTAGACTGGCTCGCGCAAGCGGAGCGGGACTTGGAGCAAGCGCATGACTCTCAACGCGAGGACCGCCACGAGTGGGCCTGTTTCGCCGCCCAGCAGGCGGGCGAGAAGGCGGTCAAAGCCCTGCACCTGTCGCTGGGGCAGGAGTCATGGGGACATGTCATCGCCCGCCTGCTCCGTGACCTTCCCGTGGAAGTCCCAGCCGCGTTGGTCGATAAGGGCCGGGTCCTCGATAATTTTTACATCGCCACCCGCTACGCCAACGGCCATGCCGAGGGCGCGCCCTTCGAGCACTATGGCCCCCTGCAAAGTGGAGACGCTATTCGCTATGCCAGTGAGATCCTTGACTTCGTCCGTGCTGAAATGGCCGAACCGCGCGACGGTTGACGCCGCGGCACGCCGTTGGGCGCAGGCGCAGCGGGCGCTGCACCCTGAGCTTAGGAAGCTGGGGTATTTCGGCTCCTATGCCCGGGGCAATTGGGGTGTAGGCAGTGACCTGGACCTGATTGCACTGGTGTCCCATGGCGAGCGTCCATTCGGGCAAAGGGCCATGGATTGGGACCTGGACCCGCTACCGGTCCCGGCAGAGATTCTCGTCTACACCGAAAGTGAGTGGGCGCGCCTTGAACAGGAGGGCGGACGCTTCTTCACCACCGTTACGGCGGAAACGGTCTGGATCTGAGCTTCCATGCGACCTCAGGTTGAGCGACGGCCGCGCCTTGACCGATCGACACCATGTGGCTGCTGTCAGGACGCCGCGCCGAGGGCAGCAACCGCCTCCCGCCAGACCTGCGGATCGCCCAGCCGCACCGCCGCGTCGGCACCCAGGTTTTCCAACAGGCAGCCGAGCAGGTTGATCCGATCCTCCTCACTCCAGAACAGACGGCCGTCGATCAGCTCGATTTTCTCCGGGGTCCGTTCAAAGTAGCGCGATTGGATCTCCTCCCGGCTCCAGGCACGACCCTCGCGTTGGATGTTCCAGTCGTCATAGGTCATGGTCTTGCACTCTTCAGCCCCCGACCCGGTCCAAGACCGTCGGCAACGCCGCGGTCGTGCCCCGCAGGACCTGGTCCAATCCGTATTCGCGGAAGATGTCGGTGGCGCGCTCGGCCTGCTCCCGGGTGGGGGTCGGCGTGTCCTTGAGTGTATAGGTCATGCCCATGTCGTCCCATTTGTGCTCGCCCATCTTGTGGAACGGCAGCACCTCCACCCGCTCGACGTTGGAGAGCCCGGCGACGATCTTCGCGACGGCGCGGATGTTGTCCTCGCCGTCGGTCAGCCCCGGGACCAGCACGAAACGCACCCAGACGGGCAGCCGCCGCGCCTCCAGGCGGCGGGCGAAGTCGAGTGTGGGTTGCAGGCCGGCGCCGGTGACGCGCTGATAGAGGGCGGGCAGCCCGGACTTGATGTCGAGCAGCACGAGGTTGGTGTGGTCCAGCAGCGAATCGGGCGCCCGCATGCCACCGTAGCCGCTGGTGTCAATCGCCGTGTGCAGTCCCAGTTTCTTGCAGCCCTTCAGCAACGCCTCGGTAAAGGCCGGCTGCACCAGCGGCTCACCGCCGCTGATGGTCACACCGCCGCGGGTGTGAACGAGATAGGGTTTGTATTGCGCAATCTCCGCCAACAGTGCCGCGCTGGAGACCAACTTGCCATTGCTGAGCTTGGTGGCATCCGGGTTATGGCAATAGGAGCAGGTCAGCCGACAGCCGGCCACGAACACCACAAAGCGCACGCCGGGACCATCCAGGGTCCCGGCGGTCTCCACGGAGTGGACGTAACCGTCCACCGCGGTGAGATCAGGCACAGCAGCCATGGAAGGTGCGGTTGATGACGTCGAGCTGTTGCTCGCGCGTCAGCCTGACGAAGTTGACCGCGTACCCCGACACCCGGATGGTGAGTTGGGGATACTTCTCCGGGTGCTCCATCGCATCCAGGAGGGCCTCGCGCTCCAGCACGTTGACATTGATGTGCTGGGCGCCGTTGCTGTGCGGGTTCAGGCCGAAATAGGTGTCCAGCAAGCCGGTGAGATTGGCCACCCGGTCGCCTTCCGTACGCCCGAGCGCGCTGGGGATAATCGAGAAGGTGTAGGAGATCCCGTCCTGGGCATGGCGGTAATCGAGCTTGGCCACCGACGACATGGAGGCCAGGGCGCCCTTCATGTCGCGCCCGCTCATCGGGTTGGCACCGGGTGCAAAGGGCTCGCCCTTCTTGCGCCCGTCCGGCGTTGCCCCGGTCTTCTTGCCATACACCACATTGGAGGTGATGGTCAGGATCGACTGGGTATGCATGGCGTTGCGGTAGGCCGGGATCTTCTTGAGCTTTTCCATGAAGGCCTCGGTCAACCACCGGGCGATCGAGTCCACCCGCTCGTCGTTGTTGCCGAAGCGCGGCGGATCACCCTCAATGATGAAGTCCTGGGCCAGACCGCTCTCGTCGCGCACCGCCGTCACCTTGGCGTATTTGATCGCCGCCAGTGAGTCGGCCACCACGGACAGGCCCGCCATCCCGCAGGCGAGGGTGCGCAGCACCTCCTTGTCGTGCAGCGCCATCTCCAGGCGCTCGTAGGAATACTTGTCATGCATATAATGGATGACGTTGAGCGCGCCGACATAGGTGCGGGCCAGCCAGTCCATCATCGGCAGGAAGTGGGAGATCACCTCGTCGTAGTCCAGTACGTTGGAGGAGATCGGCTCCAGGGCGGGGCCGATCTGTTCGCCGGACAATTCGTCGCGCCCGCCGTTCAGGGCATAGAGCATGCACTTGGCGAGGTTGGCGCGGGCGCCGAAGAACTGCATCTGCTTGCCGATGCGCATGGGCGACACACAGCAGGCGATGCCGTAGTCATCGCCCCAGAAACCGCGCATGAGGTCGTCGTTCTCGTACTGGATGGACGAGGTGCGGATGGAGGTCAGGGCGCAAAAGTCCTTGAACCCCTGCGGCAGCGCATGGGACCAGAGCACGGTCAGGTTCGGCTCCGGCGCGGCCCCCAGGGTATCGAGCGTGTGCAGGAAGCGGAAGGACGACTTGGTCACCAGGGTGCGGCCGTCCGCGCACATGCCGCCGATGGACTCGGTGACCCAGGTCGGGTCGCCCGAGAACAGTGCGTCATAGTCCGGGGTGCGCAGGAACTTCACCAGCCGCAGCTTGATGACAAACTGGTCGAACAGGGCCTGCGCCTCGGCCTCGGTGATGCGATGTGCAGCCAGATCCCGCTCCACATAGATGTCGAGGAAGGTCGAGGTACGCCCCAGCGACATGGCGGCGCCGTTCTGCTCCTTGATCGCACCGAGATAGCCGAAATACAGCCACTGGATGGCCTCTTGGGCGGTATTGGCCGGCCCGGAAATGTCGTAGCCGTATTTGGCCGCCATTCCCTTCAGGTCCTTCAAGGCCCGGATCTGGTCGCTCAGCTCCTCACGCTCGCGGATCACCTCTTCGGCCATGCGGGCCTTGTCCGAGGTGTCCTTCTGCTCCTCACGCTCGGCGATCAGGCGGTCCACGCCGTACAGGGCGACACGGCGGTAATCACCGATGATCCGGCCGCGGCCGTAGGCGTCCGGCAGACCGGTGATGATGCCGGACTTGCGCACGGCGCGCATCTCGGAGGTATAGGCGTCGAACACCCCTTGATTATGGGACTTGCGGTAGCGCCCGAAGATCTCCTGGATCGAGGGGTCGATCTTGTAGCCGTAGGCCTTGAGGCCGTCGACCACCATCTTGACCCCACCGACCGGCATGATGGCCCGCTTGAGCGGCTTGTCGGTCTGCAGGCCGACGATGGACTCGAGCGCGGAGTCGATATAGCCCGCGTCATGCGACATCAGGTCGGACGGGACCTTGGTGTCGGCATCGAGCACCCCGCCCTTCTCGAATTCCGCCTTGCGCAGTTCCATGACCCGCGCCCACAGCGCCTTAGTCGCCTTGGAGGCGCTGGCGAGAAAGGCGTGATCACCGGTGTAGGGCGTGACGTTACGGATGATGAAGTCGCGCACGTCGATCTCGTGCTGCCAGGGTCCGGCGGTGAAACCGTCCCAAGACTCCTCGGGCGTGTTGCCTTGGCCCCAGGTCTGTTCACCGCGGGCAAGGGCGGCGTTTTGGAAATCACGGGTAGTCATCGGTGGTTCCTCATCTCTCTTTGTTGTTGGATCGCGAGGCCGCGGGAAAAGCAGACCGTCGGCGGGGCAACAGCGCCCGGCGCACTGGAAACAGCCTTTCCCGAGCCTGGGTAGTCGATTACTGTCCGGTGCCTGGTTGGCATTCGCAGGACCGGCGTGTGGCAGAAAGTGGTCAATAGCCGATAAGATATGGGATCGCGGACCCGGGTTCAAGGATATACCCAGATAACGCCGGGGCAGCGCGTGAACATGAGACCTCGGCTGCACACTGTGGCGGCCCGTGTGGCCTTGATCATAAGGCCGACCGTAGGGTGCCGCGTCGCCGCGCCTTTGATCACAACCGCCCTTCCGCGTGCGGAGAAGGATCGGGGTGTAACAGCAATAACGGTGACTTCGTCGTTTCGTCCGGCTAGATAGTAATGGTATCAGATATGCAGAAGTTGTGCCAGCGCCATCGCAGCAAGCATTGCCCAATTGGAATCAACAGCACCGTCATCGGTGCAAATCAAATCAGGGTGTCGCCTGTCGGATACCCGACAAGGTGCCGTGGCTTGTCGGAGATCCAACAGGAACGCAGCGGGACAATGACCGGGAACGAGCAGTCCGGCGGGCAGCGGCGCGGCGCACGCATTGTCCGGTTGAATGATGATGGCAGTAAACGATGGCTGATTTGTTACGCCCGCTGTCGGCCTCGATCACAATAACGGCCGGGTTGCCGACGGCGACGCTGCTGGTCCGCTGGTCCGCTGGTCCGCGCAGCGGACCCTACGGATCTTAGGTGATATCCGTCGCGGCCGGGGGGCCGCTCCTACGCCTGCCCTCACACCCTTGCGGGGACTTCCAACTCCACCAACCCCTTGATGGACTCCACCATGCGTTCGGCGCCCTCCTGCGCCGCGGTGCGGATCAGCGTCTCGAAGGGCCGCATGATCAGACTCAGGCGTTTGAGATCAAGGCTTAAGATCAGACGCGTGTGCATCGACGCGGCCTCGGCCCCGTCTGGCTCAAGCGGCATCGGCTCCAGCGCGTAGCGGATGCGGTAGCGCTCGCCGAGCTCCAGGAACTCCAGACATTGGAGCGGCTCCAGGGTGACGATCTTGAAGGTGGTGTCGGTGCGCCGACCCTGGTCCACGCGCACCTGGCGCCCGGTGCTGCCGACGCAGACGGGCCCCGGCGAGAGCAGTTCCAGACACTCGACCTCCGGCGACCAACGCTGGTAGTTCTTGAAGAAATCCAAGACGACGAAACTGAAGACCGGCTCGGCAGGCCTCTCGATCAGGATGTCGGCACAGGCACTGATCACGATAGGGATGCGGCTCGCAGTGGGTGGCGGGGGCGGGAGATTAACAGGCTTGTGACCGGGGCGGAAGTCTTATCGTCAACCCGCCGCGGGCGCGGCGGTTGACAATGGCCCCGGGCCCGCTAGCATGGCAGGCCCTTGACCCCCGGCCGCGACCGCCGCCGCGGGGCCTGCTGCTTGCGGTGTTCCCGGCTCACCCGCCCATCCCCCGCATCCGCCGCCCGTCCGGATCCTGCCATGCCCGAGAGCCATCCCCCACCGCGCCACGACTGGACCATCGAGGAGGTCGAGCGCCTCCTCTGCCAGCCCTTCAACGACCTGTTACTCCAGGCCCAGACGACCCACCGCGCCCGCTTCGCACCCAACCGGGTCCAGGTCAGCACGCTCTTGAGCATTAAGACCGGGGCCTGTCCGGAGGACTGCGCCTATTGCGCCCAGAGCGCGGGGCACGCCACCGGCCTGCCGCGGGAACCCCTGTTGCCCGTCGCGGCGGTGGTCGCCGCCGCCGCGGCCGCCAAAGCGCAGGGGGCCACCCGCTTCTGCATGGGCGCGGCCTGGCGCAACCCGACGGACCGCAACCTGGAGCAGGTGATCGACATGGTCGCGGCCGTCCACGACCTGGGGCTTCAGACCTGCGTGACCCTGGGGATGCTGACCGCCGAACAGGCCGTACGGCTCAAATCGGCGGGGCTCGACTACTACAACCACAACCTCGACACCTCCCCCGAGTTCTACGGCCAGGTCATCAGCACCCGGACCTATCAGGACCGCCTGGCGACCCTGGGCCATGTGCGCGCCGCCGGGCTCAAGACCTGCAGCGGCGGCATCCTGGGGATGGGCGAGTCGCGCCGCGACCGCGCCTCGCTCCTGTGCCAGCTCGCCAACCTGCCGGCCCATCCGGAATCGGTACCCATCAACCTGCTGGTCCAGGTCGAGGGCACCCCGCTCTTCGGCACCGCCCCGCTGGACCCGCTGGAATTCGTGCGCACCGTCGCCGTCGCCCGCTGTCTGATGCCCGCCTCCTATGTGCGACTCTCCGCCGGGCGCGCCCAGATGAGCGACGAACTCCAGGCCCTGTGCTACTTCGCCGGGGCCAACTCGGTCTTCTACGGCGAGCAACTGCTCACCACCCCCAACGCGGGTGCCGACCGTGATCGGGCACTGTTCGAGCGCCTGGGGCTCGCCTTCGAGGAACTGGCGCCGGAGCGCGACGAACCGGGGGCCTGCCAGCGGATCGACCGGGCCCCGGATGCGGCCTGAATCATGGTCTGAGCGGTCTGAGAACAAATGGACAGGATTAACAGGATTTCTCAGGATTAACAAGATTTTCGATGAGTGATAGCCCAGTGCTTATCCTGTTAATCCTGAGAAATCCTGTTAATCCTGTCTAAATTTTGTCCATCCCGCACGACCCTTGATGTTTGGATGGTGACCGCCCTCGTCGGTCCGAACCGAAGCCTCGCGAAACCGAAGAATGCGATACCGGATAAATACCTGATGGCAGCGCCCGACCTGACCGCCGAACTGGACCGCCTGCGCACCGCCGGTCTCTACCGGCGCCGCCGCGTCCAGGACGGCCCCCAGCGGCCCCATGGCCGCACCGACGGGCGGTCCCTGGTCAACTTTTGCAGCAACGATTACCTGGGGCTCGCCAACCACCCGGCGCTGATCGCCGCCCTGCAGCAGGGGGCCGCGCGCTGGGGGGTCGGCAGCGGCTCCGCCCACCTGGTGAACGGTCACAGCGCCGCCCACCAGGCACTCGAGGAGGACCTGGCCGAGTTCACCGGACGGCCCCGGGCACTGCTCTTCTCCACCGGCTATATGGCCAACCTGGGCGTGATCGCGGCGCTGAGCGGGCGCGGCGACACGGTCTTCGAGGACCGTCTCAACCACGCCTCGCTCCTGGACGGCGCCCTGCTTGCCCGCTCGCGGCTCCGCCGCTACCCCCATGCCGACGCCGCCGCACTCGAGCGCCTCGCGCAGCGCACCGCGCCCCGCCTGATCGCCACCGACGGCGTCTTCAGCATGGACGGGGACCTGGCCCCCCTGCCCGCCCTGGCCCAGGTCGCGCGCCAGGCCGACGCCTGGCTGCTGGTGGACGATGCCCACGGGCTGGGCGTCCTGGGTCGGGAGGGGCGCGGCAGCCTGGACCACTGCGGCCTCGACGCCGCCGCGGTACCGATCCTCATGGGCACCCTGGGCAAGGCCTTCGGAACCTTCGGCGCCTTCGTCGCGGGCAGCGAGGCACTGATCGAGACCCTGATCCAACGCGCCCGCCCCTACATCTACACCACCGCGACCCCGCCGGCCCTGGCCGCGGCGACCCGCGTCAGCCTGGCCCTGGCGCGCCGGGAGGATTGGCGGCGTGAGCGCCTGACCACCCTCATCGGGCGCCTGCGCGCGGGCGCCGCCCAACTCGGCCTGCCGCTTGCGGACTCGCCGACCCCCATCCAACCGCTGCTCGCCGGCAGCGCCGAGCGGGCGCTGGCCTGGAGTGCCGCCCTGGAATCCGCTGGCCTGCTGGTCACCGCCATCCGCCCGCCCACGGTCCCGGCCGGCACGGCGCGGCTGCGCATCACCCTGAGCGCGGCCCATACCGACACGGACCTGGAGCGCCTGCTCGATGCGTTAGCCGGGTTGCCCGGGGCAGGGACGAATCACGACTGCCGCGCAGCGCAGCCCCCGATACTAGTCGAGAGTCGATGTGAGCTTGAGTATATGGACAGGATTAACAGGATTTCTCAGGATTCACAGGATTTTTTTGTTGCTGTACGTCGTTCGCAATTAACCTGGTAAAGAGGAGTTATCCACAGATAAACACAGATGAACACAGATTATTCATTGGCTTACGCTTGGTTGGGGGCTCATTTTTCGGGTGTTTGTGACAGTAGCGATAAGCACATGATACTTTAAAGAAAATCTGTGTTCATCTGTGTTCATCTGTGGATCTTAGGATTATTTCTGCAAAATCCTGCTAAACCGCGTCCAGAGCGGAACGTGTAGTTTTTGTGCTAAGGTTGAGCCCCGCACCCGGAATTTTCGTCCGGCGGCGAGGCCACCCACAAAGCCAGGCGTTAAGTGTATGCTGAAATTGGATCT
>Ga0247840_10001938_pt1 | contig 38281 bp, 45 predicted proteins | sample LaCruzMarch2015__FD_192404 | JGI IMG/M metagenome (GOLD analysis project Ga0247840, IMG submission 192404) | Freshwater microbial communities from meromictic Lake La Cruz, Castile-La Mancha, Spain - LaCruzMarch2015_17m | ecosystem: Environmental > Aquatic > Freshwater > Lake | place: Spain...
TGCAAACTACCACCGGTGCCGATGTAGGTGTTGGTGCATCAATTCCGTTAACAGTTAATAACGTAGCCACAGGTTAATAACCTATGGCTTACTTTGGCCAAGACAATCTTCAACAGCTTAGACCAAGCGCACCACCGGACCCAGATAAATGGACTGGTCCAGCAATGGACTATACCCATGCCGCCAAGACTTTTAAATCTAATGGGTATGCTCTTGCTCCCCGCAACAAGTTTTTATTTCATGTTTGTTTTAATCTAAACACTAATATACCTGCAGTAGCAAATTTTTTATCTAATAATGGCAGTAATGGGCCACTAATTAGCCTTTCGGTTAAGTCTGCGCAATTGCCTGGGTATACTATTGATGTAGACACAATGAATCAGTACAATCGTAAAAGACTAATTCAGAAAAAAATAAATTATAATCCTGCACAGATTGTGTTTAATGATGATTCAAGTGATCTTGTGCGCAACATGTGGTATCAGTACTATCAGTACTACTATACCGATCCAACTTACAAATACGGCAACACACCTAATCAAAATGGCGTTCTAGGTCAACTACAAGTGCCCACAGTATTTGGCGGATTTAGCTACGGCACCAATGATACATATTCAGCCAGCAGAGGTGCACAAAAGTGGGGCTTAGCCGGACAAGGCTATAATAATCCCTCACTTAACAGTTTATCCACATCATTGTTAACTGGGCCCGCTAGCGGTCAAGAACCATTTTTTAGAGATATTACTATCTATGGCATGAGTCAAAAATCCTATGCACAATACACCATGATCAATCCTTTGATTACAGAGTGGACACACGACACTTACGATTACAGTCAAGGTAATGGCATTATGACACACACCATGAGCATCCGCTACGAAAATGTCAAATACTACTCAGGCGCAGTGGGTGGCGCACAACCAAGTGAACAAGTTCCAGGATTTGCCGATGGAGCCTACTACGATACCAATAAGAGTTTAATTGCCGGTGAAAACAGTACAAATACAGTGATGACACAAGGCACTCTTAGAAGTAGTCCAACTGGTAGCAAACAAGATTTGCAGGCCAACTCTCAGGGCGGTTTAAAAAATGTACTAGGTGCAGTGGGTATGAGTTTAGTTCCAATGGCAAGTACCTTCCTTGGCAGCGCATTAGCAGGTACCGGAGCACTTACACAAGGCCTATTGTCTAACTTTGCTCCAGCACTAGCCGGCGGCACTCCTCAGGCCGCACAGCAAGCTCAAAATTCTGCAGGCGGCCAAATTTTTCCAATGCCTCCAGCTCAAGCAACCTTTAATTCAGACGGAACAGTAGATCAATCTAACCTGAGTGGCTGGGCCGACGGCGGAGGTTAATCATGGGAACAGTAAATGCCATTAACACCAAGACTGATTTAACAGTACAAATATTTGACCGTTTCTACGGGTATCAACAACAAGTGCCTGTTAATGAATATGCCGCGGTGTTAAGTTATTTTGAATCAGTATTTGGCTCCAAAGAAGCTGCAGCCAATATGGCTGTAAGTGTATTTCGTATTGGTCGCGAAACTAGCATTCCTGTAATGAATTTGCTACAACAGTTCCAAGGCCAAACCGCACCGGCGATTACACTAACTCTGGCCTACTATTTAAATGGCATTCGCAGTAGCAGCACCTTACTAGGTGTTAACGTACCCACCCAACCTAACTATTACGTAGCCAGAAATATCAGGATTTGATCTAGTCATTGACTTAGTCAGAAAAGTTAGTTCCTACATAAATAGTATTGATGATTCGATGCCAACTATGTCACACTAATTGTAAATCTTGGGGATCCTTATCAAAACATTTGAGAGATCGCCACCTAGATTATAATTCAAAAAAATACTATGATGATTTTTTACTAGTAGACAAACCTGTTTGTAAAATTTGTAGCAACCCAACCACCTTTCAAAATATCAATATTGGATATAGTCATACTTGTTCGCATGTATGTTCTGGAAAATATCATAGGCAAAATTTGTCTGCAGACGTTAACAAGCATGATAAGTTTAGAAAAAAAGTAGCTGAGAATCAAAAAAATATATGGCAAACTCGTAAAAAAAATGGAACTGCTGCAATTATACATAAAAAAGTTGGAGATACTATAAAAGAATTAAATTCTCAAATGTCGTCGGATGAACTTAAAGAAAAATACGGATGGCTGAATAAGTTATCCACTGAGGATAAAACTTATTGGATTAATACTGTTATGCTAAAGACAGGAATGCACAATTGGTGGAATACTACTAGCGATATAGAAATTAATAAGGTTGTAAACAAAAGAAATGCATCTAAGTTGGGTATATCTGTTACAGAGTATGTGTCGAGATTTGATGATATAGCAAGCAAAGAACAATATTACTATAAGGTATGGTATTTGACAGAACAAAATTATAAAAAATATAAAAATGAAATCGATCCTCACAATTTACGAAGTCCTGAGTATCACCTAGATCACAAATATAGTGTTATTCGAGGATTTCATAATAGTATTGATCCAGAAATTATTGCATCTAAATTTAATTTAGAAATGCTAACAAGATCGAATAATAGTAGAAAAAGTGGAAAATGTTCATTACGTATTGATATATTACAGGAAATGTACTATGCCCAATTTCTCTAGAGGAAAATTTGTAGTTACAAATCCTCAAAAATATGTAGGAAAAGGAGAGCCAACTTGGAGAAGTAGTTGGGAATGGGCATTTATGCAATTCTGTGATAACAACGAAAACATATTGTCATGGGCTAGTGAGCCGGTGAGGATCCCTTATCGTCATCCACTTACTGGAAAAAATACTACTTATGTTCCAGATTTTATAGTAACATATCGCGGCCAAAACAACACCACTCGGGCTGAATTAATAGAAATTAAACCTAAAAAGCAAAGTATGCTTGAAGACAAAATGAATTCAAGAGATCGAGCGATAGTTGCAATTAATTATGCCAAATGGGCAGCCGCCCAGAAGTGGTGTAAACAATACGGGCTTACTTTTAGAATTATTACTGAATCTGATATTTTCCATCAAGGTGGCAAGAAAAAGTAGCCAAAATATACCGCGGTAAATATAGCATGACTCGCAAATTAGAATCCTTGTTTCAGTTCGATCAACTAGAACCTAACACAACAAATACGCCTGCAGAAGAATCTGTCCTGGAAGAGCCGGCTCTGACCACAGAAGAAACCCGTGCTGCCATTGTAGAAATAGACAACACAATTGACAAGATAGATGCGGCCCTGCCCACTGTACGTGAGTTAGAAACTGGGGACCGTGAGCTCGACGAGCTGGCTACTAAAGCTCAAGAAACCTTTGATAATCTCATGGATCTAGGGATGAATGTAGACAGTCGATTCTCATCTGAAATATTTGCTGTAGCCAGCACAATGTTAGGCCATGCACTCACAGCTAAAACTGCCAAACTTAATAAAAAATTAAAAATGGTTGATCTACAGTTAAAAAAACTCAAATTAGATCAAGATGCCGCTAAAAATGCGCCAGAAGACGCTATGGAAACAGCACACGGACAGGTGCTGAGTCGTAACGATTTATTGGAACGCTTGATAGCTACACGGGCTATACCAGAAAAAGATAACAAAGCATAAATATCATATAGGAACCTACTCGATGAAAAATTTTCAACAATACCTCGCAGAATCCGAGCGTACATACAACTACAGAATTAAAATTGTAGGTGATGTTGCTCCTGATTTTATCAAACAGCTAGAAGAAAAACTTGCACAGTTTGACGTTGTAAAGATCACCAAGCCAAAAACTACACCGGTACAACTTCAACCAGCTGACTTTCCCAAGCACAGCAACGATTCAGTGACTAGCATGGATGTGGAATTCCGCTACCCAGCTATTGAGCCGCAGATCAAACAACTGGCCCAGGTATTATTCATGGATCCAAATCGTATTATTATGTTGACCACACCACACGAAGATGGCATGGATAGCGAGCGTGAGCGTGTTGCGGCACAGAACAAAGATTTGTTGGATAGTGATTATCCTGCTGATACTCCAGAACAATTGGCACTCAAGAAAGATTACTCTGCAGATCCTTATCAACATGCTGTGTTGAAAAATGCCTATAAGAGCGATTTTACCGTGGCTGGTGGCAAGACACCTCCTGCAAAGACTACAAATGATTTGCCAATGGGGAATTCGAGCCCAATGACCAAAGTAAAACGCCCACCACGCCCGGCAACTGGCAAAAACCCAAGAGGATAATAGAATGTCATTTTTTTATAATTTAAACGAAAAACTAGCCGCACTGGCTGCCAAGCAAGATGCTAGACAGATTAGCGAAGATGTTAAAGCCGCTGCTCCTAAGAGTAAATTGGCCGAATCATTTGATGTTGCTGAAGCAGGATATAGTGCCAAAGCTGGCCGTGCCGGCAAAGACCTAGGCAAGCCAGGCAAGAACTTTGGCAAGATTGCCAAACGTGCTGGTGAGCGATATGGTAGCAAAGCCGCTGGCGAACGTGTGGCTGGTGCTGTATTGAATAAGCTACGTCATCCTAAAGAAGGTATTGAAAACGAAGGCAACGCTTTTAGTGGTGCAGTAGTTAAAGCCAAAGCTGATGGCATCCAAAAGGGTGAAAAAATCAAAGTTGGCGGCAAGACATATCCAGTTAAAGAAGCTGACGTTGTTGGCCTTGGCGAAGATGAAAAAATGGCAGAAGGTGTAAGCCGTAAGCATTTTCAAGCTATCGCTGATACACTCCGCCACATTGAAGATATGGAAAAGCGTAAAGAATTAGCTCAACACCATGCGTCAGCATTCAAGTTGGCTAACCCACGTTTTGATCAAGCTCGCTTTTTCAAAGCCGCAGGCATTGACGAAGGCAATGCATTTACAGGCAAACTTAAATCTACACCAAAGGGTGGCAAGTTTAAGATGGGCAACAAGACAATGACCGACACAAGCGAAGTTGATGAAGGCTACGCTGAAATGGATGCCTGGATGGCCAGCCGCAAAAAAGAAAAAGGTACTGGTAAGTTTGATAAGAAAGAACGTACACTACCTAGCGGAATGAAAGCAACAACATATACTCGCAAGCACGAAGATGACGAAGAAGATAGAGACGACAGTAAAGATAAACAAGCTGACAAATATGCCAGCCCAAAGAAAAAAGGCCGTCCAAAATCTGCTGCACCAAAAGATGCTGAGCGTGTAACCAAAGGTAGTCACAAATATAAAACAGTCAATGGCAAGCGTGTTGAAAAAGAAAAAACTGATGAAAACCTTGACAGTGACGGTGTGTTAATGACACGTCCTACAAATTGTTCTAACGAATCTTTCTCTCCAGAGACAGAGAAAATATTAAGGCATCAACAAACAATTTCAAAATTAGTTGATCTAATTAATAACAGTGGTGATTTAATTGATCCAAAATTACAACGTAAACTTGGACTATTGCTAAGAGAATTGCTTCGTGGTGACATTGATGAGGAAAAAGTTGAAGCTGGCAAGCGCGAGTTCTTTGACAAACTTGCTCCTGCGGCTAAGAAAGCGGCTAAAGTAATTAAAGCAATGTCCAGGGGCAGAACAGCAGTAGAAGAAGAGTCCACTGACAAAGAAGACACCAAAGCCGAAAAAGCTGGTAAGAAAGTAGCTAAAGATATTGAACACAACGAAGGCAATAAAGCCAAGGACGACAATAAGGCTGAGAAAGCTGGCAAGAAAGTTACCAAAGACATCGAGTACGATGATAAGAAAGACAAGAAAGAAAAGAGAACCAACAAAGAAGAAAAAGTAAAAGAAGGCACAAAAGGTGGGTACTCTTTCGGCGGCGGTGTTTACGAAAGCTTCAATTCTAAAGTTGAAAACATGATTACCGAAGGTATGAATGTTAGCGTAAACATGAGTACTGGTGATGACGGCCAGCCAACTAAGAGTATTAATATCAGTGCCGACGGTGAAGATGCTGACAAATTAGCAGAGTTGTTAAAGATGGCCGGGTTAGACAGCCAAACTGGCGAGCATGAAGTTTGCTCAACATGCGGTGAGTCTGCATGTGGTTGTGACCAAGAAGTAGTGGATGAGAACTCACCAGATTGGCCTACTAACACAGAAACATTAGCAGCTCAGCCTGAACTACGCACATACAGCGGTGGTTTGAATGGTCCTAAGTCAACTGGTCAAACAACTATTCCAGTAGTAGCTAGTCAGTTACGTCGCCAAGCAAGCATGGAAGAGTCAGTCAAACTTGAGCGTAGTTTGTTCAAGACTTGGAAAGATTATAAAGGTTAATTAAAATGAGTGTACAAGTCATCAACGCCGCAGGCAATGTAGCATGGACCACAGACAAAGCATCAATTAGTGCTAATAGTGCAGATGTTACCTATCAGGTATTTGTCAAAGCATTGGGCACCGCTGCCGCAGAAGGTAACTTGTATGCTAATGTAGTTAGTGTGCCAAATGGTTCCACACAGGAAATTTATGTTGGTGCCGGAAACTATCTTATTACCACAGGTACTACATTTACTGCCACTGCATTAGGCACAGCCAGTTCAGCACAGTCAGGTGTTTACAACGCCGCCGGACAGTAATTGTGCGAGCCCAGGAGTTTATTGTCGAGGCCGACGGTAATGCTAAAATTACAAAACGCCAACAAAATGCTACTCGTGGGCTAAACACTTTTTACGATGGTGAAAAGTGGGATACAGACTATACTTTAAATCGTGTTATGATGGCCGCCGCTTGTACAGATGGAAAATTTGTGCCTGATATAGATGCTAAAAGTTGGTTTGGAAAAATGAAAACAGCCCAACCATACACTCAAGAAGAGCAAGATATGATGAAGATGGCCTACAAGGCTGTTAATGCTGTCTGGGACGATCTCAACGATGGTAATCTGCATAGCGAAGAGTCACAAGGTACAAATAAAACAAGTCCAGTAACAGCATTCAAAGGATATACACGATGAGAGCCCGCGAGTATCTTCGTCGAAGATACTCGTGGTCAAGCCGCCAGTGAATTTACCAAAAATGCTGTAAAGAGTACCAAGAAGCATCAGGTCGTATTGTATTCTTGGGACAAGTTTGGTGGACGTGTGCTGGGTGACATGATCCTGGACGGTGTGAGTCTAAGAGCCGAACTGATTCGTAATGGCTTTGCCAGAGAATACTACGGTGACGCCAAACAAAGCTGGTGTCAATAACTTTTTGATTGAGTTAGAACAGCCATAAATTAATATATGGCCAAGACTGAAGACACCTTAGTAAAAGCACCCTATAGAAATACCCCTTTTACTGACTATCAACTTGAAGAGTTTGTAAAGTGCGCCGATCCGGACCACGGACCCGAGTATTTTATGAGCAATTATTTTCATATACAACACCCTGTTAAAGGCAAGATGTTGTATTACCCATATGATTATCAAAAACGCTTGATAAACACCTATCATAATTATCGATTTAGTATTAGTATGATGCCACGACAGACCGGAAAAGCCCTGGATGTAAATACGCCAATATTAACACCAACTGGTTTTGTAAAGCTTCAAGATATATCTGTGGGCGATATAGTATTTGGTCAAAACGGACAACAAACACAGGTAGTTAACATTACCGACGAAATGATTGATCATCAATGTTATGAAATAACATTTGACAACGGAGATACTATCATTGCCGATGCTGACCATCTTTGGCAATTGTCCTGTAGTAATTGGCGAGTTGACCACAAAGTTTTGACTACCCAAGACATAATTCCATATTTAGATAGGTCAAACCGACCATATGTTATTTTGCAAAATAGTATAGAGTGCAATGAAAAAGTATTACCCATTGACCCATATTTGTATGGAGTATGGTTAGGTGATGGTGGAAAAAATGACAATCGAGTAACATGTCACATTGATGATTTACAAAATTATATTGATCAAAATATAGTAGATAAAGTTTGTAACTTCTCCTTAAAGTATCCAACAATACGAGTGTTTAATTCACGATTAACAACTAAACAACTTAAACAATTAAATCTGTACAGAAATAAACACATCTTGCCAGAATATATCACTGCATCATTTGCACAACGATTAAGGTTAGTACAGGGCCTAATGGATACCGACGGATCATTGGATAAAAGAAACGGACGTTGCGAGTTTTATCAAAAAGATCAAGGAATAACCGATCAGTTTAGAATTTTATTAAGCACTTTGGGAATTAAAAGCCGCAAATCATTTAAGGTCATTAAAGGACAGATTTATTACACAACCTCATTTGTAACTAATTTATCCGTGTTTAACTTGCCTAGGAAAAAACAAGCACAAGGAAAAATAAATCATCCCAAAAATACACGATTATATATTAATAAAATAATTCCGGTGGAATCTAGACCAGTGCGTTGCCTACAGGTAAACAATCAAGATCATTTATTTTTAGCAGGAACATCGTTGATACCTACACATAATTCAACCAGCGCCGCAGGATATCTACTATGGGTAGCAATGTTTGTTCCAGATAGTACCATCCTAATTGCCGCACACAAGTACACAGGCTCACAGGAAATTATGCAACGTATTCGCTATGCCTATGAACTGTGCCCAGACTACATCCGCGCCGGCGCAACTAACTATAATCGAGGTAGTATTGACTTTGAAAACGGAAGTCGTATTATATCAACCACAACAACTGAAAATACCGGTCGTGGTATGAGTATATCATTGCTTTACGCAGATGAGTTTGCGTTTGTGCGACCCGGTATTGCCAAAGAATTCTGGACATCCATCAGTCCTACACTAGCAACTGGTGGTAAGGCAATTATCACAAGTACTCCTAACAGTGATGAGGATCAATTTGCCTTGTTGTGGAAGGGTGCCAATAAACGAGAAGATGCGTTTGGTAATCAAACCTCCGTGGGCATTAATGGATTTAAACCATTCCGCAGTTATTGGAACGAACATCCAGACCGCGACGAAAAATGGGCCGCCGAACAACAAGCACAGCTTGGTGAGGATCGCTTTCGCAGAGAAATGGGGTGCCTTACGCATGATACTCTACTTACTTGCAAAGACCCTACCGGTAAGATACTCAAATTGACTATTAGTGAACTTTACGATTTATTTGCTAAATAAGTTTAGTGAAGAACAATTTAGCAGAGAAATAGACATGACTACCCAATATATAACATCGCAAATAGATAATAAAGATTATTGTAAAACCAATGGGCAATTTACTAGACATTTGAAAAATAATAATCTCACGTACCAAGAGTATTATGAAACATATATAACAAAAATAAATCCAACATGCTATTGTGGTAAATCTTTAACTTTTTATCAAAAAAATCATTTATATGCCAATAGTTGTGGTAATCCAACTTGCGTAGGAAAATTAGTATCAAATACAAAAAAATCTTGGTCTGACGATAAACGTAAACAGGATTCGGAGAATAAACAAAAATCAGCCGCATCTCGAACTAATGAAGATATAACCGCGATCGTAAATAAATCCAAAAAAACCTTCATTGAAAAATACGGAGTAGAATGGGTAACGCAATCATCTCAATGTAAAGATAAAAGTAAACAAACTAAACTTGCTAGATATGGTAATGAATATTATGCCAATAGCAAACAAACAAGTACATCATGGCAAGCAAAAACAGATGATGATATAGATGCCATTGTCAATAAACGCCGTGCAACTTGCATGGATCGATTTGGAGTAGAAAACGCCTTTCTAAAACCAGAAGTTAAATCAAAAAGTGCCAAATCAAATAGTCTTGGTAAAGAGTATGCATTACCTTCCGGAAAAATGATAGGAGTTCGTGGATACGAAGACATTGTTATAACAATATTGTTAAAAACCTATACCGAAAATGAATTGATATTAGATGATACAAGAGAAAAGTATAATCTTCCGGTGTTTAACTACACTGACCGGAGTAGAAATAGTCTCAGATATTACCCTGACATCTATATACAAAAAGAAAATAAGATTATAGAAGTAAAAAGTAGATGGTGGTGGGATGGCGCAGGAGATCAAAAATATAATAATCGTCTTGCAAAAAATTTAAACAAACGTGCCGCAGTTATATCTGCTGGGTATCAATATGAAGTCTGGTTATTTGAAGATAAAAACAACTATAGGATATTAAAAAATGACACAGACTTTGCATGAAAATAATTTAGGATTACAAGTTCTAACAGACACAGGGTGGAGCGAATTTGAAGGGGTATTGAATAAAGGCACAAAGCCGACAGCATTGTTACAACTAACCAACACCTCTATTAAAGCCACATTGGATCATAAAATCTATACCGATAAGTTTGATATGATTCCGGTTAGTCAACTTCGAGTTGGCACACAGATACACACATCATCGGGATTACAAAAAGTAGTAAGTGTTACATTGGATACCACTGATACTGTATATGATTTATTAAATGTAAAAAATAATCGTCGCTTTTATGCTAACGATATTTTAGTCTCAAATTGTGAATTCATTATCAACGACGAAACACTTATCGCCCCGGCTAAATTGCTTGATTTATCCGGACACGAACCATTGTATAGAACAGGCCAGGTACGCTGGTATCAAAAGCCTCGCGCCGATAGAACGTATGTGATATCGTTGGATCCTAGCCTGGGCACCGGCGGCGACCCATCAGCTATACAAATTTTTGAAGCAAACACCACAGAGCAAGTGGGCGAATGGCGACATAACCGTACACCTATTCCGGAACAAATTAGAATTTTAGCTGATATTTGTCGACATATTAATGAAACAGTACAAAGCCCTGAAAACATTTATTACAGCATTGAAAATAACACCATTGGCGAAGCCGCTCTTATTAGTATTGCAGAATACGGAGAAGAAAACATTCAAGGGTATTTCCTCAGCGAGCCAGCTAACGGCAACGGCCGTAGATATCGCAAAGGATTTAACACCACAAACAAGCACAAATTATCCGCTTGTAATAAACTGAAATCGCTTATAGAATCGGGCAAAATGAAAATACGCAGCTCGTCACTGATATCCGAGCTTAAGACCTTTGTGGCCCACGGTATTAGCTATGCTGCAAAACCCGGAGAAACTGACGATTTAGTCATGGCCACAGTTTTAAATATTCGCATGCTACAACTACTACAAACCTATAATAACGACATCGATAACCAGATGCGTGATCACGGAGATGCTATAATAGCTCCGATGCCTTTCATTAGCGTAATGCGATAATGATAAATACTTGACTATGGCAGATATCACACCCGCTCGCAAACTATTTGATTTACTAATCAGCAGAGATTTTGATCCAGAAATGCTAGACAGTTCGGGCAAAGCTGCGCCCGACCCAGCAGCAGCTGAAATATTCAGCTTTGATTTCCGTGCAGAATCCGGCAAGGATTACGGCACCGTGGTTGTCATGCTGGGCGAAGACCACGATCTTGAAGTGTATTGTGCCGATAATGTAGGCCGCGGCATGGAAGGTGAGGACAAAACTAACTGGTTTGATTTCCTGTCACAGTTGAAAAATTTTGCCACCCGTAATTTTATGGATTTTGGCATTAAGAATTTAAATCGTCTGCGTTACAGTATGCAAGGACAAGCCGCTATCAAAGAAGGCCTGTTTGAATCCTGGGCCGGCAACCGTACAACCAGCTGGAACGGCGCTGCAACTGAAGCCCGACTAATGATTCGCCACAAGAAAACCATTGGTGAAGGCGATGCACGTTTTCGTTATATCGAAAGTTTGTTTATTGAAACCGCTGACAGCGAGCGTCACAAGTTACCATTCAAGAGCCTAACCGGCGGCAAGGCCATGCTAGAGCATGTACGGGCAGGTGGTAAACCTTATGATGCACGTGGCAATCATATCTCGGAGATGGTTACAGAATTAGCAGTACTGAGTCGTTTCCGTAGAGCCAATCAAGGTCAAATCTTTGAAGGCGATACAGCACAGTTAGTAGAACAAGTTCAAGAGTATCAGACTAATTTACAACGTGGTCTCAAAGGCCTTGGAACTAAACATGGGTATACAACATATTTTGAAAGTTGGAAACCCGAAGACATCAGCGAGCAAGATGTAGTAATTGAAAGTTTAAAGAATCTTTTTGTCAAGCAAAGCATTGACACAAGAATTGAGTCAGCACTTCCCTTGCTGGCCAAGATACAACAACAAGGAACAGCAATGAAAGAAGCTAACATATTTGAAGCCTGGGCCAATCGCCTAGTAGAAGGTACCTGGTCTCTACCAGACACTCCAGAAAAACAACAACAATTAGTTGACTTGTTAAGTCAAGAGTTGCCAGTTGGTGCTGATGCTACCAATGCCACAGAACAATTATATGATTTGTTAGGTGATGATGAATTGTTTGACCAATTGCAAGCACTTGCTGATCAAGACGCCAATGCTGATGCTCGTCAGGTAATTTATGACCGCATGCAAGAGTTAAGCGATGATCCAGATGTACAAAAAGTTATCAACAGTTTGAACATTGATGCCGATTTAGAAATAGATACTCCTGAAAGTGCCCCTGCTGACCTTGAACCACAAGAACCAGTTCAAGAAAGTGACTTGGAAGACTGTGACTCAATAGGCGGCGATGAGTCAGATTCGTTCATTCGTGATGTTTCGAAGCAACAAAAAGAGTTAGCTGAAGACTCATTAAAATCAATTCGTCGTGCAGCCGGCCTACTTACAGAAACAGAATTAAAAGAAAATGTACTAGTGGATGATACTGGATCTACATTACAACACATTAAAGATACATTCAAGCGTGACGTTAAAGACTTTGAGGAAACTGGCGAAATAAGTCAATCATTGCACGATGCATTGTATGATTATTATTTTGATGACATGCCATATGGTGTGCAAAAAGCCCGTGATGGCGATCCATACGAGTGGGTAGCAGATCGTTTTGGTAGCGATTTAGGCTTATCCGGTTATGGTAGTAATAGCCCTGGCATTGGACCAGAAGATGATCCGAGTCTCGAGCGTGAAAGCGTTATGCACGGCGACTATGCTGAAGAAGCTCGCGAGCCACACAGCGTAGACGGTGGAATGGAAAACCCATTGATTCAAGATGAAGGTGTCGTTGGCGCAGCATTAGGCGGTATCGCTGGAGCAGTAGTCGGCGGCCCAGTCGGCGCAGTCCGTGGTGCAATGGCCGGTGATGCAGTTGGCGATGCAATATCTCCGGATGAAACCAACGAAAATGATATGTCATTGTTTGATGACGCTACTTGCAACATGTCCGAAGCTGGTGAAAGCTGTCCAGTTCACGGTGTAGAAGAATGTTGGGGGTCTGACGAAGCTAGCCCATTGGCAGGCCAATACGGACACAGTGGTAAAATGAAAGAGGTTGGAAAAGAAACATCATTCTTAGATCGCCTAAAAGAACTTTCCGGAATGATCCGCCACTAATATAACAATTAGAACAATTGCGTCATAAATATACTTGACGCTAAGAAATTAAGCGTGTACACTACACAAGTGAATACGCTTTTTTCTTTTGTATCACAGGCAACTTAACCTTATTGGTAGTAAACACTGACAGCAGAGTGTATAATCAGCTGTAAGGCAACTATTTAAATCATGTATTTAAATCAACATTTTAATCAACTTAGAAAGGCAACATAAAATGGCTAGCTTATCAGAAATTCGTGCCCGTTTAGCGGCATCAGAAAATAAACAAGGTGGACAATCACAATTTAGCGGTGATAATGCAATTTATCCACATTGGTCCATGGATGAAGGTTCTTCAGCAACATTACGATTCCTTCCAGATGGAAACACAAAAAATACATTCTTTTGGGCAGAGCGAGCACAAATTCGACTCCCGTTCAATGGCATCAAAGGCGAACTAGACTCTAAACAAGTTATTGTGCCTGTACCGTGCGTAGAAATGTATGGCGACGTCTGCCCAGTGCTTACTGAAGTACGTACTTGGTTCAAAGATAAATCTCTAGAAGAAATGGGTCGTAAGTATTGGAAAAAACGTAGTTATATTTTCCAAGGCTTTGTTCGCGAGAACCCAATCGGTGACGACAAGGCTCCTGCAAACCCAATCCGTCGTTTCATTATTGGTCCTCAAATCTTCACACTAATCAAAGGTGCGTTGATGGATCCAGAATTGGAAGAATTGCCAACAGACTTACTCCGTGGCTTGGACTTCCGCATCAGTAAAACAGCCAAAGGTGGCTTTGCTGACTACTCTAGTAGCAAGTGGGCTCGTAAAGAATCTGCACTCACAGAAGCTGAACAGGCAGCAATTGCCGAACACGGTTTGTTTGACCTAAGCACATTTATGCCTAAGAAACCAGGCGAAGTTGAGCTCAAGGTTATTAAAGAAATGTTCGAAGCAAGTGTTGACGGACAAAGCTATGACACCGAGCGTTGGGGTCAGTACTATCGCCCAGCAGGTGTTAATGCCCCAGCAGGAGCATCAACTGAGTCGGCACCACCCGCTGTTGATACTCCAGTAGCAACTTCAGTAGCAAGCGAGTTTGATGATGAGCCAGTGGTAGCAAGTGCGCCAGTAGAAGCTAAACCTTCGACTGACAAAGCACAGGACATTCTGGCTATGATTCGCGCCCGTCAAAAGCAGTAAGCAACCAGATAACGCATAATTTTAAATTATGCGTTATCATTATATCTCTATATGTTAATATTTTATAATAACTTTTTTAGTGCATGTCCTGATATTTTGTTTGATAACGAACAAAATAAAGGATATCTACTAATACAAAAATGTGGCACACAGAGTCTTTTAAATTTAACAAAAACTCAACCGCACCGATTTAGTGCTATAACCATTGATAAATTGTGTATAACAGAGGTTATAGTTTTTATAAGAGATCCAATTGAAAGATTTTTCAGCGGATTAGAAACGCAAATGAATCTGTATCAATTTGATGCTACTGCTATTGACAAGTTAATTAATCGAGATAATTTTATTCCTATAATTGATTCTCATACTATTCCTCAATTTTGGTTTTTACTGAGATCAGGACTTGAAAACAATATAAGATTTACTTTTAAAGATATTTCTACACTACATGAAGTTGATCCAACTATTTTAAACTTAAATCGTAATAGCAAAAATAAATTTAATCTGACAGATTCTACTAGGAATAAAGTAAGCCATTTCTTTACCGAAGACATAGTTATGTATAACCAATTTTTAAACACTACTACTACATTGGATGTTATAATCAATGCTATTAAACAAGAAAAAGATTTTATCAGTGATATAGAGCAATATAAAAAAGTAATAAATTATCTATTTTAAAGGAAAGAATAATGGCAAAACCATTTGACGTATCAAAGTTCCGCAAGGACATCACCAAAAGTATCGACGGTTTAAGCATTGGATTTAATGATCCGACAGATTGGATTTCAACAGGCAACTTTGCCTTGAACTATCTTATCAGCGGAGACTTTAATCGAGGTATTCCACTGGGCAAGATTACTGTGTTTGCCGGCGAATCAGGTGCAGGTAAATCCTACATTTGCTCCGGCAACATTGTTAAGAACGCACAGGAACAAGGCATCTTTGTTATCTTAGTTGATACAGAGAACGCACTGGATGAAAAGTGGTTGCATGACTTAGGGGTAGATACTACTCCAGAAAAGTTACTTAAATTAAATATGTCAATGATTGACGACGTAGCCAAGGCTATTAGTACATTTATGATTGACTACAAAGCATTACCCGATGGTGAGCGCATGAAGGTACTATGGGTAATTGACTCGCTAGGTATGTTGTTAACACCAACTGACGTAAATCAATTCGAAGCAGGCGATATGAAGGGTGACATGGGACGTAAACCTAAAGCACTTACATCATTGGTTCGTAATTCAGTTAATATGTTCGGCGGTTACAATGTAGGCTTGGTTGCTACTAACCACACCTACGCTAGCCAAGACATGTTTGATCCAGATGATAAAATTAGTGGTGGTCAAGGCTTTATCTATGCATCAAGTATTGTTGTTGCTATGAAGAAAATGAAACTCAAAGAAGACGAAGACGGCAATAAGATTTCAGATGTTATGGGTATCCGTGCCGGTTGCAAAGTAATGAAAACACGCTATGCAAAACCCTTTGAAGGTATGCAGGTTAAGATTCCATATGAAACTGGTATGAACCCTTACAGTGGTCTAACTGATCTAGCTGAGAAAAAAGGTATTCTGAAGAAAGACGGTAATCGCTTAATGTTTGTTACTAGCGATGGCGAAATTATCAAACAATTCCGCAAAGCCTGGGAATCAAACGAAGACGGATGTCTTGACAAGGTAATGTTAGATTTCGCAAATCAACGCGAAACGGTAAGTACTGAAGACACAGCCCCGGAGGAATAATAATGTCAGTAGAATTAGCAAAAGAAATTTGGTCAGAACTCAAGCGATATGTTAACACTGTAGATCGTGACGAAGCGGCAGAAACAGTAGTTAGTGTGTTAATTGACAATGACGTCGCCGCCGACGAAATCAAAGATACGTTTAAGGGCGACAGCGAAATTAAACGTGCATTGACTAGTTATCTTAAGGATCATGAAGATGAGCACGAAGATGATGAAGATCTCCATGACGACGATGACGAGGACGACGACTATTAATGTGGTATAGTAAAGTTGTAGCCGATCTCGGTAATATTCCTGATTTTATTTCTCACTATGAACAAGAACTTGAGGAAGCCAAACGTGACTGTAAAGTTGGCGGACTAATTGAGAAAAATATTACTGCATTACCAGGAATAACCGAGCATAGGTTTAATCAGCTACAAGAAATTGAAGCGGTTTTGAACTATCTTAATATACAGTTACGAAAAATACGCCGACGGCATTTTCAGAAGTATTTAGAAGGGTATGCCAGGGCGTTAACTAGTCGTGATGCAGAAAAGTATGTTGATGGCGAAGACGAAGTTATTGATTTTGAAACATTGATCAACGAAGTTGCACTACTACGCAATCGGTTTTTGGGTATCCTTAAGGGCATGGAAAGTAAAAACTTTATGCTAGGACATATTGTTAGATTACGAGCGGCCGGCATGGAAGACATACAGGTATAATAAGGTTGCGATAGAGCAAGAACCTCACGGTTATTTTATATTTTAAATATTTAATCATTATCTGGGTAGATAAATATCTATTCCAGGAGAATTATAATGACACCGATTCCAGTTTTTGTTGGCTACGATCCCCGCGAAGCCATAGCATACCATGTATGTGCCAACAGCATCATTCGACATGCTAGCCGACCGGTTGCTATCATTCCTCTTGCGCTTAATTTATTCCAAGATTACACAGAAACACATACAGATGGCAGCAACCAGTTTATATACTCACGATTTTTAGTCCCACACCTAATGAGCTTTACGGGCTGGGCAATCTTTGTTGACGGTGATATGATTGTGCGTGACGATATTGTAAAACTTTGGGAATTGCGGGAGCAAGATAAAGATGTAATGGTAGTTAAACACGATTACAAAACAAAGATGGCAGAGAAATATCTTGGCGCCAAAAACGAAAACTATCCTCGCAAGAATTGGTCCAGCGTGATGTTATGGAACTGCGCCAACCATCCTAATCGTCGGTTAACGCCCGAATTCATCGAACAATCTACCGGAGCCGAATTACACAGATTCTCCTGGATTGCCGACGAACGCATTGGTGAGTTACCCAAAGAATGGAACTGGTTGCCCGACGAGTACGGTGAGAATCCCGATGCTAAACTATTACATTACACATTAGGAACACCTTGTTTTCATGAGTTTGCCACAACAGCACAGGCCAGTGGGTGGCACCAAGAAAAATTATTAACTGAGTACTGTTTGCAGAAAGAAGTTAAATGATATTACCGGTGGCACTAGTTGATCGTTGGCCAGCTGATGAATACAAGCAACAACACTCCATAATTGAATCTGCTCTTAAACATAGTGTGGCGGATTTATTAAGACTTCGTAATGAAGTTAAGATTCTAAAAAAACTTGAACAACAGTGGAGTTTAGGTCCTATACCAGAAGAATTTCTAACTAAAGAAATTAGAAACTTTGTTAAACGTCAAGGTGGAGACACCCTAGGAGAAGAGTTTATTCAGTATATTATAAGTCGAGATGCAGAATTTGATCGTTGTTTAAAATTTTCAGACTATCCTGCTATGATTATGGCTGCATATCCGGACAGCAGATTTGTAAGTAAAGATAGATTTTGGGCTGAATCTGCTGATATCCTTAAAGATCCTATACTAATCCGAGGAATTAGTTCTGGAAAAATTGGACAATATGCTCAGGAGCATGGGCAAGACTATTATTTTATTGAAACAGGTTATCTCGGAAATTATCGTTGCGACAATAACCTTACAGGTAGAAAAGTATATCACCGCATTGTAAAAAATGCCATGCAACATTCTACAATTATGGATGTGCCCGATGACCGCTGGAAGGAACTGGTTAAGTTTAATCCAGCATTGGAATATAAGGGATGGAAACAATCTGGGTCTAAGATATTAGTAGTATTACCATCTGAGAAACCATTTCAATACTATGGCGCTGATCGTAAACAATGGATCCAACAAGTTAAATCTACGTTAAAAAAATACACAGATAGAGAAATTGTATTTCGACAGAAAGCCAGTCGAGGTGAACGCACAAATGATACTATCTATGAAGCATTGGACGACGATATATATGCGTTGGTCACTTATAATAGTATCGCGACTGTAGAAGCCGTACAGCACGGAATACTGGCATTCGGATTAGCACCCACTGCTGCTGATCCAGTATGCAGTAGCGACCTCACCCAAATTGAAAATCCTATAATGCTCGACGAAGATATGATATACAAATGGTTGTGCTCAATTGCGTACAGCCAATTTAGTCTTGATGAAATTTTAACAGGCCAAGCCTGGCAAATGGTACTTGAAAATGCACAACGCCCGACCATTAATTATTAAAAGCTATCTCAGTAGTTTACCCAGGCACATCAACGGCTCCGAAAAAGTCAATGCTCTAACGTATTTTGTCGAGGGCGCCGCCAAGTGCGGAGATACTGCATCAGTTACCTACAGTCAAACTTATGAACCGTGTGATGTCGGAGCAATCATTGGCAATGCCTTTGACTCTAATCCAAGTAAAACCAGATTGGCACATTATCTAGTTCGCAAAATGGTAATGGAAACACAACAACAACGCAATAGTTACTGGCTCAGTATTGACAGTAATGTTTTTATATACAAAGACAAAGAAAACCCGCACAAGTATCTTCGCTACAGTTTCAATGGTGTGTTTCCTAAAACAGGAATATATTGCAACGAAACCGCCGGCTCTGAAAATTGGAACAACATTCGCAGAGATTATAATATAGATTTAAAACCCTGGCGGACTTCGGGTAATCATATTCTCATAACGCTACAGCGTCCTCTAGGATGGAGCATGCGCGGTTACAATCTTATGACCTGGTTAGAAACAGTCTTTACTAAGATTAGACAATATTCGGATCGTCCTATTGTAATTCGATGGCATCCCGGAGACTGGAAAGCCTACCCAACCTATGAACAATTATTAAAACAATATAATGCGGTAGTTAGCCCACGAGAAAGACATATTACAGAGGATTTGGTTAACTGTTGGGCTCTTGTTTGCCACAACAGTACACCGAGTGCCGTGGCCCCTATTGAAGGTATCCCAAGTTTTATTACAGATGATCCGGCATACAGTCAAGCAGGCGATATTGCCAATACTGATTTTAGTTTAATTGAAAATCCTAACATGCCCGACCGTGAGCAATGGGTTAGAAAACTAGCCCAATGCCATTGGAGTTTTGAAGATCTTAGATCAGGTCGTTGCTGGGCTCACATGCGTAATTGGGTTAAAGTCTCTTAACTCAGTTAATTGTGTGTGGTAGTCAGGAATACCAAAGTCGATTTCGCTGCGAGTATCAACAAGTATTTTGTTTATGGTTTTAGGACCAACAGTTGATACAATCTTCTTGCCCAGCTGATACACATCATTGATCTTGCATAGTAAATCATACTTGTTAATTTGTACATCATTATTGACCAAATGATACACACCTGTAATTGAGGGGTTGTTGATATATTGACCAATGCACTTGGCCAACTGCAATGTAGTGATACCATTCCACCAAGCATTACTCCACCCAGGCAATTCGTGTTCAGAATTAGTTAACACCCAATTAAGTAGTCCTGTGCCATTCTTTAGTTCAGGACCAATAATGCTCATTCTAAATGTAATGTCCTTGGCATTATTAATTTCTCCAAAACTCTTGCTGCGACCATAGGTATTAGTTTCAGTATGGGTATCGGCTTCAAAATAATTGCCACTTTGCCCATCAAACACACAATCTGTTGACAGGTGTATTAATCGGGTAGCGGTGTCTTTTAACTTGTAGGCACAATAGTTTGGCCACCATGAATTAATGGTTATGGCACGATCAGGGCGATCAGTACAATCCTTTACCAACAGTCCAATGGCATTCACAACAAAATCGGCATCCACTGTTTTAAAAAATTGGTTAGCTGAATCTTTTTCTATGTCTAACACAGATCGGTCCACGGCTGTTACAGTATGTCCTTGCTGAGTGAGATATTTTACTATTACATGACCAGCCATGCCACGACTTCCAACCACAGTTACTCGCATATAAACCCACCTTTGATTAACATTTGTTTTATTTCTTGTTTATTCATAATAAACGTCTTGGATGAAAACTCCGTTTGGTCAAACTTGACCAACTGTGAATATTTTTCTTCTAATTCTGCGGTATGTTTCACAGGTAACGTTACAAAATAATTCTCGTCGTAGTAGTAGCTGAGTTCAGCATCGTGTTTACTGATCAACATTTCATCTAACTTTTCGCCAGGCTTTCTACCAATTTCTTTAACAGCTACTTGACCATAATGCTCCATTAATACTTCTGCTACATCTCGTATATAGCAAGCCGGCATGTTCATTACAAAAGTCTCGCCACCAATTGAATCGGTGGCAGCTTTGAACAACAATGTAATAGCTTCTTCTAGTGTAAGGAAAAAGCGGGTCATTTCTAAATCTGTAATAGTAACAGGACCGCCCGATTTGATTTGCTCAACAAAATAAGGAATTACACTTCCGTTTGAGCCCATAACATTACCACCACGAATACAAACAAATTTTGTATGCTCGCTTAGGTCGTTACCTTGAATAATTAACTTTTCGCCTACACTTTTGGTCATACCATACAAGTTTAGCGGCTCAACGGCTTTGTCTGTGCTGACATCAATAACTTTGCTCACACGATTTTCTATTGCAGCGTTAACAATGTTGGTAGTTCCTGTGATATTTGTTTTGATGGCTTCTTGTGGATGGTCTTCACACACAGGCACATGTTTGAGTGCAGCCAAATGAAATATAACGTCAACATCTTTGGTTGCAAACCGTACGCTTTCGTAGTCACGTACATCACCAATGACAAATTTTAATCTTGGATCGTGAAACCGACGTTGCATCAGCACCTGTTGAAGTTCGCCGCGACTGAAACAAATGATCTCTTTTGGATTATAGTTTTTGAGCAACATAGCGGTAAGTGTTTGACCCCACGAGCCGGTTGCACCCGAAATGAATATTCTTTTATTGTTAAACATTTTGGGCTTTCTTTACATGTAATACAGTGAGCCCGTGAATCTTTTTATGTTTTGGCACAGGATTAGTACGAGATATTTCGCATGTTCCGCCTAACTCGTGAACTAGCGCCATCATAAATTTATCACTACGACAAAGAAGTCCAGCAGTTGCCCAATGTGGTTCAAAGTTAACACCATCATCAACGCTGTCGTTGCCCCAGACATATTCTATTGAAAATGTGCCAGTAGACTTGAGACTACGGATAGCATTAGCAAGTTCTATTCGTAACAGAACTGTCGGAACATGCTGTACTACATTATGGCAAATAATTAAATCAAAGCAATCAGTAGGAAGGGTGTCGACGTTGTCTATATGATATACATTTTCACAAATAGGCCGCACACGATCTAATGCAGAGTCACTGATATCTAACACGCTAATTTTGGCTATTTCTGCAAAGCCTTTAGTTACATATCCGAGGCCACATCCAATTTCCAGCACACGCATGTTTGGAATTACTAGGTCCTTTACATTTAAAAATTCTATAGTATCCTCAAATGCACAACCAGATAATGCTCTTACATTGTTATTGTTGTGTTGTTGTTCCCAAAACTCTCGATTATGATCCATTTACATCTTTCCCATTATAATATTTACAACTACATCACTGACATTAGATCTAGTATATTCCTCAGGCACAGTCCAAGAGCCCAAGGTTAGAGCTTGCCGATACCCGGCTACTATACTACTTGTTTCTAGCCCTGTTACAATATTTGATCCGCACATGACAGTTTCTGGCCGTTCTGTGGTTGCTCGTATAGTTATCGTTGGCTTTTGGAATAGGCACATTTCCTCCTGCACAGTGCCCGAATCACTGATAGCCAATCTGCTATTGCGTTCTAAATTAGCCCAGTCAAAAAAGCCCATGGGTTTGGATACAATAATACGGCTGTTTAATTTTCTAGTTATGCGTTGTTCAGTTTTTGGATGACAACTAAACACAATAGGCAAGTCTTGACTGATGGTTTCAAATGCCGTTAATATATTTGACAAGCGTTCTGGGTTGTCTACATTTTCAGCTCTGTGTGCAGTAGCCACAATATATTGATATGGCACCAGTTCTAACCGTTTAAGAATTGTGCTGTGTTGTATTGCGCCACTGTAGTAATCCAACACTTCTTTGATAGGGTTACCTGTGACAAAAATTTTATTATTTGGCAAGCCTTCGCGTAGTAAGTTTTCTCTACTAAATCCAGTATAAGGCATATTGATACTGGCTACATGATCGATAATTCGACGATTCTTTTCTTCGGGTACTGAGAGATCGTAACAACGATTACCGGCTTCCATATGATACACCGGAATACCCATGCGTTCACATACAACAGCGGCCAACCCAGAATTAGTATCTCCTAATACTAGCACAGCATCTGGCCGAAACTCTTGACAATACTTCTCTACACCTATGAATGTTGCAGATAGTTGCTCACCAATGGTTCCACGACTCTCTAATACTACATCTGGCCTGCGCAACTGTAATTCTTCAAAGAAGATATCATTAAGTGTGGGATCATAGTTTTGTCCTGTGTGCAATACACGATGATCGGCTATTTGATCTAGCTTGGGTATTACTCGACTAAGTCTAATAATTTCAGGGCGAGTGCCCAGTATTGTTAATATTTTACGCTTCATAGTATCCTACATAGTAATCATCAAATCCACGAATAGTAACACGAGTAAAGCCTGCGAAATCTTCAGGAGTCCATAGACTCTTGTGTAAGTCGTACTCGTTGCCGTGACACCATAGTTCTGGATTGTCTACATTCTCGTGATTCTCTGTCCAAATTTCCTCCATCGGAGTGAGTAAAAATACACGCCGATTGGTTATTTGTTTAACTTGGTCAATTAACCTTAGCCCGGCTGGCTTGTCTAAGTGTTCAATAAAGTCTAACATAAGAACATAGTCCCAACGATCTTGGGTAATGTCGGTGAGTGGAGTTGTTTCTAAGTCAGCCACAACGTCGGGCTCGACCCAGTCCCAGGCATCGACTGTAAGTATGCGACTACACTGCTCGCGTAGTGGATTGCTATACATCTTTGGTCCGCATCCTATATCTAGTAGACTTGATCCGGCAACAACTTCTGCGTGTAAGTATGCGACCAAATCATCGTTGCTAAATGCTCGTTTTCCTTTTACTTTGTGTTTCATAGTTTTTCCTGTATTACCCGGGATAAAAAGTGATTGTAATTCTGTATAGTATCGGGCTGTAAATTATTTTCAAATTCTTGAGACTTTTGGTGACCGCCGAACCAATGGTATCCTATAACTTGTGAGTTGTTAAATTTGTTGTTTGAGTCTTGATCGATGGGTTGATAAAATCGATCAATTGTCTTGCTAGTAATTGCATACACACTTTTCTTGTTCAAAAATACAAATTGATTACTAGGAAATTGACGTCCAAAATCTTCAAAATCCTTAAAGCGACCGTTGATTAAATCACTGCCCATGCATTGATATACGTCCTTGTTATAGTTTGCTAATGCCACTTCGCTTATATACTTGTAAAAGTTGTTATTTTCAGAAGCAAGCATGAACCCAACGGTGTGTTTGTGTGGAGGTTTTAGTGGGCACAATGCAACATCAATATTAGAGTATTGCAAATTATTTTCTTCTAAACATTCCATATGGTTAATATAAAAAATATCTATGTCAGACCATAGCCCGCCTTCTGTGGCTAACAAGCGCCATCTTAGAAAATCTGATTTATGAACTTCGTGTGCTTGATTACTAAATCCGTAACTATCAAAATCATGTTCAACAACAACAACATCAAGGGTGTTGATTTGATCGCGAAAATCTTGTTTAATATTGTTAACCCAAGAGCTGGGTGCTTGACTATTGGTCACTGGTTGGTGGACCTTTACTTGCCAATCTGGATTTTGTTTTTTAAAACTTTGAACTGACAAAAATCTCAAATATGAAAGCGGTCCACCACCCCAGTAGAAGTGTGCTATCTGTGGAATATGCTTTAGCTGCCACATATATTGTTTCCGTTGTTGCTGACATGCACTTGTAAATTTTCTTTGATCTCTGCCCACAGTTCTCTATTGTTTACAGCCACAGGAGGATTATGCGGGTTATTATACGTCTTACGATGATACTGATGTACTACCCATGGATCCTCTACAAATGTTAATTCTAGGCCCAAGGCCTTGACACGATAAATCAATTCCACATCGTCCATGTCCTGCCCGTGTGCAAACCGTTCGTCAAACCCATTTAACTTAACTAGATTTTCTCTGGTGATTGCCGTAGTAAAATGATAAGCATACGGCCGCTCAACAGTATGATTGTACCACCGAGATTTTTTTTCGGTGAACATGGGCAATGGCTCGCCCGAGTGCATGACTCTGGTTTCGGCCTTGGTGGCCGCATAACAGTGAAAGGTAAGATAGTTATGGTTGGTCAAATTATTCAACGTGTACTGTAACACATCGCCCATATGGCAACATTCTGGATTTTGTATAATGATCACATCACCACGACTGGCTCTAAATGCGGCATTGTATGGCACACAAGGATTGCAGTAATCTTTTCGATCACGAGTATCACTCATACGAATCACAGTTATATCTAGATGCGGAAACTCTGCTTGTATATTGTGTAATTGTTCGCCAGGATCACAAAAATCTTCGGCAATAATAATTTCTAAATCTTTAACTTGACTTTGACTTATAGTTTTTAAAGTGTATCTTAATTGACTAAGTCGATTAAAGTAACTCATTACAATTGATATCATAGATACTTTCTTTGTTCTTGTTTGAATACATCTAGTTCTTTACGCTTGCCTTTGGCGGACCATATGGCACTTCCGTCACGCATAGCCCAGTCAATGTAACTCATCGGAAGTAGACCCGTGTGGTAGTTTGGCACAAATTGATCTAATATAACTTGATCTAAAAACCAATACAAATCGTTATCACCAATACTTGTGCGTAACTGTCCGGCGTAATCTTGAAGGAACTGGTGCGATCCAGCAGTGCCATTGAATAATATTGCTCCAGCAAGATGTGTACCATCTTTGGGTTTTTCGTACAAGTAAAAATCCTCAGTACCCAGTTGGTCATTGAATTGCCCACGCACCAGCCCGTCAACATCTATACTCAAGCATCGTTGTCCCGGCCGTAGTAATTCTGCCAACCTAACAAATCTACCGCAGGCATAATAGGTTTGTCGTATTAGGGTCAATAGTTCTTCTCGACCAAATTTTTGTCCCTTTTTATGCATTTGTCGTTGGCGATCATTTGAAAATATTGATCTAGTCAGCCAATAATCGGTTACCTGTTGAAAGTCTACCTCACTGGGGTTTTCGTAGGTGCAGGTCACTCCTGGACGCTCACGACAATAATCAATTTGATCGGGTCTGGGATTGTATATGTGTATATGTACGCCATATTCTGGTGTATTAGCAATAATGCTGTTAATTAATGGTTTTGCATGCAAATCAAAATAGATAGAATCCGCTGCGGCATACACAAAGAATTTATCTTGATCTAAGTTTCCTAGTAGTGGTGGTAGTATCATAGTTAAATATATTTAACCTTATGAACATCGCCTACTTTCCAAATTCGTGTGCTTTAAATAGCGTTCCTGTTATGCAGGCCATACTCGATAGCATAAGACACGCCGGGCATACAATTGAACAAAACGGTATGGAGGCCGACGCGGCTGTAATATGGTCAGCATTATGGTCGGGCCGTATGGCCCCAAACAACCGAGTATACGAACATTACCGAGCCCAAAATAAACCAGTTATCATTGTGGATGTTGGAGCATTGTATCGAGGCAAAACCTGGAAAATAGCAGTTAATCATATTAATCGTTTGGGCTATTATGGGCACACTGAAAACTTAGATATGGATCGTCCTAGAAAGCTAAAAGTTAGTCTTGCTATAAATCTAAGCAAAAATCCAGCAATCTTGATCGCCGCCCAGCATCGTTTTAGTTTACAGTTAGCCAATCAAAATCATGAAAAATGGATTATGGACCAAATTGAAGCAATCAGGGCTGTATCTGACCGCTCTATTGTTGTTCGCCCACATCCACGTAGTCCGCTGAACATCGCAACACTGAATCAAACAATCACTATTGAAAAGCCACAAAAGTTAGCCGACACCTACGATAGCTTTGACATGCACTTTGACTATCATGCTGTGGTAAACTATTGTTCTGGCCCAGGAATACAAGCGGCCATATCTGGCACAAGACCTATTGTGGGAACTTATAGTCTAGCACTTCCGGTATCTGTTAACGTTGCTGACTTAGATAAACCATATGACATAGATCGTGATCAGTGGCTAGTAGAAATTTGCCATACAGAATATACTTTACAAGAAATAACCCAGGGATTATGGATCAAACGAATATACTCACACCTATAGACTGCGCCTGTGTAATACACGGTGATGCATACTTGTGGACCTATGTAGAGAAGTTATATAGTATGCTGAGCCGGCATATCACCCCTGGCATTAGACTACACGTTTATACCGAAGCCGACAGGGCAGTTCCGGAACCTATGATCAAGCATGAATTAACAGAGTGGGGTATCAATGGTCCCAAAAAATCTTGGTGGTATAAGATGCAACTGTTTAATCCTGCACATCACGCCGGTCCGCTATTATATTTTGATCTGGATACTGTGATAGTAGATAATATAGATTGGATCTGGCAACAGCCGACTACATATTTTTGGGCCGTAAAGGATTTTAAATACCTATGGAAGCCCACACATACTGGTATAAATTCCAGCATTATATGGTGGGACACGCAAAAATTCCAGTATCTGTGGGACACATTTAACCAACAAGATCTAACCAAAATTATGCAAAAGTATCGTGGTGACCAGGATTACATCTCGGACAAAATTCCAGAGAATCAACGTCGATTATTTGATACAGCCAGAGTACTAAGTTGGCGCTGGCAATGTCTAGATGGCGGATACGACTTTAAACGCCGCCGGTTTGTGAGCCCAAAAACCGGGACTATAATTGATAATTCCACTAGTGTGTTAATTTTCCATGGAAATCCTAAGCCAGACCAAGTTACGGATACATTAACACTTGCTCACTGGCGGTGATAAATAAGAACACTAGGAGAGGTTAAAATATGGCGGTCAACAGAACAATTCAATTTTTAGGGCAAGGCTACGCCCCAACAGGAACAGATCCAATTGTGATTACAGCAACCTTAAGTGGAACGGTAATATACACTGGAACAATACCAACATTATACACCAGTGACGTAAGCCGCCTACCCAGCGACCAAGTAGTATTGTTTACCTGTGAATTACCCGTTGATTTTGCAGGCACTGTACCAGTGTCAATATCGCTCGATAGTCCAGTAGGAGTCGATGCATACTTTGAACAAATATATTCAAATTATATGTCTATTTATAATCCAGTATATACAGAAAGTGAAATAGGTGTATTAACAAATCCAGCAAGTACATCAGCTGAAAAAATTGCAATTTATACCGCCTGTGCAGTTCCTCCATTAAGTCCGGCCGAGATTGTAATATTAGAATCCGGCACACCCGAAGAAAAAGATGCGGTTCTTGATGCCCATAATTTACAAATAGGTGTAAGTTCTGGACCGACAGGGTTTACTACGTGGCCCGGCGATCCAAGAAACAATGTTGTAATCAACGGAGTGGCCGTAACACGTGGCCCCACTCCTCCTGGGACTTGGGGTTGGGAAGTTGAGTTTCCAGCAGAAGGATCCGGATTATTTGAATTTGATTTCACAATTACTGCCGGCAGAGAATAAGTTAGTAATCACTAACCTACTAAAAGCCCTACTTTGTTAGGGCTTTTTTTACGGTTGACTGTTAATTCCTTTTCTCTTATAATAGTAGCTATAGTAATAAATCTTCGGAAAAGGAATCAATGATGAAACAGCAATTAAGAGCAGTAGGAATGGTAGCAGGGTTAGTAGGAACCGCAATAGCGGCAGTGGTAATCATTAAGTTAGTGTTCACTTACGGTAGTCCAGATATAATAATGTACACCGGGGCCACAGCAATGGTAGGAATTATACTCTACACATTATATGGTGTTTGCTTGGCTCAAATCAAATACAAAGATAAAATCAAAGAAATCGCTAAGAAATAAGCGGTTGACCAGAAATCGCCAATATAGTATAATAGTTGTATAGTTAATAAAAAGGAGCTAACCTTGAGTACAGTAAAAATTATAAATGGTGTGTATCGTAATATTCCAGTTCAGAATATTGCGTTTACATTGGTTAAAGGATTTCAGACAGGCGCCAAAGGAGGCTATGTGACTGTAAATGCAGATGGCTATTTTGGCGCAGAGTACCCAGATATTGTTCGTATCAATGTAGACAGCATTGAGAATTTAGAATTCGTAGGCGGCCTGCCTACAGAATCACTAGCAGTGGCCGCGGTAAAACAAATAGCACCGTTGGAAACCGACGAAGAAGTAATGATTCGTATTGGTGAACGTTTTGATATTTTGGATCAAATGACCAAGGCCACAATTGCCGGAGATGTCCGTGCAATGATTGTAGTTGGCCCTCCTGGAGTTGGCAAGTCATATGGTGTAGAAAAGCAATTAGAGCTGTCTGGCTTGTTTGACAAGTTAAGTGGTCGTCGTGTTAAGTACGAAGTGATCAAAGGTGCAATGACACCAATCGGATTATATTGCACCCTGTACAAACATTCAGACAAAAACAATGTCCTGGTGTTTGACGATTGCGACTCAGTGTTCCAAGATGACTTATCCTTGAACATTCTCAAGGCCGCATTGGACTCTGGTAAGAAGCGTAGAATTTATTGGAACTCGGACTCGTCCATGTTGCGTCGTGAAGGCGTTCCAGATATGTTTGACTTCAAAGGTGCCTGTATCTTTATCACCAACTTACAGTTCAGCAATCTTAAAAGTAAGAAATTACAAGACCACTTAGAAGCACTTCAGAGTCGCTGTCACTTTTTGGACTTGACTCTAAACACCATGCGTGATCGCTTCTTGCGTATTAAGCAGATTTATCGCAAAGGTGAATTATTTGCCGACTACGATTTTAACCAAGAACAAGGCGACATGGTAATCGACTTTATGGAACAGAATCAAACTAAATTGCGTGAGATGAGCTTGCGTATGGCTCTTAAGATTGCAGATTTGACCCGTGTAAGCGAGACAAATTGGAGAGCATTGGCCGCAACCACATGTATGAAGAATTCTTAAGGGGTAGAATACCCTAATAAGTAGACAGTAGCTCCTGTAACGCCCAAAGCGTTACACTTTATCCGGTACTCCTAAAAAGGTACCGGTTTTTTTGACTTTGTATTGCTAAGTATGTTATACTGATACATGAATCTAAATTACCTACACATTGATCTAATCGGGCAAGATTCGCTAACCTTAAAATTTAAACTATTAGATACACCGTTAACTGACCTATGGCTAGAGCGTATGTCGTTGCGAGACGATTATCCACTAGATTTACCAGAAAGATTTTACGGATTTAACCCTATAGAACAAGAAATCGAGTGTGCTGAGAATATAATGCGTCAGTGTGTCAACACCATAAATGCTCACGAAGTTATTATTACAAAACCATTTACCAATGTGTATGATCAAGACTGTTTAAATTATATGCACAATATATTTGAACGCTATCATGGACAATTAGATCAGCAGGATCATGAATATTGGAATCGAGCTCCTGCAGAAGTTAGACAAGCACTAGCTGATCTAAATATCGGAGTACATCGATGTGAATCTGTTGCTAGAGGCAGCCTTCCTCGTTTTGTATGCACATGGTATGGACTTCCTAAAACAAAATGTATGCCCGTGGATATGATGCAAACTTACGGTGAACTTGCCCCATCCTGGGGTAGTGTGTGCATTAACTATGCCGAGGTAGGTAAAACCCTATTAGATTTTGCAACAGACCATGATAATTATATGGCACCGGATGCAATGTTCCAGCCCTATAATCATTGCAGTGCCGATTTTAAGGTACTATTTTTTGAAAATACCTCAGAAGTAGTAAAACAAAAAGTAGATCGTAGCGAACAATATTATAATGAGCACTTAGAATTTTTTAAGAATAAAGGGTATACACAATTCCAGGATCCTAGGTTGTTGCCTTTGGAATTTCCGGTTGCACACTTAGTAGAAACTATGCCTAGAGACCAATTGCTTAAAGAAATACAACAACGACAACATGTAAATAAAGTTTATTTGGAATGAGAACAGCCACAATTATAATCCGAGATGAAGTAAACATTAAAATCGAAGGCTTAGAACTCGACGCTCGTCGTGCCTTGGTGAATGCATTCAAGTATGATGTTCCGGGTGCAAGATATTTGCCCGCGGTTAGGCTTGGTCGATGGGATGGCAAGGTAAGCTACTTTCAACTTGGTGGCAGCACTTATGTAAACTTGCTACCTGAAATTATTCCTATACTAGAAAAGTTTAACTATGATATTGAACTAGATGACCAGAGAGAGTATAGTACTACCTTTGATTTTGAGCGAGTAACCGAAACAACATTTAGTCATATCATGTGGGGCCCAGGGCATCCAATAGAAGGACAACCTATTGTGTTACGCGATTATCAAGTTGAGATTATTAATAACTTCCTAGAGAATCCGCAGAGTATACAAGAGATCGCTACGGGCGCTGGTAAGACTATTATGACAGCGGCACTTAGCCAACGCTGTGAGGCACACGGTCGCACAATTGTGATTGTACCTAACAAGAGTTTAGTTACACAAACAGAAAAAGATTATATTGCACTTGGACTCGATGTGGGTGTATTTTTTGGAGACCGCAAGGAGTTCGGAAAGACGCATACTATCTGCACATGGCAAAGTCTAAATGTCTTAATGAAAAATACAAAGAATAGTGTAGCGGAAATTACCATACACGATTTTATTGAAGATGTAGTATGTGTAATGGTGGATGAGGTACACATGGCCAAAGCCGATGCACTAAAGACCCTGCTTACAAGTATTATGTCTCGTATTCCGATTCGTTGGGGCCTTACAGGTACAGTACCCAAAGAACCCTATGAATTCCAAGCATTAAAATGCAGTCTCGGCCCAGTGATTAATCAACTCAGTGCCAGCGAGTTACAATCTCGCGGAGTACTGGCACAGTGCCACGTGAATGTAGTGCAATTAGTCGACCATGCGGAGTTCACCAACTATCAAAGTGAACTAAAGTTTTTGCTTGAGGATCCAGACAGATTAGAAACTATAGCCAAGTTAATCGAGCAGGTTAATCAGACAGGCAATACTCTGGTCTTAGTTGACCGTATTGCCGCAGGACATGCCTTGGTTGAATTACTGGGCGATATGGCAGTATTTGTTAGTGGTGCAACTAAAGCAAAGGCAAGACAGGATGAATATGATGAAGTGGCAGAGGCTACTGGGAAAATTTTAGTTTGCACCTATGGGGTAGCTGCGGTAGGAATCAATGTGCCTCGACTATTCAATGTAATTATGATCGAACCTGGAAAGAGTTTTGTTAGAGTTATACAATCAATTGGACGGGGTCTTCGAAAAGCACAAGACAAAGATCATGTCAGTATTTGGGATATCACAAGCACCTGTAAATTTGCCAAAAGACATCTACAAAAAAGAAAAATTTTTTATAAAGATGCAGATTATCCGATGTCTATAGAGAAGTTGGAATACAAGTAGATTTTATCTTTTTATTCCACGGTTCTCTTCCTATGTTTTGAACTCCACATTTTTTAGGATTGTTGTGTTTCTTACCGTAGAATGGATTTAGTTCACCAAAGTTACCCTTATTAGGAGATTTGCAACCCTTGAGGGTGGCAGATCTTTTAGCATTAGATTCAGCGGATTGTTTGTATGCTCCTTTTAATCCTTTGTTCCAAGGAACTTTTCCTTTTGCAGCTTTGCTATTTTTTAAGTTAGATTCCACCGAACGCACAAATCCAGATACACCTTCTCCACCATCTGTTTTGTTATGTAGGATACCTTTTGGATGTAAAGATCCGTAATCTTTGTCGGTTGAATAATCGATATCTTTTCGACCATACCATCTGATAATTTTTCTCTCTAGTGCCAAAGACCATAATTCAGTTAAGTTGCAAGCTACAATTAATATTCTGGAATTGTCTTTTGGTGTTCTAAATTTTTCGCTCTTGCCATGAGTATATGCTCTATTTCCGTAACCTTTGCCGCAGTAATACGGAGTACCATTTTTTCGAAGGTAAAGATAAACATAAAAGCCCGGTGGTAAATTTTGTTTACTAAATATCATTTCGCTGTCGCTCCTTTTAAGCGGTAGAGTAGTTGGATATGTCTAGTATCGCGAACTACACCTTTATTTAGCATTGACTTGCTCTTAAAGATATCTAAATAGGTTGCATCTGCAACCTTCAATGTGTTATACTACTAATAATATTTAGGAGAAATAAAGTTAGAATCCTCACCCTTGACAATATCCCCTTTGAACTAGATCATCTTCCTGAAGAAGTTGATGACATGCGATTTGCTATATTTGATAATAGCAACCCAAAAGATCCAGACTATCATTATATTCCGTTAATCTTTTTAGAAAGTTTTACGGCCCCTGCGTTAGTCCTGCGTATCGGCAATCATAGAGTACGCATGCCGGTGGATTGGCAAATCTTAATCGGCGAACCCGACCTAGGCGATCTTGAAGTATTACCACTGACCAGTATAAACGATCGCGGATTTAAAGCATTTCAGTTTAATCCGCTGAGTAGTTTTCGTCCAAGTTTTCTAGACATTGAAATTATCGATGTTTATCAAGAGGTGACCTGGTATGCCCCTAAACTTAAAAACGGTCAGATGTTATGTGTGCCACTAGGCGAAGGTCCTAAACCGGACTGTGTGTATTTTGTCAAAGATATCAGTCGCAACTGCGAAGTGGTAAATTACAATCAGGCCTGGTAGTGGATAAACTTAGTATCAATAACGAAATGGCACAGTTTGATCGTAAGAACAGAGAGTTTTATGATAGCCTTACTGTTGACGAAAAGAAAAAGTTCTCAAACTTCCTTATGATCCGCTATGGATCCTCGGTCAAAGGATCGAGAGATTTGCAAGAATTTTATTTGATTGCAACCAACGAACGCCTTAATAAACATTTTTTTGCCATTAATCGCCACCCTAAGTTACAATGGATGTGTGCAACTACAGTAAGCCCTGGTATGGGGAATCAGTTCCATCAGTGGATTGCTCCTAAGAAAAAGGAACCCGGTGCTGGCAGTTTTAAAAAGCAATTAGCAGAACTGTACCCACACCTTAAAGATGATGAGATAGATTTAATGGCTCAGCTCAATACCAAAAAAGACATAGATGCTTATTTGAAAGCCAGCGGACAAGACACAAAAAAATGACAACACTTTTAGTAAATGGTTGTAGTTTTGCACAAACCTGGCAAAACGCTAACAAACTTGGTGACCGACTAGGAATAGAGAATACTGTAAATATTGGTTTAGCAGGTGGCAGTAATGCTCGTACATTTAGAACTACTATGGAATATTTGATTAATAATACAGATGTATCTTTTGTAGTATTAATGTTAACTTTTTGGGATCGGCAAGAAGCTCCGTGGGGAGATAAAAATGTTCCGTACGACAAAAATTGGGTGTCATACGCCTCAAACGGTATTGTTAATCGAGTACTTGAGCAGATTAATAAATCGGAGGTTGAAACTAAATTACTTGAACGTTATATTATTGATAGATTTAAACATGATTTTGATAACTCGTACATGGATAAATGGTTAATGGATATTATTACATTTGGTGCATGGTTAGAGTCCATTGGAGTTAACTATTGTATGTTTAATACTTGCGAACATCGGTATCAAAATTTTAAAGATCCAAAATTTCAGCTGATTGAAAAAAATCCTAAAATAATTAACATTAAAACTTTTTTATCTAACCAATATATCTACGATAACGGCGGAAAAGTTCCAGAGAACGAATTAGAAAATTTTAAAAGAAATCGCATTGAGTTTAACCCATCATTTGTTCATTGGGACGAGTCCGGTGGTGACATTCTTACTGATTTTTTATATAATTACATTAATAAAAATTGCATTCGTAAATGAAATATACCTGTCAGTACTGTAAGAAAGACTTTGTTAAAGAGTCTAGTCTAGCGGTGCATTCATGCGAGCCACGTCGCCGCCGCCAAGAAAAAAACGAACCCGGTGCACGACTCGGATTTAATGCTTACTTAAAGTTCTATGAACTTACCCAAGGCAGCGCAAAACTAAAAACATTTGATAACTTTGCCGACAGTCCTTATTACAAGGCGTTTGTAAAATTTGGTCGCTACTGTGTAGATATCCATGCTATTAACCCTGCTAGATTTGTCGAGTGGGTCTTAAAACAAAATAAAAAAATTGACCATTGGTGCAAAGACACGGTGTACACAGAATATCTCACAGACTATTTGCGTGTGGAAAATGTAAATGACGCATTGGCTCGTGCTATGGAGTTTGGCATAGACTGGAGTGAAAAGTCCGGGCACCCAGCAGAAGATTGCCTACGCTATGGTAATAATAATGCCATGGTGTATGCTGTGACCGCAGGTCGCATTAGTCCGTGGATCATTTATAATAGTGAATCCGGCCAGACGTTTTTAAGTGAGCTAGACGCCACCCAAGTAGCCATGATATGGCCCTACATCGATGCAGATTTTTGGATGCGTAAATTTAAAGACTATCCAGCAGATCAAGAATACGCCAAAGAGATTTTAAAGAAAGCGGGTTGGTGATCAAATTATTGACTTAGACTTGGCAGATAAATAATAGTATGAAAACATTAAACAACAAATATTCTAAGTGGTATAATCAGTTAATTCAATCAAGAAAACTGAGAAAATTGCCTAAAGGGGTGTGTTTTGAATCTCATCATATTATTCCAAGATCACTGGGTGGTGATAATCTAAAAGAAAATAAAGTTAGTTTACTACCAAGAGAACATTTTATTGCACACTTATTATTAACTAAAATGTATTGTGGACAAGCACTACATAAAATGTCATTTGCATTTAATAGAATGCTATCAGTATCTCCGGATCATCAGCGTTATCGCCCGACATCAAGATTTTATGAATTAGCAAGACGATTAGTTGGTGAAGCTGTGAGTTACGCTAACACAGGTAAAGTTCCTTGGAATAAAGGTGTTGCAATGCCCAAAGAACAAAAAGAAAGACAAAGTGCTACTATCAAGAAAAACGGCCGCGCAGCCTGGAATAAAGGTGTTGCAATGCCCAAAGAACAAAAAGAAAGACAAAGTGCTACTATCAAGAAAAACGGACGAGTGGCATGGAATAAAGGTCTCTCCAAAGATGACCCGCGTGTTGCAAAATATGCCAAGAGTCAGTCAGGCGTATCAAAAAATAAAGATCAAACAGCATGGAACAAAGGCATAAAATGGAAGAAAAAATTAAAACAAAATCTGCCGACATAGATTTGGATCTTGCAAACCGAGATGATGTGTTAAAACTTATCTCCTGCGTTCCTGCCAGGCAGATCACGCAAAATCAAGTCAGACGCCACGCATCGGGGGTGTATGTTACAGACATTCCCTATGATCCTATCAATGCCTGTGCTACAATGGATTATGAAGCGGCAGAAGAGTTGGGATATTTTAAAATAGATTTATTAAACATGTCGGTGTATCAATTAATTAACAGCCCGACCCATTACAAACAAATGCTGGATCAAGAACCTAATTGGTCACGTTTATGGACTGATTCAGGCTGGGCAAAACAATTAGTACATATTGGAAATTATACCGAATTGCTTAAGAGTATGAAGCCTGATAGTATTCCTAGAATGGCGGCATTTATCAGTATTATTCGCCCAGGAAAAGCACACTTACAAAATCGGCCCTGGCCAGAAGTGTTTGAAACTGTATGGGATGGTGATGATTCTAAAGGTTTTGTGTTCAAGAAATCCCATAGTCTTGGTTACGCAAAATTAATTACACTCCACATGAATTTATTAAACCAGGATAGCATGTGATTTTTTAAAGGCATACTAAATATAGTATGTCCAAAATAACTTATCCGCGAAAGTGTAACCATTGCGATTATTTGTCAAATAATCCATCAATGTATCATTATCACGCAAAGACTCATGACGATATTCCTACTGGAACATTATGTGACCACGGTTGCGGACTATTAGCACAGTATAAAAAAACTAAAGGTGGGTATTCATGCCAGCAAATTACACAAAGATGCCCTGGATACATTGAACAACATTCGATTAGGGTAAGACAACAGTGGGCTGGCGATACTGCCCGTAAAGAAAAAACAAAAGAGTCTTTTGTAAGCCGGTTGCACAATCAGGAAACAGTTAATCGCATAAAAGAAACCAAAAGAAAAAAATCTGGGTTACTTACACCAGAACTTGCAAAAGATTACCGGCACTATGCAAGAGCTGTAAGGAAAAAAGCACAACACTGGGCAAAAGAGCAAGGATATGTATTAGGCCAACAAACATGTCATGTTGATCACAAATTTAGTATTCTGGATGCATGGCACGCTAATTTAGCTGAAACGGTTGTAAATCATCCATCAAATTTGCAAATAATAGATGCAAAGATAAACAGTAGTAAAGGATCTCGTAGTAGTATTACTCTTGAAGAACTATTGTATAATGTTAATCAAGACGCCGTACAAGAGTAATCGATTTCCGCTTTGACTTTTTGCGGCTCATTTCGCTAAGACTGCACACAGGTCCGTGTAGTACTTCTAAATCTTTGTTGGTAAAAGTACGCAGATATGGCCTAAACGGATCCCAATCGCTTTTGAGGAATATATTAATGGGTACGCTACGATTGCTTTCCCACCACCAAATATTGGCTAATTCTAGGAATTGACGTTTAATATCAACATCTTGTATAGCTCCAAAATCGTAAATGGTGGTAATAGCATCATCTTGATTTTGTATGATGCCCACATATTCCGTTGTGGCATATACACACAAGGTTATAAACGGGTATTTTTCCGCCAGTTTTTCAAAAAAATCATTATTCATATCGTACGGTTATTTACCAGACCGTTTTGCCTCTGGTTTCTAAACCGGCTAAATACAGGATGTATTCAACCCAGGCCTACATTTATCAACAGATCGCGCAAGTATTATTGATAGATACTGGCGACGGTGAAACTTTTACTTATAGGTATAATCCTGTGTACGCAAAACCACTGACCATAAACAAAGGCGTTGATAATGTACTCTTGTTTGAGTTTATTAATCAACAAGAAAAACCTGTTAATATCACAGGTAGTACGTTTCTATTCCGTGCAATTAGCACCGACGGAGATCGTCTATTAGTTGAAAAAGAAATGGTTATTTTAAATGCGCCAACCGGTCGCGCCAAGGTTACGTTGACCACAGCAGACCTACTGGAAGTTCTAGCACAACCAGCCAACTACAGCATACAACGTAGTAGTGGCAATCTCACCGAAGCGGTGTTTACCAACGCTCAAGCAGGCGCCCGTGCTCCTGTTAATATTGTAGATAGCATATTACCACAGCACATACCCAGCGTATCTCTCACAATACCTACCACTAAATTATCGGCTCAAGCATCATATGATGGCACCACTTGGGGACAGTATCCGGCTAGTTCTT
>Ga0247840_10001939_pt1 | contig 38206 bp, 32 predicted proteins | sample LaCruzMarch2015__FD_192404 | JGI IMG/M metagenome (GOLD analysis project Ga0247840, IMG submission 192404) | Freshwater microbial communities from meromictic Lake La Cruz, Castile-La Mancha, Spain - LaCruzMarch2015_17m | ecosystem: Environmental > Aquatic > Freshwater > Lake | place: Spain...
GGGGGGGGGTTGGGTCGGGGGGGTGGGTGGGGGGGGGGGGGGGGGTGGGGAAAGGGGGGGGGGGGGGGGGGGTGGTTTGGGGGGTTTTGGGGGGGGGGGGTGGTTCTTGCGGTCTGGGCCAGTCATGAGGCCGAGAAAACCCTCACCTACGATGACCCACGAATTGTCATTGATGAGGTGGTGGGGGTGTGGGTGGCTTGCATCGCTTTGCCCCGAACGTGGGGGCCCATGGTGGCGGGGTTGATCCTGTTTCGCTTGTTTGATGTGATGAAAGGCCCTTGGGGACGGGCGGTTTCTCGTTGGCCGGGAGGGGTGGGGATTGTGGCCGACGATCTGTTGGCGGGGGGGATCGCCAACGCTTTGGTGTGGGTGGGGATGATTTTATCCTAAAAACGAAAGTTGAACTCCACAAAAAATCCCCCCGTACCCCCAATGCCAGTAACTTAAGGCAAAAAATGCTCGTCTAATAGGCGAAGGCCGGAATCCAGGAATTCAAACTGGTTATTAAACAACAATTTTACAAACTGGGTTCCGGCCTTCGCCGGAACGACGAGCCTTAAGTTACTGGCATTGCCCGTACCCCCCTTTCTTCGTAAAGGGGGGAAAAGATTGTACCCCGAGGATGTTCCCCCCCTTTTTTAAAGGGGGAAGCTCGACTTGCGTGGGATTTTTGGATTTTTAAGCGTGATTGAAAAAAATTTAAAATGATCTCCTGGAGGTTTTATGACGACGAAAGACGATAAGTATAAAGCGTTGCAATTGGCGATGGCCACGATTGAAAAGCAACACGGAAAAGAAGCCATTATGAAACTGGGGGAGAAATCGGCCCGGGTGAGCGTGGATTCGATTCCCACGGGGGCTCTGCCCTTGGACGTGGCTTTGGGCATCGGAGGACTTCCTCGAGGGCGGGTGGTGGAAATTTACGGACCGGAATCGTCGGGCAAGACCACGTTGTGTTTGCATGTGGTGGCCCAAGCCCAGAAACTGGGGGGCAACGTGGCGTACATAGACGCGGAACACGCCATGGACCCAGAATACGCTAAAAAACTGGGCGTGGACATCGACAACCTGCTGATTTCTCAACCGGATTCTGGAGAACAAGCGTTGGAGATCGCCGATCAATTGGTTCGAAGTGGAGCGTTGGACGTGATTGTGGTGGACTCGGTAGCGGCGTTGGTCCCTCGGGCGGAAATTGAAGGAGAAATGGGGGATTCTCACGTGGGGCTTCAGGCCCGATTGATGAGTCAAGCGTTGAGAAAACTGACCAGCAACATCGCCCGTTCAAACACCTGTGTTATTTTCATTAATCAACTTCGGATGAAAATCGGCGTCATGTATGGCAACCCGGAAACCACCACGGGCGGTATGGCTTTGAAGTTTTACGCCTCGGTGCGTTTGGACATTCGCCGTGTGGAAAGCATCAAACAGGGCGACAAGGTGATTGGAAATCGTGTCCGCGTGAAGGTGGTTAAAAACAAGGTGGCCGCCCCGTTCCAACAAGCGGAGTTCGATATGATGTTCGGTGAGGGCATCGTGCGGGAGCATTGCTTATTGGATATGGGTGTGACTTTTGGTGTTATTGAAAAAGCGGGGACGTGGATCCTTTACAAGGGCGGGCACTTGGGGCAAGGGCGTGAGGCGGCAAAAACATATCTTAAAGAAAACCCCGCGGTGGCCGACGAAATTGAGGCGGCGATTCGGTTGAAAGCTTTTCCCTCGCCGGAAACCAAGACAAAAGGTGTTCCCAGCGACGCGGTGGTGGAGGGAGGGAAAGAAACGGATCGAGAGAAAGAAAAAGAGAAAAAAACAAAAAAATAGGATCGGACGTGACGGATTCTTTGTTGGATGAGTTTTTAGATCATTTGAGAGTGGAACGGAAGTTGGCGAAGAATTCGGTGTTGGCGTATGGGGCGGATCTTCGGATTTATTTGGCGTTTCTGTCAAAGCGGGGAGTGGATCCTCGCGGGGTGGTACCCGGCGACTTGTCTGATTTCCTTTGGGAACGGCGGTCCGCTCCCCTCAAACCGTCCAGTTTGTGTCGGTTGTCGGAAAGCTTAAGACAGTTCCATGGTTACTTGACCTTGGAGGGACACACAGCCACAAACCCGACGCTTTCTTTGGCCAGTCCAAAAACCGGGGAACGTCTTCCTAAAATCTTGTCCGTGGACGACGTGGTTCGGTTGCTCACGTGGACACCCAAGGCCACCCGCGGTCGTGTCCGGTTTAAAGCCATGTTGGAGTTGCTGTACGCTTCGGGTTTAAGAGTGAGCGAACTGGTGAGTCTTACGCGAGAACAGCTGGACTTGGATCTGGGATCGGTACGGGTCTTTGGTAAGGGGGGGAAGGAGCGGGTGGTGCCTGTGCACCCTCGAGCCGTGCAGATTTTGAAACGTTATTTAGAGGGGCGACGAGATTCGTCGCCTTTGCTTTTCCCGGGATCCAAAGGACGGGCCCTGACGCGAGTGGCTTTTTGGTATGAGTTAAAAAAATGGGCTCGGGAAGCCGGGGTGCATCGGCCCGTGAGCCCCCACGTGATTCGACACTGTTTCGCCACGCATTTATTGCAAGGGGGAGCGGATTTACGAGTGGTTCAAGAAATGTTGGGGCACTCGGACATCGCCACCACCCAGATCTACACGCATGTGGATCGTCGCTCGATTAAAAAGGCACACAAAACGTATCACCCGCGGGGGTAGGGGATAGGTCTTGATAGGACCTAGGGGACTTATAAACATAAAAACGGAAGTTGAAATCTTCTTAAAATAGGGCAAAAGGCTGAAAAAACGGATTGCACACAGGAGATGCGATCATGAAAAAAACAATTTCCATGGCCTTGTTAGTCTGTGTTTGGTTTTCTGTTTTATCTATCGTCTTATCAAGAGAAAATAACCATTGGGTTATTCTTAAAAAAGTCGATTCTATTTATTGATTTTCTAGGGATTCAACATGATAAGAGAAACGCACCCATCCAGAACGTGGTTAAATAGTCTGGGTTGCTTCGCGTAAGAGAAGACGAGCCACACTAACTATATACCGTCGAAAAAACAAAAAGATCTTCTGGATTCCGGCTTTCGCCGGAATGACGAATCTAAAGAAAACGAGGTTCAACTTCTGTTTTTAGGTTTATAGATCCCATGGGATCTATAAACCTAAAAACAGGGGGGGCAGGGGAAGAGACGGGGAACGTCCATGGGCGGGCGGGACGCCCGCGGTCCAAAAAAGGGGGGGGTGTGATAAAGACAGAATTGTTGGATATTTTAGCGTGTCCCCGGTGCAAGGGGGGGTTGGATTATCGACCGGAAGAAAACGAGTTGCGGTGCTTGGCTTGTCGGCTTGTTTACGCGGTTCGGGGGGATATCCCTGTGCTTTTGGTGGATGAGGCCCGGGCCTTCGAATGAGGGAGAAGCGGTTTTTTGTGGAGACGTTTGGCTGTCAGATGAACACGGCGGACAGTTTGGAAATGTCTCGCCGTTTGGTGCGACGAGGGTTTCGGCCCACGAGACTGATGGAAAAAGCGGACGTGGTGTTGGTGAACACCTGCACGGTGCGGGATCACGCGGAACACAAAGCCCTCTCGTTCTTGGGGCGGTTGGTTGATTGGAAAGAAGAAAAATCCGGGCGATTGATTTTTTTTGCGGGGTGCGCGGCGGAGCGTTTAAAAGAAACATTAACAAAGAGGTTTCCTCAAGTGGACTGGGTGGTGGGAGCCAAATCATTGCCGGCGTTTGATCGTCTTTTAGACGATCAAATTAAAAACAACCTTGGGTTTCCTCGCGTTGAGCCAACGATCGATTGGTCGTCTGAAGACGCTCCCACCCGCAACGATTTTTCTGAGGATTGGGGATGGTTTGGAAATAATTTTCCATCCCTGGAAGACGAAGGCCCCTCGGGCTTTGTGACGGTGACCCGGGGGTGCAATTTTTCTTGCGCTTACTGCATCGTTCCGGCGGTTCGCGGAAAAGAAATTTATCGCCCACCCGAGAGCGTGTTGCTTGAGGTGACAGACCGAGCCGAACGGGGACAAAGAGAAATTATTTTTTTAGGGCAAACCGTGAACGGTTGGAACTGGGGGGGGCCGGGGCCCGTGAAACGTTTTTCTGATTTGCTTCGGGCCGCGGCGGATGTGCCCGGGATCAAACGCTTGCGGTTTATGAGCCCCCACCCTTTCCATTTATCTGACGATCTGATCGCGGTTTTTGGCGACACCCCCTCCGTTTGTCCCCATGTTCATTTGCCCGTTCAATCCGGGGCCGATTCCGTGTTGTCCCGTATGAGGCGAGGCTACACGAAAAAGATCTATTTAAAAAGACTGGACCAACTGAGACGAGCTCGCCCGGGCCTTTCGGTGACGACGGACTGGATCGTTGGGTACCCTGGGGAAACGGAACAGGAGTTTGAAGAAACTCTGATTTTGGCCCGGGAAGCGGATTTCGATGGGGCCTATTGTTTCAAATATTCCCCTAGGGCGGGCACGGCGTCGGCGGCGGTGATGGACGATGTGCCCGAACCCGTTAAAGAAGAAAGACATCAGCGCTTGCTGACCTTGAATGAAGAAATCGGTCGTCGAAAAACCGTTGCCTTGGTGGGAACTTGTCAGGACGTGATGGTGGAAAGTCCGCGCGGGGGGGACGGGGTTTACAACACGCGTACGGCACATAATCGAATCATGCACGTGCTTTCGAAAACCCCAAGAAACGCCGGCGATTTCTTAAGCGTGTCTGTTTCTGACGTTAAAGGCAAAACCCTGCACGGGACGGCCTTGTGACGTTTTTTGGCCGATGTTTTTGGGGTGGGGTGGGGGTTCTTTTGGTGGGGGGTGGGGTGGGGGTGTGGCGTGCTGAAAAAACACTAAAAAAACAATGGGAGACGGTTCGTTTGTCGGCGTCTTTGGAAGCGTTTGATCCGTTGTTTGTTGTGTCTTTGGTTCGTGCCGAATCGGGATTTTCCAGCGACGCCCAATCCCATCGAGGGGCTGTGGGGTTGATGCAATTAATGCCGGAAACAGCCAAGGAAATGGCGAGGTCGTTTGGGATGGATTTTAAAAACCTAAATTTGTTTGACCCCGAAACGAATTTGCGGTTGGGGGTGGGGTATTTGGCCCATCTTCGCCATGAGTTTGGAGGCGACAAAGTGATTCTTTTAGCGGCGTACAACGCCGGCCCAGCCAACGCGCGGGCTTGGTTAAAAAAAGGGCCTTTAACGGAAGAAACCATTCCGTTTGGGGAAACACGGGAGTTTGTCAGGCGGGTTTTAAAAACGGAGGAGCGTTTGAGGTGGCTTCAGAATCTTAGAAATCGGTGGACACCATGAAAGACGACACCCCCGCGGCGTTGAACACGCCCATCATGAAACAGTATTTTTCTCTGAAAGCGAAAAACCCCGAGGCGTTTTTGTTTTTTCGGTTGGGGGATTTTTACGAGATGTTTGATGAGGACGCTCGACGGGCGGCCCCGTTGCTGGAGCTGACCCTCACCCAACGGCAAGGGGTGGCCATGTGCGGAATGCCCCACCACGCCCTCTCCAATCATTTAGGAAAATTAATCAAGCGCGGGTTTTCCGTGGCCATCGCGGAACAAATGGAAGACCCGGCCACGGCGAAAGGGATGGTGGCCCGGGACGTGGTTCGGGTGGTGACGCCGGGGACGGTTTTGGAAGACGAGTTGCTTTCGGCCCGGGAAAACAATTTTTTATCGGCCGTGTGGCCCTCGGTTCACGGGCGGGGGTGGGGTTTCGCTTGGGTGGATATGTCCACGGGAGAACTGGTTTACACGGATTTTGAGCCTGGGGCTTTTGGGCAAAAACGTTTAATGGACGAGTGGGGGCGTTTGGCCCCCCGAGAAACGTTGTGGCCCCAAGGTGTGCCCAGGCCTGACGGGAAAACGCTCACGGAAGTGAATTCCGCGTTTTTTTTGGATGAGAAAAACTCTCTGGCCTTGGTGGACAAAGACACCCCCGCCCGTCCCGCGCTGAACGCTCTTCGATGTTACATTAAAAAAAACCAACCGGCGGCTCTGGCCGGTCTCCGGCCCCCTCGTCGACACGACACCAAAGATTTTATGATTTTGGACGAGGACGCGGTGCAGAGATTGGACCTGTTTTCCCAGCCGTCCTCATTGGGCGGAGGTCCTTCCAGCGTTTGGGATTTGTTGGATCACACGCAAACAGCGGTGGGGGGACGTCGGTTGCGTCGTTGGCTTTTGTCACCGTTGTTGTCTCTTTCGGCCATTCACGATCGACAAAATCGGGTGGACCATTTCTTTCAAAAAACGAGGGAAAGACAGGCTTTGGTTGAGGTTTTGCGAGACACGGCGGATTTGGAACGGATTTTGTCTCGATGGACGGCCGGGTCCGCCACGGGCCGGGACTTGAACGCCCTGCGTCGGACCTTGAGACGAGCCCCGATCATCGAAAACATCTTGGGTTTTAAATACGTTGAACTTCCGGAAACATTGATTTCGACACCGCATCCCTTGGAAAGTTGGCGGGGGGCGTTTCAAGTGCCCCGGTCTTTGGTGGATCTTTTAGAAAACGCTCTTACGGAAGACCCGCCTCTTCGTTTAAGCGAGGGAGGTGTGATTCGGGACGGGTACAACGCGGACTTGGACGCGTTAAGAGATTGCGCCAAAAACGGGCGTGGGTGGATTTCCGATTTAGAAAACGCGGAAAAACAACGAACGGGGATTGGGTCTTTGAAAGTTGGGTTTACATCGGTTTTTGGGTATTATTTGGAAGTGTCTCGAACCAATCTTCCTCGGGTTCCTCCGGAATGGATACGCAAGCAAACCTTGGCCAACGCGGAACGGTTTATCACACCGGAACTAAAAGCTCAGGAAGACAAAATCCTTGGGGCCGACGAAAAAGCCCGAGCCTTGGAACGAGAATTGTTGATGGATTTGCGAGGGCAAGTGTTGGTTCATCGGGAAGATCTTTACGCCTTGGCCGACGCTCTGGCCGACGTTGACGCCGTGATTTCTTTGGCCACGGCGGCGGAGCGGGGACGGTGGACGAAACCCACCCTCCACGAAGGTTATGAATTTTCCTTAGAGAAATCCCGCCACCCTCTTGTTGAACGGGTTTTGGAGACCAAGGGTGTGGCTTTTGTTCCGAACGATGTGGATTTGGGCGACGCGTCTTTGCTGATCGTCACGGGGCCCAACATGGGGGGGAAATCCACCTATTTGAGACAGGTGGCGTTGGCCTCGGTTTTGGCTCAAATGGGATCTTTTGTCCCGGCGCAACGGGCTCGTCTTTCTTTGGTGGACCAAGTTTTTACGCGCATTGGGGCCGGGGACAACTTGGCCACCGGGGCTTCTACTTTTTTAGTGGAGATGAAAGAAGTGGCCAACGTGCTGAGGAACGCCACCGATCGGAGTTTGGTGATTTTAGACGAGGTGGGCCGAGGGACGTCCACCTACGACGGGTTGGCCGTGGCGGGGGCCGTGGTGGAATTTTTGGCGTCGGACAAAAACGGGCCGGGACCCAAAACCCTTTTTGCCACCCACTATTTTGAACTGACCACTTTGGTCAATCATTGGAAACGGGTGCGAAACTTTCACGCGGTTGTCCGGGAATGGGTTCGCCCGAACGGGTCCACGGAATTGGTGTTCCTTCACCAAATTTTACCGGGGCCCGCGGACCGCTCTTACGGGGTGCACGTGGCCCAGATGGCGGGGTTGCCTGAGTCCGTTGTTCAACGGGCCAAAACCTTGTTGTCCTCGTTGGAGGCGGGGATTCCTTCCACGGAAACGCCCCGAGAGGTTCCGGTTCAAATGGAATGGCCGGTGGTTCATCCGGTGATTGACTTGTTGAAGGGCATGAACACGGACCGAATGACGCCCTTGGAAGCGTTGGGGGTTTTGGCGGATTTGAAACGGAAAATCGAGGAAGAATCGAAGGCCTAAAGATATTAAACCTAACCCGGACGAGGGAAGGAGAAGCTCTAACGGGGTGAATGTTTTTTCGAAAAAAAGGTCGTGATAGGGAGGAATGAAACTTGACCGTTCGGTTTTGTTTTAAAGATAAATCCCCCCTGGCCCCAATGCCAGTAACTTAAGGTTCGTCGTTCCGGCGAAGGCCGGAACCCAGTTTGTAAAATCTTTGTTTAATAACCAGTTTCAATTCCTAGATTCCGGCCTTCGCCGGAATGACGAGCCTTTTTTGCCTTAAGTTACTGGCATTGCCCCTAGCCCCGCCTCAGCGACTCTGTCGCCCCCGGTGCCGGGCTCTCTGAGACCGGCCCCTTTTTCAAAGGGGGGGAAAGAACACGGCCCCAGGGGTATCCCCCCCTTTACGAAGAAAGGGGGGTGGGGGGGGATTTTACTGGACGAGGGGGGATTGGTTTGTTACTATTCAGCGGAAACAAAAACGTTCTGGGAGGTGCGTTATGATGAAGGCGGACAAGCGACAGCATCGGCGGTTTCCGGTTTTAAAAGACATTGCGGAACCGGTCGATTTATTTTTGATGGATGAATCCGCACGGGAGGTCCCCGCGGTCTTAACCAATTTGTCAGCGGGGGGGATGTCGTTGGTGGTGTTTGCTCCGGTGTCGGGGAAAGCCCGATTGAAAATCACGCTGGATGTGCATGGGTTCGAAGGAGTGGAATTGGAAGGGCGTGTGGCTTGGACCACCCCCAAAGGGGACACCACGGTGGTGGGTGTGAGTTTTGATCACCTGGCCAAAAACGTTGTTCATAAAATAAACGGGATGGCGGACCATTACCAAGATTGTGAAGTGAAATTGTCGTTTGGGGTAAAAGACGTGTGTTTCCGCGAATGTCTTTATTGGAGTTTATGCACGAAGAATGTAAAACTAAAAGAAAAATAAATAGAAATTCCCCTTGGGGAATTTCTGAAAAACCAAGAGGTTTAATTTGTTAAATTACTCTTTAATGAGATGTTTCGATTTCTTACAAAGACATTACGGCAAATCCCCCCGGACCCCCCTTTGTCAAAGGGGGGAACACGCTTGGGGAACCCCTAGAGAAAAATTTCCTTGGTGTTTGGAAATTTCTCAATGAAAGTGCATCGGTTGCCGGAGGCTTTGATTCGGGGGATTGCGGCGGGGGAAGTGGTGGAGCGACCGTCATCGGCCTTAAAAGAGTTGATTGAAAACGCCGTGGACGCGGGGGCTCGCACCGTTTTCGTGGAATGGCGGGAGGCGGGACGTCAAAAAATACTCGTGAGGGACGACGGGGTGGGCATGACTCCCGACGACGTTCGGTTGGCTCTGGAGAGACACGCGACTTCTAAAATAGACACTCTGGAGGATTTGGAACGGGTGGGTACCTTTGGGTTTCGGGGCGAAGCCCTTCCGTCCATTTCGGCGGTGAGCCGATTTGAAGTGGCCACACGAACGGCGGACGCCGAGACGTCTTGGATGATTCGCGTGGAAGACGGGGGGGTGGTTTTTGAAGGGCCGGGAGGGCATCCCTCGGGGACCACCGTCACAGCCAGCGATTTGTTTTACAACGTGCCGGCTCGGCTGAAATTTTTAAAATCCGACGGAACCGAAAGGTCTCTTCTTTTGCGTACGGTGGAAGACGCGGCGTTGGCGTCTCCCGCCGTGGCGTTTCGGGTGTTGGCCGAAAAGCGGGAGGTGATCAACGAACCCAGCCGTTCGGCGGACGATTTGATAAATCGCCTCGTGGCTTTTTGGGGGCAAGACCGGGTGGACACCTTGACACCAATCGAAGAATCCCATCGGTTTTTACGGGTGTGGGGGTGGGTGTCTGATGTGAACTCCCCCCAGCCCACCTCCCGGTATCAACGGCTTTTTGTGAACCGGCGGGCGGTCGTGAGTCGACGACTTTCCCACGCTTTGTACGACGGCTATCGCAACCGATTGATGGTGGGGCGACATCCCGCGGCGGTTCTTTATTTGGAGATAGACCCGACCTTGGTGGATGTGAACGTGCACCCGGCCAAACGGGAAGTGCGACTGTCCCATGAGGAAGAAATTCATCAGTTTCTTTCGAGAGCCGTGCAAAACGCTCTCACCCGCGGGGTACAACCTGTCCCGGTTTATTCTTTTCCATCGGTTCCCACGGGGAAAGGAACACCGTCGCCTGATTTTTATAAAAACGAGCGTCCTTCCCCAGCGGAAACCCAAGCCGCTTTTTCCGTCCAATCGCCTTTTCTTGTTCAAGAAGAATCCCCCGTCTTAGAAGGGTTGTCTCTCGAATCGTTTCGTCAAGCCACGTTTGAACCGCTTGTTCAACTGTACCAGACGTATGTTTTGTGTCGGTGGGAGGGACGGTTTTTTTTGTTTGATCAACACGCCGCGGCGGAGCGGGTTCTTTACGAACGATTGTCGGAAGAGGCCGCGAAAGCCACACCGGCTCGGCAGAATCTTTTAATCCCTTGGGTGTGGGAAACGTCCCCGGAGATGGCGACGGTGGTGGAAAATCAAAAAAAAGATTTTGAAAAACTGGGGTATGAACTGGAACCTTTTGGAGGGCACGCCGTTCGCGTGAAAGCGGTTCCAGCGGTTTTAAGTGATGGAAATTACACCCAAGGGTTGTTGGAAGGGTTGGTGGACGATTTGGTGACCGGACGTATTCCTAAAGGGTGGGAGACGTTTTTAATTCGGGTGGCTTGCCGAGGATCGGTGAAAGCCGGGGATCCCCTGTCTTTGGCGGAAATGGACCACCTGATAAAAACAGTGCAAGCTTGCCCTCGGCCTTGGACGTGCCCCCATGGGCGTCCTGTTTTCTTGAGTTTGTCGGATGATGAGTTGGCCCGGCGGTTTAAGCGGGTTTAGTCTCTTCGTTCTAAAATTTTTGACAAAACGTCAAAGATTTTAGAACGAAGAGACTGGAGAGCCTGTCCGTTGGCAGGATCTTCCCCATTTCGAAAAAACAGTTTTCAAGGACACAAGAGACAATCCGAGAGAACGGTCAAGACAACTCGGACGAGTTGACAGAATCATCAATATACATTAGATTCTACTTACCATGACAAATTCTCCCGTTGAGTTAGCGATTGAATTGTTGGCCGATGGGCGGTTTTTAGGGGCGTTGGGGGCGTTGGTGGTTGGTGTGGTGGTGTTGGTCGTTTTAATAGGACTGTGGGCCGATGCCAACGAATCCTCTCAACCGGACCGGGAGACAGGCGATGAAGGGCAAAATGGTTTACCGTCGGTTTTAGACAGAACAACGCCCCCCGGGGCCCCGACCGTCTCGGAAAAACAGCTGGTTGAGATGACTGTTTTGAAAGAGGTCGTGGCGAGATTCGAAAAAAATTTTGAAACCGAAACAAAAAACAATAGGATGGTGTTGGACGGAATGGAAAAACGTCTAAAAAAACTGGAGTCGGTTCCGGCCTCTGGTACAAGGACATCCCTTCCAACGGATAAGGACCAAGGGGCCTTGAAGATCCAATCTCTTAAGAAGGAGTGGGATGTTTTTCGGTTTGCCATAGACCAGAGAATTCGTACCTTGGAAACAAAAACAAGTGCGTTGGGTGAAGAAGAGGCCCTTTCAACAGAGGCTAAAGAGAAAAGCACGGAATCCCCGGTGTCTCCGCTGGCGTTGGGGCCGGAATTAAACGATATAAAAAAAGATTTGATTTTTCTGAAAAAAGCGATTCAAACCCTTGCGGAGGAAGACGTTCCTTGAAGAAAGCGATTGTTTTGCTCTTCATTGTTCTCGATCTGGGCTTGATGGCTGGGGCCGGGATCTTCGCGTGGCGACGGGCGATGGTTGTAACGGGAGGGGAGGTGCTGTCTCTGAGGAAAGAGGAAGAGCGGGTTTTGGTCCCACCATTTTCTGGGGTGGGCACCCCTCTCCTTTCTGGGAAAAAGGAGGGGGCCGACCCCTTGCCTCCTGAACAAATTCTTTCGTCCTCCCCTGATAAAAAGATGAAAAAAGGAAACCCATCGCTTGAAAGAACTCCAAAAAGAAAATCGGGTCGAATGGATGTGGATAAAACGTTTATTTTGAAAGACGCCCATGTTAAAGACCCGGCCATTGTGGGGGATTTTAACGGGTGGACGCCAAAACCCTTCAAAAAGATGGGGGAAGGGGAGTGGGCCGTGACCATTTCTTTGAAACCGGGGGATTACTCTTACAATTTTCTGCTCGATGGGAAGACGGTTAGGGACCCACGAGAAAAAAGGACCGATGACCATGGGCGTTCTTTTGTGTCGGTGGCGGGCCCGAAATGATGTAAAATGGGTAAAAAGGCCCAAAAGTTCTCATTCGGTTTTGTTTTAAGGAGAAAGAAAGGGGAAGAAATGAATTCCAGGAACCGTGTTTCGATCGTTTTTAAAAACACCATCCAAAGCCTCGCTTGGGTGGTGGCTTTTTCTTTGGTCTTCCCTGTCCTGGGAAAAACCACGGGGGTGGATTCTGATGGTGATCATGAACCTTTGCGAACCTACCAATTCAAATTCAGTACAAATTCGCCGGAACGAGGTGTAAAGGATTTCCTCGCGTTTCTGCAGAAAGTGGCCCCGGGCATGGACGCCATTGGAGCCCAGTATACAACGGCGGATATGTACATGGACAGAGGATTGTATGACGAAGCGACCAAGCTTTTAAAAAATCTTTCGGAAGTCCCCACGGGTGACAATTATTTTCAAGCGTCGGTGTTGATTCGATTGGCGACTTGTTGCATGCGTTTGGGTCGGTTTCAAGAAGCGGCTCGGTACTACACAGCGGTAACGCAAAGTTCGATAAAGGTGTTGGTGCCCGAAGCCATTTTAGGGTTGGCCGTGGCCACTTTGTCGGCTGGAAACATTGAAGGGGCCTATCAGCATTTTCGGGAAATGGAAGCGTTGTACCCCGCTTACAAAACTCACCCCCGAACCATGTTGCCGATGGGCCTCATTCAGTGGGAAGTGCGAAAATACGAAGGGGCCCTGAACTACCTTCTCAGAGACGACAAAAACCCGGCCAGTCGCTATTTCGCGGCTCTTTGCTATCGGGAACTAAAGATGTTCGCCCAAGCGACGGGACTCTTTCGGCGGATCACGCAGGAATACCCAGAATCCGTTTGGGCCGATCGAGCCCAGTTTGAACTGGGGGAAACATTTTATCAACAGGGGGATTACCTGTTGGCCTTTCACACCTTTGAGGAAATACATCGTTTGAAGAAAACCCAGCAATGGGAGAACTTATCGCTTTTTCGCATGGCCTGTTGCGATGTACGCATGAAACGATACGCCAACGCCGAGGAAAAACTTTGGATTTTGAGACAAAGAAAACTTGACCCCTCTTTAGAAGCCAATGGGAGTTACCTCCTCACCGAATCCCTTGCGGCCCAAGACAAACTCAAAAAAATCACGGGTTTGTTGGGGCGTGTTCCTGAAAAACAACGAACGACGGAAAACGAATACCGTTTGATTTGGGCGGAAACGGCCCAAGGCGATTACCCAAGAGCGATTCAGCGGGCCGGGGATTTTTTAAGCCGTGTGAACGACACAGAATTAACGCCTCGTGCCCTTCTCCTTCAGGCCTACGCCTACGATAAGTCCGGACGAAAATCCGATGCGTTCGCCACCTATCAGATTATTGTTGAACACTTTTCCTCCACGCCCTACGCCGCCAAAGCCGCGGAGTTGGCGGCCATGAACCTTTACAACGCAGGCGAATTTAAAGCCATCACCACCCAAGTCAACAGTTTATGGCGGGCCGTTGACATAGACGTCAAGAAATCTTTCCCCGAAACGCTCTATTGGCTCGGGTTGGCCTACATGAAATTACACGAGTATCCCAGCGCTCAGAAAAGTTTCAAGGAGTTTGTGATGAGATCCCCAGTGGACCATCCGTGGCTCTCCGAAGGGTTGCGGGCCCAAGCCTTGGCCTACGCGTTGGATCAAAGCTCCAAAGAAGCCCTTCCTATACTGCAACGGGCGTTTCAAAACGCTCAAGAAAAAAACAACAAAAAACTCACGGCCCAATTGGCGTTGGATATGGGTAACATTTCGTTCAACGCCAAACGCTACGAAGACGCGGTTTCCTATTACCGTCGCGTGGAAACCGTTAATCCTGAAAGCCCCGAGATGGAATTCGCTCTTTTTCAACAAGGGGTGGCTCTTTACCGAGCCGATTATTTAGACGAGGCTGTGGCCTCTTGGGAGAAATACGGGGAACGGTTTCCACGCGGGGAGAAGGCCCCCACAGCCCTTTTTCGGGCTTCACGCACACGTTTTGAAATGGGGCAATATTCCGAAGCGGTGGCGGGATTTGAAAACCTGATACGCAATTACCCCAAAGTGCAGGAAGTGCGTGACGCACGACTTCAGATTGGCCAGTGCTACTTCAATAACGGGGAATTCAATAAAGCCATTGAATCCTATCGGGACTTTATGACCCGATACCCCCAAGACCCAGAAATTGCCCAAGTGAACCAATACCTCCAGTTGGCTTCTTACCAATCAGGGATGAGCATTGAGGAAATTCAAGTCAAGTTCCCGGGATCGAAACCCGCGGTGTTGGCCGAAATGTACTGGCAGAAAGGAGCCGAAGCCTACAACGCTAAAACATACGACGTGGCCTTGGATTTTTTCCAAAAACTTCTCTATGAATTTCCCAATTCTTCTTGGGCCCCCCAAGCGTCGTTCTATCGAGGGGAATGCCTTTTCTTTCTGGAAAAATTCGCCGAGAGCGTGGGGGCCTACGAAACTTTTTTACAAAGTTACCCCACCAGCGTTCAGCGTCCGTTGGCGGAGTTCCATTTAGGTGTTTCCTACTTCAATCGAAACAACTACGAGCGAAGTGCCACTCTTTTCCGTGACTTCGCCGAATCCTACCCGTCGGATCCCTTGGCCCAAGGCGCTTTGTTAAACGCCGCCATCTCTTTTTCTCGAACGGGAGATGTCCCTAAGACAACGGAAGCCTACATGAACTACGCGGGCAATTACCCCAAGGCCGACGATGTGGGGGCGGCTTGGATACAATTGGGGCAATTCCTAGAAAAATACGGCAGGGAATCCGGGGCCATCGAAGCCTACACCCGTGTGACCAACGAACGCCCGGAATATCCCCAAGCCTTGTATTTTTTGGCCAAACTTTATCGGATACTGGGGGATTCCAAAGGAGAACGCAACGCTTACGAACGCTTGCAAAAAGTACAAGCCAAGAACGATCCCTATCGGATTTCAGGCTTGCTGGGGTTGGCCGATTTGGCCGTGGCCGCCAACGATGCCCAAGAAGCCATGGCCGTTTATCGTGACGTGGCCAAAAACGCGACCGATCAGGCCAGTCGCGAATTGGCCGAAAAACAAATTTCAGCCATTCAGAATGTGTTGACGGGACGCCCCCCCACGCAAAATTCGCCCAAGGGTTCAAAATAACGAACGGAGAGGAGAAATCATGGAAGAGTTGAGCTTTTGGAAAATACTGCAGATCAGTTTGGTGATGCCGGTTTTGTTGGCTATGTCTGTGGTGATGGTGGCTTTTTTTATTGAGCGGTTGATGTTCTTTATGAAAATGGCCAAAGTGGATGTCCATCTCTTTAAGACCATTAAGAAACATCTTCTGGAAGGGGACCTCCCCGCCGCTCAAGCAGTCGCGGAAAAGGCTCGGGGACTGATCCCTGAGGCATTGACGGCTGTGCTGCATGTGGGGCAAACCGGGGATCGAGTTAAAATGGATCATGTGTTGACCCTCTATTTTCAGAGAACGCAATCCCTGTTGTCTCGACGATTGGGTCTTTTTGGGACGTTCAGTTTTATTTCGCCTTTACTGGGGTTGTTGGGAACGGTGTTGGGGGTGATGACCGCTTTTCGGGATTTGGCCCTCACGGGGACCGGAGGACCTGGGGTGGTGGCCGCTGGTATATCCGAGGCCTTGGTGGCGACAGCGGCCGGGATTTTTGTGGCCGTTACCTCCGCTTTGATCTACAACTATTTTAATTTCAAACTCAAACACGTGTTGAACAGTTTGAACATTTTTGGGCAGGAAATAACGTTGCTTGTAACCATGGGGAAAGATTTGTAATCCCTGGTAAAAAAGCTATCCCCTTGAAAAGGGATCGGTGAATGTTTTCTCGAAATGTTTTTGGTTTCTCCGATCGAACGACTCGTCCGATTACAAACTGGATCCCGGCCTTCGCCGGGATGACGAACATGAAAAGCTTTTTTTTAATTCACCCATGGGGTGACTCTTTTTGTTGGTTGTATTGAGAATAAAACGAAACACTGTCAGTGATTTGTCTCGTTTTTTAGAGAGGTTCAACTTCCATTTTACGGAGCGGGTGTAGAGACGGTCTTTGACGCCACGGTGAGTGGAACGACACGGGCGGGTGAAAAAGAAAGTTATCGTGGAACGGTGAAAACACGCGAGGGGAGATCTTCTTATGGACGTTGGTGATGACGATCTAGAGGAAACGGAGAAAATCAACGTGGTGCCTCTGGCGGATTTGACGTTGGTGCTTTTGATTGTTTTGATGGTGTTGTCGCCTATGATCACGCAGTCCATGATTCATGTGTCGGCCCCGACGGTGGAAAGCCAAGAGGTGCAGGAAGGAGCGGAACCGGAGCTTGCCTCCACCCCGCTGTTGATTGAAGTTTCAGAAACCGGACAGATTTTGAACAACGAGGTCTTTACAACGTTGCCTGAACTTCTTAACGTGTTGTCTCTACGGTTGGAAAGTCATCGGAAGAGACCGGTGGTGGTTCGAGCGGATCCGTTGGTGTCGGTGGGGCGAGTGGTGAGCGTTTTGGATGGGGCCAAACAAGCGGGGGCCACCGTGGTTTCTTTGGTGGGGAATCCGTCGGCGGAAGGAGATCAGTGATGGACGTGAGGCGAAAAATAACCGGGGACGGAGCCATTTCTGGGGTTAACATCGTGCCGGTGATTGATTTGTGTTTGGTGTTGTTGGTCATTTTGTTGATTCTGTCGCCTATGTTGGATAAGTCTCCGTTGGAGGTGGTGTTGCCCAAAGCCCAAACGGCCGAGGAGAAACAAAACAACGTGGCCATCACCATCACGGCCGAGGGGCTTATGGCGGTGAACGACCGCCTTGTCAGGGACAAAGAACACTTGGCCACTTACCTGAAAAATGTGGTGGCCGTTAGTCAAGGAACGGATGTTTTGGTGGTGTTGCGGTCTGATGAAAAAATGACCTATCGGCGATTGACGGAATTGATTAAAGTGGTGACGGGGGCTGGTTTTTTAAACATTGCGGTGGGGACGGAGAAGAAAAAAGAACTCGGACAAGTTGTTCGATCGGAGAAACCATGAAACATTTCGAGAAAACATTTACCCCGGTAGAGCTTCTCCTTCACTCATCGGGCTCGTCCGGGTTAGGGAGGGTGTTATGACGACAGCGAATTGGGATGATCTTTACGGGCGGCCTGTTTTTTCTAAGGATTTTGGGTTGTTGGTTTTGGCGGCTTTGTTGCACGCTCCGTTGTTGTTGTTGGAGATGAAGGCCCCGGTAAAACCATCGTCTTCCACCGACAATTACATCAACATCAAGTTGATTGCAGATAAAACCTATGCGGTTAAACCCGTGGACAGTTCTCCAATAAAACCCTTGATTGTGGATTTGGGGAGACAATTAAGAGAAATAAACCCTCCCACTCCTGACGTAAGGCCCTTGCCTCCCGCCCCAACGAGAGAACCCGTCTTAACGGCTAAGAATTTAGCCCAAGTTCTTGCCAACACACAAATTCCAATACCCCCCACGAGAAAAGATTTTGTGGATCACGTGACCCCGGGGTTGGTTTCAGGGGTGAAATTCCGGGAAGGACCCATCACGACAGGGGCCATCCCCATTGGAAAACCAGTGGGTGCGCCGGAGACGATCGCCTCCGCACGAACAGGGAAAACGGGGTTTACAACGAAAACAGGAACCCTCGAGAGCCTAGGACAAAGCAACAACTCTATCACAACAGGAGCCCCGCCCTCCACGATTGCGATCCCCATCTCAAAGACCCTTGGGAAAGATCCCCAAGAAGAACGGACTTTTAAAAATCCAACACCTATTAATTTAACGCCTCTGTCTCCAGTTCCCCCAAAGGTGACCACCATCACCACCGGAAAAAGCCGCCCCATTTCAATGGAAATAGTGGAGAACGTGGAAATAACACAGGAAACAATCAGGCCGGTGTCTATTCGTCCATCAAATGAAACAGCGGAACAGCTGTCGCGTTTTCCGATCACAGGGCCTCTGGCCCATCGGCCTGTGGAGCTCCAAAAACCTCCCGTTTACCCCGAATGGGCACGCTTAAGCGGTGTTCAAGGTGTTGTTCGCGTTCAATTTCGCGTGGGGCCTGATGGACGAGTAAAAGACGACGTTCGCGTGTTGAGAGGTTCCGGTTACCCGGATTTAGACAAAGAAGCTATGGCCGCGGTTCGGCGATGGCTTTTTGCCCCGCTGAAAAACAATCAACAAAATTTGGAGGAGGTGGGAACCGTGGAATTTAAGTTCTCTATGAACTAATGAAAAAGACGATCCTTCTTGTTTTCCTTTTGGGAGCGGTGGCGGGGACCGGAGCGGAAAAAACTGAAAAAAAGAATAAGGTGTCAAAGTCGGCCCCGACAGTGCAGGACACCACGCCTTCCAAAGGGATTTCTCAAGGGGAGAGGGCCACGGAGGCCCTTCCAGTGCCCTCGGACGCGAACTCCATGGCTCAGCAGTCTGAAACCATGAAAATGGAGGTGGAAGCCGCCAACATCTCCGACGAGATCCCCATTGACTTAGGTCCCCCCGCGTTTAATGTCTCTTTTCGAGACGTGGTGGGGTTTGCTCGCCCCGGGCAAACGGAACGGGTGTTGAGTGGGCCCGTGGAGCATATGCCCCCCAACGAAGTGCTGGGGCTGGCTGTTTTAGATCCGCGTCAGGCTTTAGGACCCCTGACAGTACAAATACCGACCCCCCCCTTCGTAAGGATGGAAGTACCCAACACCTTGTCCGTGGGGCATTGGTCTTTTTCCGTGATGGATCAATCGGGGGAGGTTATTCATTCTTTTTCAGGGGAAGAACTTCCCAAAGACCTGATCGTTTGGGACGGCTATAAAGACGACGTCATGGTCGTTCGTCCGGGGATCGCTTACACGCCTGTCTTCACCGTAACCGATTTACGTGGAGCCACCCAGCGTTATTTCGGAGACCCGATTCAACTGGACGTCATGAGTTTCCTTCAGGGAGGGTTGCGTTATTTAGAAATGGCCAACGATCGTCTTTTCGTGTCCAACTCATCGGATCTCTCTCCAAACGCGGCTCTTCTGACTCAAGCGGTTCTGTCTGTTTTAAGACGTTCGGTGGGGACCCCCTTTCGCGTGACCATTTTTTATGGGGAGGGTGGGAAAGAGTTGGCGGAACGCCGCGTGAAAACCTTGAGTGTTCTGATGAGCGACGCTCTCGTTTTGGAACCCCAAAATTTAAGTTTCGGTGTGGCGTCGGATCAAAAGCGAGGGAACGCCACTCAATTCCTCTTTTCTGTTTTAACGGATGAAAAACAATGAAACAAAAAAAACATTGGTTTTTGGTTTTTTTATTCTTTTTGAGTCCTTTGGGTTCCGTTCGGGCCGCCGATGTGACCCAGGTGTTGAACGAAGGAACGTTGCTGTATGAAAAAGGTTATTACGACAAGGCCTTGCGGGTGTTTATGAAAGCCAAAACTCTTGACCCCTCCAATCGTTTGGCCCGGGAATACATCAGTCGTTGCACCGAACGAATCGTGGAAAAAGAAACCGGCGAACGTTTAAAAAAGGCTGTCATCAGATCCGAAGCGGCCTCGGCCACCGTCGATGAAAAAGAAGAGATCCCCCGATGGGCGCAACCGGCAAAAGTTTTAAAAACAGACACCGATAAACCCAGCGTTCGAAAAAAGCCGGGGCGGGTGGAGCCGGTGACACCGGGGGTTGTCTTGAATCGTTCCTCGGGAGCGTCGGAAGCGACACGAATGCGGGCGGAACTGGTCCAAAGCTACCAAGACCGTGTTTTGGAAGGAAACGCCATCGAATTGACCCAACGGGGTGGGCACGCGGAAATAACCGTGTTCTTAAACAGAGTTTTTCTGCCTCTGTCCGACACGTTGGCTCCGGACGCGGTGGTGTCTTTGGAAAACACCGCTCGTCAACTGAGGAAGGGAAAACCCACCACGGTGGTGTTGCGGGGAGCCGATTCCTTAACACCGGCCATTCGCCATCAAATGATCAATCTTCCCAGCCGACGAGCGGCTATTTTGTTTGCCTATTTTACTCACGCCGTGTTAGGCTCTCCCCCGCCCGACACACCCTTGACCTTCACCGCCGACGATCTGGACGATTGACCGTGAGACACCACCGGGCACCGCTCTTAGAAACGGTTTTGGCTCACGCCAAAAAACGAGTGACCAGTTTCCACACGCCGGGGCACAAGAATGGCCAAGGGATTGACCGTCGGTTGAGTCAATACACAGGGCGAAACCTTTATTACATGGACGTGACGGTGTTCCCGGAAGTGGACTCCCTCCACGATCCCGTGGGCCCTATTAAAAAGGCCCAACAACTCATGGCGCAGGCCTACGGGGTGGAGCACTCCTTCTTTTTGGTGAACGGGTCTTCGTGTGGAAACATGAGCATGTTGATGAGCGCCTGCCGACCGGGGGACTCCGTCATCATTTCTCGCAACGCCCACAAATCCACGATGGCCGGTGTGATCTTGTCGGGGGTTTGGCCCATTTGGATTCAACCCCGCGTGGATCAAAACTTAGACATTCTTTTCGATTCAAGTCCTGAACAAATTGAAGAAGCCCTGAGACTGTTCCCCGAGGCGAAAGCGGTGTTCGTGACCAGCCCCACCTACAACGGCGTGACACCGGATTTGGTTAAAATCGCCGAGATCTGTCGGGCCCGAGGAAAAATCCTCTTGGTGGACGAAGCCCACGGGCCCCACCTCAAATTCCACAAAGATCTTCCTGTTTCGGCCGTGGAGGCCGGGGCCGACATGTGCGTACAGTCCACCCATAAAATTTTATCGGCCTTGTCCCAAGGATCCGTGTTGCACGTGCAGTCGGACCGTGTGGACATTAACCGCGTTCGAAAAGTGGTGTCTTTGCTTCAAACCACCAGTCCCAATTACCTGATCCTCTCCAGTTTGGACGCGGCGCGACGGCAGGCGGTGTTGGAAGGGGAGCGGTTGCTGGAACGGGTGATGCGTTGGGCCGACTCGGCTCGAAAAAAAATCAACGGGTTAAAACACATGCGTTCGTTCACCCGGGAAGAAATCAACGCGACGGGCTACGATTTGGACGTGACGAAGCTCACCGTGAACGTGACAAAAACGGGGTTGTCGGGGTATGAAATTGAGGATATTTTGGCGGCCGACTACAACGTGCAAGTGGACGCCGCGGACCTCTTTAATTTGATTTGCATCATGGGGATAGGGACCACCAAAGACGACGTGGATCGTTTGGTGGCGGCCTTGACGGACATTGACGCTCGTCGGAAGGGGGGGGCCCAAAATTGGGTTCTGCAAATTCCAGAACTCACAACGGAAATGGTGATGAACCCCCGGGACGTCTTTCTCCTGCACAAAGCCAAACGGGTTCCGTTAAATAAAGCCGTGGGCCAAATCAGCGCCCAGACTCTGACCCCCTACCCCCCGGGCATCCCAGTGCTTATCCCCGGTGAACGAATCACTCGAGAAATAGTAAACTATCTCACCGATTTGGCCGATAAGGATATACGAGTGGTTGGTCAAGAGGGGGAAACCCTTCGGACCATTAAGATCGTGGCCAACAGATGAAGGAGACGACGATGCCCAAATCAAAAAAAGAAAACACCCGCTCCATGGAAACGACCAAAAGCGTTAAAAAGCAACCGGGAACGGAGGGGTATGAGAAGCGTTTAAAGGAAATGAAAAACGATCTGCTTCGCTTGGTGGACGATAAAAATAATAAAGTTGAAATTGGTGAGGGCGATGTGGGCGATGAGGCCGATCAAGCCAGTTTGTCCAGTGAACGGGAATTGCTTTTTGAGTTGTCGGACAACGAACGAACGGTTTTGGAGTCCATTGAAGCGGCTCTGCGAAAAATAGAAACCCACGTTTACGGTTTGTGCGAAGAATGCCGAGGAGAGATCGCCGTTCCACGACTGAAAGCGATTCCCCACGCTCGCTACTGCATTCAGTGCCAAGCCAAATTCGATAAACCCCGGTAGAAAAATCTTTGAAAATAAAAATCACCACTAAAAAAAACACCCAAGGGCCCTTGGTCCTTTTGGTTTACACTGAAAAAGAAAAGCTAAATCCTCTAACGGAGTGCCCCCCGGACTGGTGCGCCGTGGCTCGATCCGATGGGTTTCGGGGCGATCTGGGTGAAACCTGCGTCACCCGCGTGGAAAAACACCAACAGATTCTTTGGGTGGGGTTGGGCAAAAAAGGGGAAACCCCGGACCTGTTTCGACAAGCCGGAGCCGTGATTGGTAAAAAGTTGCAAGACACCCCTTGGGCCACCGCTTCTCTATCGATCCCTTCCCGCGCCGACGCTGAAAAAATTTTGGCCGAATTGGTGGAGGGTGTTTTGTTGGGAACTTACCGATTCAATCGCTTTAAAAGCCAACCCCCCGCTTCTTCACGTTTTGGCACGTTGACGTTTTTGGTTCCGATCACGGTCAAAAACCAAAACATCGTTTTTCACCGTTCGACGAAGATCGCTCAAGCGGTTTGTTACGCCCGAGACTTAATCAACGAACCCCCCAGCCGAAAACCTCCCCACGAGATCGGTCGCTTGGCCAAAAAACTGATGGGTCAGGGTCTGTCTGTTACCGTTTACGATAAACCAAAACTTGAAAAAATGAAAGCCATGGCTCTTCTGGGCGTCGGGCGGGGCAGTGCTCACCCACCGGTGTTGATCCATTTGTGTTACAAACCGGCCCTCAAAACCAAAACCAAGCTGGCTTTGGTGGGGAAAGGCGTCACCTTTGATTCGGGAGGCTTGTCTTTAAAACCCGCGGATTCCATGATGACCATGAAATACGACATGGCGGGAGCCGCCGTGGTGTTGGCCTTGTTTTCGGTTTTGCGTGAGTTGAAACCGGCGGTGGAGGTCCATGGGGTGATCGCTGTGACCGAAAACATGCCGGGCCCCGATGCTTTAAAACCCGGCGATGTGGTGAGAGCTCTGAACGGGAAAACCATCGAGATATTGAACACCGATGCCGAAGGTCGAGTGATTTTGGCCGACGCGCTGTCTTACGCGGTGAGGCTTAAGCCGGATCAAATCGTGGACGTGGCCACTCTCACGGGGGCGGTGACCGTGGCGTTGGGCAAAGCCTACGCCGCCCTCATGACCGATCACGACGATTTGGAAAAAACCTTGAAAAAAGCCAGTGAAGAGGCCGGCGAGAAACTCTGGTCTTTGCCTTTAGAAAAAAGTTATCGAGAACACATCAAAAGCAAGGTGGCCGACATTAAAAACATCGGCAACCCTGGGGAGGCCGGAACCATCACCGCGGGTTTGTTTTTACAGGAATTTGCGGGATCGGGGCCCTGGGCCCACTTGGACATGGCCGGCGTGGGGTGGAGCGCCACGGGTTCTCCTTTGGGACCGGCGGGGGCGACGGGGGCTTTGGTGCGGACGTTGTTGTGCTATCTGTTGGGCACAAGAGAACACCAACCCCGTTGAAAACAAACGGAGAAAAAATGACAAACACTATTAAAAGCAAATCCCCCCGGTCCCCCCTTTGTCAAAGGGGGGAAAACCGAAGGAAACCCCCGTCAAAATCTGGTGATATTTTTCAAAGGGGGAAGGAACAAGTCAAATCTAAGGTTTTTTTTCTTGGGGGCGTGGCCCCCAAGAAAAAAATAACCATCGCCCACAGTCCGGATCCGGATGACGCGTTTATGTTTTATGGGTTGGTGCACGGGGGGGTCACACCGAAGAATTGGGTGGTGCGGCATGTTCTAAAAGATATTCAAAGTTTGAACCGGGACGCTCGAAAAGGGCTTTACCACGTCACCGCCGTGTCGGCGGCGGCGTTTCCTTCGATCGCGGACAACTATTGGGTGATGGCGGTTGGGTCTTCGATTGGACGGGGGTATGGGCCTTTGGTTATTTGTCAGAAAGAGCGGAAAAAAGATTTTTTTCGCTCGGATTGGTCGGGATTTCGAATCGCCACACCGGGGCCTGAAACAACGGCCCTTTTGCTTCTGCGGTTGGCCCGGCCCGGGTTTGTCCCGGTGCACACGGCGTTTGATAAAATCCCTCAAGCCGTTCGGGAAGGGCGGGTGGACGCGGGGTTGGTGATTCATGAATCCCAACTCACGTGGGCCCAAGAGGGGTTTTCTAAAATTTTGGATTTGGGGAAATGGTGGGACGGGGAAACCCATTTGCCTCTGCCGTTGGGGTTGGACGTGGTGCGCAAAGACGTGGGCTGGGCCGGGGCCGTTCACATGGCGAACCTACTGGACGCCAGCGTTCGGTATGCCTACGCCCACAAGAAAGAAGCCGTGAGTTACGCCCTGAAATACGGTCGAGGAATTGATCGAAAAATAGGTGAAAAATTTGTTCAAATGTATGTGAACGAAGACACCCTTCATATGGGGCAAAAAGGAGAAGACGCCCTGCGATTGCTTTTTAAAATGGCCCTAGAAAAAAAATGGCTCTCTAAAACGCCGCGGTTTTCGGTGGTGCACCCGGATTTTGCAATAAAATGACCCGGCGGTCATCGAACCGATAAAGAGAGAAAAAACACCAAGGGAAAAGGCAAATCCCCCTAACCCCAATGCCAGTAACTTAAGGCAAAAAGTGCTCGTCATTCCGGCGGAGGCCGGAACCTAGGAATTGAAACTGGTTATTAAACAAAGATTTTACAGACTTCCAAAAAACTTACGGCAAATCCCCCCTACCCCCCCTTTTTCAAAGGGGGGAACAAAAAAACAGGGGCTGGGTTCTTCTGTGATAGGGATTTTCGGTTGTTTGGAAATTCCTATTGACAAATAGGCGATGAGGGGTTATGTAGAGTGAGTCTATGAACAGATCTCCTTATAGGATATTGTTGGTGGAGGATCAGCCTGAGGATCGGGAGGCCATTGAACGAGAATTGACCGTCGCTTGTGTTTCTTACGTTTTAAAAATCGTGGAAACCCGTGAAGATTTTGCGGCTCAACTGAAAGATTTTTTGCCCGATATTATCCTTTCGGATTTTTCTTTGACTCGGTTCAGTGCGTTGGAAGCCATGACGGTCCTCGGTCACTACCGAAAAGACATCCCTTTTCTTTTGGTCACCAACACCCAAAGCGAAGAAGTGGCGGTGGAATGTATAAAAAGAGGGGCCGACGATTACATCGTCAAATCCAGCCTCAAACGATTGCCTTTTGCTGTGATCAACGCCATCCTCAAACGAGAAATTCAAAGGGAGAAAGAAGCGGCTCGAAAAGAACTGTGGGCCCGGGAGGCCCAAGTGCGGTTGATCGCGGAACAAACCCGGGATTTGATTTATGTTTTAGACACCAAAGGGCAGTTCACCTACGTCAGTCCCTCGTTTCATCGAACGCTGGGGCACGCCCCGGAAACATTGGTGGGACGAAAAGCGTTTCGTTACGTTCACCCAGAAGACGAATTGACCATCCAAACTCTCTTTCAAGAATCGTTTTTGGCCAAGGCCGACCGCACCGCCCAGTTCCGTTATCGCCACGCGGGCGGGGCGTGGCGGTTGTTTGAATCCGTCGTCAATTGGGCTTTGGACGAAACCGGAAACCCCATGAAGGCCGTGGTGGTGGCTCGTGACATTGAAGACCGAAAACACATGGAAGACCAGATTCGCCACGCGCAGAAGATGGAGGCGGTCGGACGGTTGGCCGGGGGAGTGGCCCACGACTTCAACAATCTTTTGACGGCCATCAACGGCTACAGTGATTTGTTGCTTCGTTCCCTTGATAAAATGGACCCCCGACGAGCCGATGTGGAAGAAATAAAAGACACCGCCGCTCGGGCCGCGGCTCTCACCCAACAATTGCTGGCGTTCAGCCGGCGACAAATCACCAACCCCACGGTGGTGGACATCAATCAAATGCTGTCCCATTTGGAAAAAATGTTGCGGCGATTGATCGGAGAAGACATTCGCTTAAAAACAGCGTTGGCCCCGGGTCTGTATCGGGTGAAAGCCGACATGGGGCAAATGGAGCAGGTTTTGCTTAATTTAAGTGTCAACGCTCGAGACGCCATGCCCAACGGCGGAACCCTAGAGATTTCCACCCAGAACTGGGATGTGGCATCGGACGAAGACGACGAGGTTCCCTCCGGCGCCTACGCCAAGTTGGTGATCACAGACACGGGGTGTGGGATGGACGAGAGCACTCTGTCTCACTTGTTTGAACCTTTTTTTACCACTAAAGAAAAAGGCCGAGGGACCGGGTTGGGGCTTTCCACCGTTTACGGTATTGTTCAAGAAGCCGGCGGGTTTATTCACGTCACCAGTCGCCCGGGGGAGGGAACGTCTTTTCGGATTTATTTTCCGATGATCAGTGAAAACGTTACGGAATTAACAAAGACCCCTGAGACCGAAGAATTTTTAAAGGGGAACGAAGTGGTGGTGTTGGCCGAAGACGATCGAGCGGTGAGAACCCTCGCCAAGAGAGTTTTGATTCAGAGCGGTTACAACGTCTTGGACGCGGCCAGCGGCGAAGAAGCCTTGGCCTTGGCGGAGAGCACGACGGGTCCCATTGACCTTTTGGTGAGTGATGTGGTGATGAACGGAATCGCTGGGCCGGAATTGGCCCGACGAATGATTCTAAAACGCCCTGGTCTGAAAGTTCTTTATCTCTCCGGCTACATGGAGCTGGACACCCGCAACAGCGTTTTACGCGAGGCCCAGTCGTCGTTTTTAGCGAAACCGTTTCGTCCGAGAGATTTGGTCCAAAAAGTGCGAGAAACGTTGGACGGACCAGAAAAGAAAGAAGAAAAGAAAACGGCGTAGGCAAAAAATCTCAACTCTGGATAAAAGTTAAAAGTATCAAAAAACACTTCCAAGCAACTCGAAGCAAATCCCCCCTGCCCCCCTTTGTCAAAGGGGGGAACATCCTCGGGGCACAATCTTTTCCCCCCTTTACGAAGAAAGGGGGGTACGGGCAATGCCAGTAACTTAAGCCCAAAAAGGCTCGTCACACCGGCGAAAGCCGGTGTCCAGTGTTTAAAATAGACGTTTAAAGGCAGTTTTAATGACTAGATCCCGGCCTTCGCCGGGATGACGAACCTTAAGTTACTGGCATTGGGGGTACGGGGGGATTTTTTTGGGAGTTCAACTTCCGTTTTTAGGTTAAAGTTTACAAACCGTCCCTCGGGTATAAAACAACAAGGCCCCTCCCGACAAGGACGCGGCCCCCAAGGGGTTACAAAAAAATCGGTTTTCGATTTTTTTATGGAGGACTGAGTGAAAATATTGGTGGTGGATGACGAAAAAAGCTTACGGGATGTGTGCGGAGCGGCCTTGCGATCCGAGGGCTACGACGTGACCACCGCCGTGAACGGCGACGAGGCGTCGGAATTGTTGGGCCAAGAGTTTGATATTGTCTTGACCGATATGGATATGCCCGGGAACACCAACGGAATGCAATTGACTCAGACCGTTCGTCGCAACACCAACATGGACGTGATCATCATGACGGGGTTTCCGGATTTGTCCACCGCCATTCACGCGGTGCGTGAAGGGGCCTACGACTATTTGGTTAAACCCTTTTCCGTTGACACCTTGTGCATGGCCGTAGACCGATGCGCCGCGTCCCGGACGTTGTCAAAAGAGTTGGAACGAGAAAAAGCCCTTCGGGCCGAACTGAACCGGGCCTATGTGGAATTGTCTCAAATGCAGAAAGTTCGGGACATCTTCGGCCAATTCACCACGCCTGAAGTGGCTCAATATGTTTTGGAACATCCCAACGATTACTGGTCCCGAGGGGAACGACGCGTGGTGACCGTTTTGTTCGCTGATGTCCGACGCTTTACGCCCTACGCGGGGCGAGTCACCCCCGAAGAAGCCGTGCGATCCCTTAATCAGATTTTTGAAATCTTGGTGGGGTGTGTTCAAGAACAGGGGGGGGTTGTTAATAAATTCATGGGCGACGGTTTAATGGCGATGTTCGGAGCCCCGCAAATCTTAAACGATCACGCTTTGGCCGCCGTTCGTGCGGCGCTAAAAGCGCGCGATCTTTTACGTTCGTCCCCGGTCAAAGACGAACAAGACCGCCTTTCTCTGGGATTCGCCATCAACACGGGCGAGGTGATCGCTGGGTGTTTGGGGGCCCGCAATCGAACGGAATACAGCGTGATCGGGTCGGCCGTGAACATGGCCGCCCGCATTGAAAAAGTGTCCGGGCCTTGGGAAATCATCATGGGACCGAACACAGCCAAGGACGTTTCCTCTTGTTTTGATTTAGTGACCCGGGGCCCCGTTCCCTTGTCTGGGTTTGAACACCCCGTCACGCTGTACGCTCTGAACCATTCAAAACCTGGTTTGCCTGTTTGACGCCCCTTCAAATTCTTTATCAAGACGATTCTCTTATCGCCCTGGACAAACCCGTGGGGCAAGACGTTGTACCCGGGCGAGGGGACGTGTCCGGCCCCTGCTTGCACTGGCAAGTACGGGATTTTTTGAATGAAAACGTTTATGTGGTGCATCGCTTGGATCGCCCCGTGAGCGGGGTGATTGTTTTTGCCCGGAACGCCGACACCCACCGTTTTTTGTGCAAAGCTTTTGAAGAACGCTTGGTTAAAAAGACCTACTGGGCCGCGGTGAAAAAACGTCCCCCATCCCCGACGGGAACCATCGGCCTTCCCTTGAGAGTGTTCGGGTCCGGTCGCTCGGCCCCGGATCCCAAAGGGAAGACGTGCGAAACAATTTACCACCGAATTTTGGACTGGGACGATGGGGCTCTTTTGTCGGTTCACCCCACCACCGGACGGCGCCATCAAATCCGAGCCCATCTGTGCGCCATCGGCCATCCGTTGTGGGGGGACACCCTCTACGGTCCGCCGCCCCGCCCCGTGGGGGGGTGTGCCCGATTGCTTTTGCACGCCCACGAAATAGATCTTCCCACCCCCGCTGGAGAACGGCGGATCCTTCGTTCTTCAGCCCCGGATGATTTTTGCGCCGCCTTAGCGGTTGTCGCGGGTGTCGAAATTGTGTATCGTTGGCAACGGGAGGACGTCCAATTATGATCCATTCTAAAGTGTTGGGAATTATTATGGCCGGGGGAAAGGGGGAACGCTTGATGCCCTTGACCAACGAGCGGGGAAAACCCGCGGTTCCTTTCGGCGGAAAATACCGCATCGTGGATTTTGTTTTAAGCAATTTCACCAACTCAGGCATTTTTTCTGTTTATGTGTTGGTTCAGTATTTTTCTCAATCCCTGATTGACTACCTGCGCTTGAGTTGGTCGAACCGGGGGTTGATCGCCGACCACTTCGTGACCGTGGTCCCCCCACAAATGCGGCTTGGGGAAATGTGGTACCGAGGTACCGCCGACGCTGTTTCTCAAAACCTCAACCTTATTCGGGATTTCGATCCCGATTACGTGGCGGTTTTTGGGGCCGATCATATTTACCGCATGGACATCGGGCGTATGCTGGCTCAGCACATCGAAAAACAATCCCACGTGACCATCTCCGCTCTTCCGGTCTCTTTGTCGGAAGCGAAGTCCTTCGGCATTTTGGGCGTGAACAAGTCCGGACGAGTGACGGCGTTCGAAGAAAAACCCAAATCCCCCAAACCGATGCCCACGGACCCAGATCACGCTTTTTCGTCTATGGGCAATTATATTTTTAACCGAGACGTGTTGGAAACGGTTTTAACCGATGACGTAAAAAAAGAAAACGCCCACGATTTCGGAAAAAACATTCTTCCTGAATTGCTGGGGAAATACCGCGTCGGGGCCTACAACTTCAAAGGGGCTCCCTTGCCCGGGCAAAAAGAGTATGAGGAACCCGGTTATTGGCGGGACGTGGGCAACATCGAGGCGTTTTGGTCGTCCCATATGGATCTGTTGGGGGAAAAACCTCGGTTCGATTTAAACAACGATCAGTGGCCCATCATGGCCGGTCGTTACAACGGCCCCCCCGCCCGGGTGCTGGGGCGCCACGTGGAAGATTCCATCTTGAGCGAAGGGGTGGTGGTCAACGACGCGGTGGTGAGACATTCTGTGATAGGACGAGGGGTGTTGATTGAGTCCGGCTCTGTGGTGGAGGATTGCGTGTTGATGGATTTTTGTGTGGTGGGCAAAAACAGTCATTTTAAGCGCGTGGTGGCCGATCGCTTTAACGTGTTTCCCGAAGGCACTGTGTTGGGACACAATTTAGAAGCGGATCGTTTGGCCGGACATCACGTGGACAAATCGGGTCTTGTGGTGGTGGCTCGTGGCCGTAGTAAATGGGCTCACTTAAAACGCTGACATGACCGAACGGTTTCTTTGCGTCCACGGACATTTTTATCAGCCCCCCAGAGAAAACCCGTGGCTGGAAGACATTAACTGCAGGATTCCGCCGCCCCGGATCACGACTGGAACGAACGCATCACACGGGAATGCTACGGGCCCAACGCCGTTTCTCGTATTTTAGACGGACGCGGACGCATCGTTGAAATTGTCGACAATTACCGAGACATCAGTTTCAATTTTGGACCCACGCTCTTGTCTTGGATGGAACGAAAATCTCCCCAAACCTACCAACGGTTGCTGGACGCGGATCGAGCGAGCGTCCTCGCCCGATCCGGGCACGGCAACGCTTTAGCACAAATATACAACCACCTGATTATGCCCTTGGCTTCTTCTCGCGACAAAACCACTCAGGTCGTGTGGGGATTGAAGGATTTCGAAAAACGTTTTAAACGCCCCGCCGAAGGAATGTGGTTGTCGGAAACGGCCGTGAACACCGAAACACTGGAAATTTTGGCCGATCACGGCGTAAAATTCACCATCCTCTCCCCCCATCAAGCCCGGCGGGTCCGACCGATAAAATCAACGGTCACTGAAAAAGATTGGGAAGACGTCACCGGCGCCCGAGTGGACCCCAGTCGCCCCTATCGGTGGGTCTCACCCCGGGGGCAAGAAATAACGCTGTTTTTTTACGATTCGCCCATTTCCCACGCGGTGGCTTTTGAAGGGGTTTTGAACAACGGAGAGACCTTCGCCTCTCGGCTTTTGTCGGGGTTTTCTTCTCACCGTTCCGATGATCAATTGGTGCACATCGCCACGGACGGGGAATCCTACGGGCATCACCATCGCTTCGGGGATATGGCTTTGGCCATGGCCCTCAAACGCGTTCGGGAATCGGGTTTGGCCACCTTGACGAATTACGGGGAGTTCCTAGCGAAACACCCCCCGGTTTTCGAAGCGGAGATCATTGAAAATTCTTCTTGGAGTTGCGCCCATGGGGTGGAGCGGTGGCGATCCAATTGCGGGTGCCGTTTGGGAAATCAATCCGGATGGACACAGGAATGGCGGGGCCCTTTGAGAGACGCCTTGAACGGTTTGGCCGTTGAATTGGACTCCCTTTTCGTTAAAGAAGGATCGGCTTTGATGGGCGACGTTTGGCGGGCCCGCAACGATTACATTCAAGTGATCATGGACCGTTCGGAAGAATCCTTGGCTCTGTTTTTTAAACGACACGCCCGACAAAACCCCTCGGATGGGGAAAAAGTGAAAATTCTTCGCTTGATGGAAATGCAACGACAACGGTTGTTGATGTTCACCAGTTGCGCGTGGTTTTTTGATGAAATTTCTGGGTTGGAAAGCACCACGGTGTTGACCTCGGCCGCTCGAGCGATCGAAATCGCGTCGGACCACGCCGATGGGGTTGGGTTGGAAAAAGAGTTTATGGTTCAATTGGCCCGGGCCCAGAGCAACATACCGGAATTCGTGAACGGGGCTGTGGTTTACGAACGGTTCGTTAAACCGGTGGAAACTCGATTGGAGCGCGTGGCCGCTCACGTGGCGTTAAGATCTCTGTGGCATGGAGAAGAAGGGAAAAAAACCGTGTATTGTTTTGATACGGAATTTTTAGAAAGACAAACAGAAAAAACACCACGGGCGTCCTTGTCCGCGGGACGAATTCGAGTGAAGTCCCACATCACCTTGGAAACGATGGAAACCGCGTACGCTGTTTTGCATCTTGGGGACCACGATTTTCAATGCGTTCTCCGTCGGAAACCGGATCAAGACCTCATCCAAGAAGGCCCGACGCGTTTAGCGAACAGTTTTTTAAACGGAACGCTCTCGGACACGATGGGGTTGTTGTCTCGTTATTACGACCCCAAAACATACGGTCTTGACGATATTTTATTGGAAGAAAGACGTGGAATTCTGAACTCTGTTATTGGGGATGTTTTGAAACGGTTTGAGGAAACCACCCGATTGTTCGTTGATGAAAATAAAAAATTTATGGCCTATTTAACCCAGACGGCTCACCCCATGCCCCAAGCGTTTCGATTGGCCTTGGAATCGGTGTTTGGGGCGGACATGAATCTGGGGTTGGAGCAATTTCGCCGGGACGAAACCGATATCGGGTTGCTGTTGCACACAAGACAGGAAGCCCGTCGGTTCCATTGCGATGTGAACTGGTCGTCGGTGGCTCGAGCTTTCCAAGACAAGATTGAGGAAAGTGTGGATTCACTGGCGGTCCACCCAACGGAACAAGGGGTTTTGCGAACGTTGGGGTTCCTCGATCAAGCGAAAAAAATGGATTTGGATGTTTCTTTGTGGACCGCCGAAACGACTTATTTCCAAGTTTGGCAAAAAATCCGTCGACTAAAAACAGAAAAAAACTCCCCCTTCCTTCTCCTCGCCGAACGATTTCGAATGGTTTTATAACGCTGTTTTCCTAAACCGTTACAAAAAAACGAGCGGGAATTATTGTATAATTTGCAAAAGCCCCGATGGCGGTTGGCGGTCGGGGTTTTTTATTGTTTTAGCGCCCGTAGCTCAATTGGATAGAGCATCTGCCTTCGGAGCAGAGGGTTGGGGGTTCGAGTCCCTCCGGGCGCGGTTTTCAGCGGAAATAGAGAGGGACTCGAAGCCAACTCGTCCGCCGCCTTGAATGGCGGATAAACCTAAAAACGGAAGTTGAAACTCGTTTTCTTTAGTTTCGTCATCCCGGCGAAGGCCGGGATCCAGAAAGTTTTTTCGTTTCTTCGACGAACATTTTACAAACTGGATCCCGGCCTTCGCCGGGATGACGAACATGAAAGACTTTTTTAAATTCACCCATTGGATGACTCTTTTTCGTTATCGAATGAGTAATAAAATGAAAGATTCTCAATGCTTTTCCTTATTTTCAGAAGGTTTCAACGTCCGTTTTTAGGATAAAGGACGAGTGGCCGGCCCTGGAGGAGCCCCGCAAGGGGCGGGGGAAGGGGAGTCCCTCTGGGTGCGGTTTTCAGCGGAAAATTTTGACGGTCTTGTTTGGGCCATTAGCTCAACGGTAGAGCAAGCGCCTCTTAAGCGCGAGGCTGTGGGTTCAAATCCCTCATGGCCCACACTGGACTGTTTAAACGAAAACAAATGCTATTCAATAATAATAAAAAATACAAGTCTTTGTTTTTTCGTAAAAAAATAAAGACTTTTTGTATGAACGCGGGGATGGCGGAATTGGCAGACGCGTACGGCTTAGGACCGTATGCCGAAAGGCGTGTGGGTTCAAGTCCCTCTCCTCGCAAGATTTTAACAACCTCAGGGACTTGAAGGCCACTCGCCCGCCGCCTTGGGGCGGATGAAGGGCGAGGGCCAGGTTTCGGAGGAGTCCCGAAAGGGACGGAGGAGAAAAAGTCCCTCTCCTCGCAAGATTTTAATAGCCTTAACCCAAAAGATCACGTAAGAAAAACTTTCCGTCTGAGGTCGTTTCACAAAAACGGTAAAAAATTTTAAAAAATCATATCGGCGACCGCCAGTGTCCAGTCTGTAAAATCGTTGTTTAAAAAACAGTTTCACTGACTGGATTCCGGCTTTCGCCGGAATGACGGGCCTAAAAGATCTCATTATCGGATCTTTTTGGAACCTTAATCGATCGGTTGCTCCGTTCCTAAAATCTCACATGTCCTGTTTTTATAGGATAAAACTCTAAGAGAGGAATCGTCTATGTTCGGTTGGAAGAAAAAAGAGAAAAACGTGGAAGTGGCGAAACCTGAAGAAAAAGTGGGGGGGGATAAGGCGGTGGTTTTGGAGAGTCCTCGAGTGGAGGATTTAACTGAAACGACTTTTACGGAAAAAGAAAAGAAAGACTGTTCTCTCGTTTGGCGTGTGGACGTGCCTGTTCATTTGGTTAACGAAGGATTGGAAAAAGCGTTTTTACGGGTTCGCTCCCACGTCCATATTCAGGGGTTTCGTGTGGGGAAAGCCCCTATGGATATGGTCAAAAAAAACTACAGCGATTTGGCTTGGGACAACGCGGTGGAGCATTTGGTGCGGGAATCCGTGGTGGAGGGGTTGACCCAACACAGGGTGTTTCCCATCGGGGTACCTCAAGTGTCTCACGTGGAAGCGAAGATCGGGGAACCTTTGCGTTTTGACGTCACCGTGGAATGCGCACCCCAAGTGACCGTGACGGATTACAAAGGGTTGCCCCTTCAACGGAAATCAGGATCTGTCTCGGATGAGGAAGTCACCAAACGATTGACCGCCCTTTCGGAAGGGAACGCCAAGTTGATTTTATCGAAAGACAGCGTTGTGAACAAAAATCATTTTGTGGTGGTGGATTACGTAACGCTCTTGGAGGGGAAAGAAATCCCCAAAGGGAAAGCCGAAAACCAACTGATTGAAATGTCCGCCCCCCAAACAATCGAGGGGTTCACCGCGGGGCTTTTAGGCGCCAGCGACGGCGAAACCCGGGACGTGACCGTCACGTTCCCCGCGGAACATCCCCAAAAAGAATTGGCGGGAAAACCCGTTGTGTTTCGGGTGAAAGTCACGGCCATCAAAGAAAAAGTGGTCCCACCCATAGACGACGAGTTCGCCAAGGATTTGGGCACAACGGATTTGGCGGATTTGCGTCAAAAAATCCGAGAGGATTTCGCCTTAGGTAAAAAGAAGGAACAAAGGCAGGATCTTCAAAAACAAGTGACCGACGAGTTGTTGCGTCGGCACTCTTTTGCTGTTCCACCCACTCAGGTCAAGGAACGGGCCAAGGAGTTGACCGACCGTTTAAAAAAAATGCTCATGGAACGGGGGGCCAACGTGAGCGATTGGGAGGCCAACGAATCCAAAATGCTGGAAAAAAATCGGCCCGAAGCGGAACGGCAGGTGCGATTGTCTTATGTTTTGAATAAAATCATTGAAACAGAAAAAATAACGGTGACCGATGCGGATGTCACAAAACGGGTTGATGAGCTGGTGAATGGATCGCGACCGGAACAACAAAAATCCGTGAGGGAGTTTCTGGAAAAACAAACAGACACTCTTTCAGCACAGATTCAGGAAGAACGACTTTTTGATTTCTTGATCGAGAACGCCCAAGTGCAGGGAGCTGAATAACGGCTGGGAGGTTCGTCTGACGGGGGGCCGTTAACGAATTAAAACCTTCACCCCGCCAAAAAAGGGCGGGGTGAAGGAGGGATGAAACTTGGTTCTCGCGCTTTGTCTTAAAGACAAATCCCCCCTAGCCCCAATGCCAGTAACTTAAGGATCGTCTCTCCGGCGGAGGCCGGAGTCCAGCTGTGTGCTCGACAAAACGATTGCGAGAAAGGGAGGGATGAAACTTGACCGTTCGGTTTTGTTTTAAAGATAAATCCCCCCTGCCCCCCTTTGTCAAAGGGGGGAAAAGACTGGTTTCCCAAGCGTGTTTCCCCCTTTGGCAAAGGGGTCCGGTCTCAGAGAGACCGGACTTGGGGCGACAGAGTCGCTGAAGCGGGCTAGGGGGGATTTGTCGTAAGTTTCTTGGAAGTTTTTAAAATTGTTGTTTAAGAACCAATTTAAATTCCTGGATTCCGGCTTTCGCCGGAATGACGAGCCTTTTTTGCCTTAAGTTACTGGCATTGCCCCTAGCCCCCCTTTTTCAAAGGGGGGGATGCTGAGTGGTTACGACGATTCGATTTCTATTAAAGGAGAGTGTATGCCTGGAATGATTCCGACTATTATTGAGCGGTGGAACCAAGGGGCGGCGGTTGGTTACGATATTTACTCCCGGTTGTTGCGGGATCGCATTATTTTTATCGGGGGGTATGGCGGGGCCATTGACACGGATTCGGCCAACGCCATCATCGCTCAGTTGCTTTATCTCGAAGCCGAGGACCCGGAGCGAGAAATTAACCTCTACATCAATTCACCGGGAGGCATGGTCACGGCGGGGTTGGCCGTTTACGACACGATGCAATACATTCGAGCCCCCATCACCACCATTTGCTTGGGAATGGCCATGAGTTTCGGTGCCCTTTTGCTGGCCGCGGGTAAAAAAGGCAAGCGCTACGCGTTGCCCAACGCCCGGATCATGATTCACCAACCCTTGATTTATGGGGAAGGGGTTTCCGGTCAAGTGACCGACATCGCCATTGAAGCCCGTGAATTGGAAAACACGAAAATCCGTTTAACGGAAATTTTAGCGAAACACTCGGGACAGCACGTGGACAAAGTGCGAGCGGATTGTGAACGAAATTACTATTTGTCCGCCGAGGAAGCGAAAGCCTACGGGTTGATTGACGAAGTGTTTTCCACGCGGCAAAAACCGCAATAGCCATGGGACGCTCAACCGATCCTGAAAAAAACGAATTCCAATGTTTTTTTTGCACAAAAGGGAAAAACCAAGGGTTGCGGTTGATCGGTGGGAATGGGACTTACATCTGTGAAGACTGTGTGAGAAATTCGTACGCCCTGCTCTCGCGATTGATCCAAGAAGAAGATCAGAAAAACACCCAGGCTCTGCCGAAACCGTCGGAAATCAAACGGGTGTTGGACGATTACGTGATTGGGCAAGAAGCGGCTAAACGTATTTTATCCGTGGCGGTTTACAATCATTACCGGCGGGTGGACGCGTCGGCCAAAGAAATGAACCCGGACGTGGAACTTCAAAAATCCAACGTCCTTTTCATTGGCCCCACGGGTACGGGAAAAACCTTAATGGCCCAGACCTTGGCCCGATTGTTGCACGTGCCTTTCGCCATCGCCGACGCCACCACCCTCACCGAAGCGGGCTACGTGGGTGAGGACGTGGAAAACATCATTCTTCGTCTTCTTCAAAACGCTAATTACGATGTGAAACGGGCCGAACGAGGGATTATTTACGTGGACGAAATAGACAAAACCTCCCGGAAAACCGATTCGCCGTCCATCACCCGGGACGTGTCCGGTGAAGGGGTTCAGCAGGCCCTTTTGAAAATCCTGGAAGGAACCGTGGCGGCGGTTCCGCCTCAAGGGGGTCGAAAACATCCTCAACAAGAATACATTCGCGTGAACACCACGAACATTTTGTTTATTTGTGGAGGCGCTTTTGAAGGGTTGGACAAGGTGATCGAAAAACGCTTGGGCCAGTCGGGTTTAGGGTTTGGGGTGGAACCCAAGGTGAAAAAGGCGTTGAACGTGGGCGATGTGTTGCGATTGGCTCAGCCGGAAGATTTAATTCAGTTCGGGCTTATTCCGGAATTGGTGGGGCGATTGCCCGTGGTGGCCACGTTGGATTCGTTGGACACGGGGGCCTTGGTGGACGTGTTGATGAAACCCAAAAACGCTCTGGTGAAACAGTATCAAAAAATGTTCGCGTTGGAAGGATGCGATTTGGAGTTCACTCCGGAGAGTTTGCAGGAAATTGCCGGAAAAGCCATTCGACGAGGATCGGGAGCGAGAGGATTGAGATCTATTTTAGAAGACCTTTTGTTGGAAACCATGTTTGAATTGCCGGAGCAGAACGGTTTGAAAAAAGTGGTTATTGATCGAGAGGTGGTGTTGAAAAAGAAAGAACCGGTTTTGAGTTACGCGAAGTTGAAGAAATCGGCGTAGAAACAGCGTATAAAGGGAGGGATGAAACTTGCCCGTTCAGTTTTTTTTAAAGATAAATCCCCCCTGCCCCCCTTTTTCAAAGGGGGGAAAAGACTGGTTTCCAAAGCGTGTCCACCCCCCCCTTTGAAAAAGGGGGGCTAGGCGCAATGACAGTAACTTAAGCCCAAAAAGGCTCGTCACACCGGCGAAAGCCGGTGTCCAGTGTTTAAAATAGACGTTTAAACACAGTTTTAATGACTAGATCCCGGCCTTCGCCTATTAGACTATAGTTGCCGGTAAAAAACGTAAGATGTTGAACAACCGCCAGGAGCCGAACAAGTCTAAGCCATCGCCCGGACAATAAAGTCCATATCCCGACAAAGACCCG
>Ga0247840_10001941_pt1 | contig 38166 bp, 37 predicted proteins | sample LaCruzMarch2015__FD_192404 | JGI IMG/M metagenome (GOLD analysis project Ga0247840, IMG submission 192404) | Freshwater microbial communities from meromictic Lake La Cruz, Castile-La Mancha, Spain - LaCruzMarch2015_17m | ecosystem: Environmental > Aquatic > Freshwater > Lake | place: Spain...
TATGTCGAATCGGCAACCCGTATGGTAATTCCATTTTTAAGGGAAGGAAATCTTTTTGTTGTTGAATCAACATCTCCGGTAATGACAACTGAGAAAATGGCTGATATTATTAATAAAGAACGTCCTGAATTAATTGATAAAATTTATATTGCTTATTGTCCTGAACGTGTATTACCAGGAAATGTGTTGTATGAATTAGAAAATAACGATAGAGTCATTGGTGGCATTAACAATGCATCCTCAGACAAAGCAATAGAATTTTATTCGAAATTTGTAAAAGGTAAGTTACATAAAACGAATGCTCGAACAGCTGAAATGTGTAAATTGACAGAAAACTCCTCGAGAGATTCTCAAATAGCATTTGCAAATGAGCTTTCAATGATTTGCGATAAGGCAGGAATCAATGTTTGGGAGTTGATTGAATTGGCAAATAAACATCCCAGAGTCAATATTTTACAACCTGGATGCGGTGTTGGTGGTCACTGTATAGCTGTTGATCCTTGGTTTATAGTTTCCGACTATCCCGAACAAGCAAATATTATAAAAAGAGCACGCGAAACCAATGACTATAAAGCTGATTGGTGTGCTAACAGAGTAATTGAAGAATGTCAAAATTTCTCAAACAACTTTGGACGAGAGCCAATTGTAGCCTGTATGGGATTGGCGTTTAAACCAGATATTGATGATTTACGCGAATCGCCAGCAAAGTATATTACATCACGAATTATTTCCGAAGTACGAGCCGATGTATTGGTTGTAGAACCAAATGTTGAAAATCATAAAAGTTTTAAATTGATAGATTATAACGATGCATTTTTAAAATCTGATATAATTGTTTGGTTAGTTCGTCATAAAGAATTTCTACTAATTCCAAAAACAGAATCAAAAATTGAATTGGATTTCTGTGGGGTAAGAAAATAAGTATATGAAGAAAATTATGTTAGTTTTTGGGACACGTCCCGAAGCCATAAAAATGGCACCTTTAGTAATTGAGTTAAAAAAGCATCCTGAATTTTTTCAAACATTAGTTTGTGTTACTGGTCAACATCGTGAAATGTTGGATCAAGTTCTTTCGCTTTTTAATATTGTTCCTGATTTTGACTTAAACATCATGAAACAAGGACAAGATTTATACGATATTACCTCTCGTGTGTTATTAGGCATGAGAGATGTTTTAAAAGAATCTAATCCTGATATTGTTTTAGTTCATGGCGATACCACCACTTCCACTGCTTCGGCTTTAGCTGCATTTTATCAGCAAATACCTGTGGGCCATGTTGAAGCTGGACTACGAACTCACAATATTTATAGTCCTTGGCCAGAGGAAATGAATAGGTTGATTACAAGTAGAATCTCGGCATACAATTTTGCTCCAACAAGTTTGAGTAAACAAAACTTGCTAAACGAAGGAATAGCTGACGATACAATTATTGTTACAGGTAATACGGTTATCGATGCGCTGTATGTTGTACTTGACAAAATGAAATTGGATATTCAACTTCGTTCTGAGTTAGTTAGTCAACTTCAACTTTCAGGGTACGATGTAAATCGTATTTCGCAGACAAGGAGATTGGTTTTAATAACGGGACATAGACGAGAAAACTTTGGAGATGGATTTTTAAATATTTGTAATGCAATAAAAACATTATCAGAAAAATATCCTGAGGTCGATTTTGTTTATCCAATGCACTTAAACCCAAATGTTCGCAAACCAATTACTGAAGTATTTGGTGAAAAAACGGCATCAAATATGTTTTTTATTGAACCATTAGACTATCTTCCTTTTGTATTTCTGATGGAAAAAACCGATATCGTTTTAACTGACAGTGGAGGAATACAAGAAGAAGCACCGGGTTTAGGAAAACCAGTTTTGGTTATGCGAGACACCACAGAAAGACCGGAAGCATTGGAAGCTGGTACTGTAAAATTAGTTGGAACTAATTACGAAAAGATTGTTACTGAGGTCTCAAAATTATTAGATGATCAGACTTATTACAATAAAATGAGCAAAGCAGTTAATCCTTATGGTGATGGTAAGGCATGTGCTAGAATTGCAGATAAACTTAAATAGAAAACAGCTTAAATGAAACAAATAATTCAAGATTTAAAATCAGGAGCAACAATACTTGAAGAAGTTCCTGTTCCAATGGTAAAAAATGGATATGTATTAATTCAAACCTCACGAACGTTAGTTTCATTAGGAACTGAACGTATGTTGGTTGAATTTGGTAAGGCAAACCTAATAGACAAGGCAAGGCAACAGCCAGATAAAGTAAAACAGGTTCTTGATAAAATTAAAACCGATGGATTAGTTCCTACTCTTGAGTCTGTGTTTAATAAATTGGGACAACCTTTACCATTAGGCTATTGTAATGTAGGTGTAGTAGTTGCTGTAGGAAATGGTGTAAGTGAATTTGTCGTTGGAGATAGGGTAGCCTCAAACGGAAATCATGCTGAATTTGTTTGTATTCCTAAAAATCTTGTAGCCAAAGTTCCTGATAATGTCTCAGATGAAGAAGCTGCTTTTACTGTTATAGGTTCAATAGGTTTACAGGGAATTCGATTATTGAACCCACAATTGGGAGAGACAATAGTTGTAATTGGTTTGGGTTTGATTGGTTTAGTTGCCGCTGAATTATTGAAAGCAAACGGCTGTAAAGTAATTGGAATTGATTTCGATCAACAAAAGGTAGATATTGCAAATCAAAAAGGAATTATTGCAATAAATCCTGGAAAAGGTATTGACCCGATTAAGTTTGTACAAGAAAATACAAATTCAATTGGAGCGGATGGCGTGTTAATTACAGCATCAACAAAAAGTGATGATGTTATTCATCAGGCCGCCGAAATGTCTCGCAAAAGAGGTCGAATAATTTTAGTTGGTGTTATTGGTCTTAATATGCGAAGAGATGATTTTTATAAAAAAGAGTTGACTTTTCAGGTGTCATGTTCTTATGGACCTGGAAGATACGACGAAGAATATGAAAATAAAGGAAATGATTACCCCATAGGGTTTGTGCGCTGGACAGAAAAACGAAATTTTGAAACGATACTTCAAGCAATATCATCAGGGATTCTAAATGTGAAATCGCTGATTACTGAAGTTGTTGATTTGAAAAATTATCAAGAAATATATGGTGATATGCGCAAGCATGGATCAATAGCTTCAATAATTAAGTTTCATCAACAACCTACAATTGTAAATGTAGTAAAGCTTGAAGGCAATAAATTTTTGAAAAGTAATGGAAAGATTGGAATAATTGGTGCTGGAAATTTTACCTCTGCTACTATTGTTCCTGCTTTGAAAAAAGCAAATGCGAAAATAAAATATATTGCAAGTGCACAAGGGCTTACGGCAAAAATATTGGCTAAAAAAGTAGGTGCTGAGAATGCAACATCGGATTATAAGGTCATTTTAAATGATAGTGAAGTTGATTTAGTAATGATTACTACGCGTCATAACTTGCATGCAAAAATGACTATAGAAGCCTTAGATGCAGGTAAAAGTGTATTTGTTGAAAAACCATTATGTTTAAATGAAAATGAACTAAATGAAATAGTAACAGCCTATAAAAAAGCGTCTAATAAAGTTACTTTGACTGTCGGTTTCAATCGTCGCTTCTCTTACTTCTCAACAAAAATGAAAAGTTTGGTTGGTGACGGTCCTAAGAATATTATTGCTACCATGAATGCCGGATTTATACCAGCGGAAGTGTGGATTCATGATTTGGAAGTTGGTGGTGGTCGAATTATCGGAGAGGCATGCCATTTTATTGATTTGTGTTCATATTTGGCTGGTAGTGAAGTTATGTCTGTATGTATGAATGCTTTAGGGCAAAACCCTCAGGAAAATACTGATAATGTAAGTATCTTGTTACGGTACGAAAATGGTTCAAATGCTGTTATTAATTATTTTGCAAATGGTAGTAAATCTTATTCTAAAGAACGGGTTGAGGTTTTTTCACAAGAGAAAATATTAATTTTAGATAATTGGAGAGAGCTTAAAGGATATGGAATTAAAGGTTTTTCAAAACTAAAAAGTTCAATGAACAAAGGACATCAAGCTCAATTTTCATTGTTAAATGATCGCATTTTAAAAGGAGGAGAACCAATAATTCCCATTGATAGCATTATCAATACAACTAAAGCCTCGTTTGCTTGTATCAAAAGTTTAAAAGAAAATTGTTGGGTAGATATAAAATAATTATCGTGATAAATATATCAAAGATATTGACATTGTTTCATACTGTTCGTCATTTAAAACCTATTCAGGTTTATCAACGTATTGCTAATCAAACAAATAAAAATAATTATAAAAAAATAGACTGGAAAAAATCAGTAAATTTAAGCTCTTCTAATTTAGTGCTTAAAGAATCCATTCAATTTGAAAACACATACAACAATAATTCATTTGAATTTTTAAATCTTAAAAAAGATTTTGGTGTAAAAGTAAATTGGGATTTTCTTGATTATGGTAGACTTTGGACATACAATCTTAATTATTTTGAGTATTTAAATCAACAAGATATAACATTAACAAGCGGAACGGAGTTAATTGAAGATTTTATTAACCAATTACCCTCCTCCAAAGTAGGTCTTGAGCCTTATCCTATTTCACTAAGATGTATTAATTGGATTAAGTTTTTTATTCGATTAGGGAGTACTCCAAAATTTGATTCTATTTTGTACAAACAGCTAATGTTATTGACAAGCAAGAAAGAATATCATATTCTTGGAAATCACTTGCTTGAGAATGGTTTTTCATTTCTTTTTGGGGCATATTATTTTAAGAATGATAATCTTTACAAAGAGGCAAAAAAAATTTTAATTCCACAACTTAAAGAGCAGGTTTTAGAAGATGGAGCACATTTTGAATTAAGTCCCATGTACCATTCAATAATGTTATTTAGAATTCTTGACTGCTACAACTTGGTTTCCAATAATGATTTGTTTAATAGTGAGTTAGAACCTTTACTAAGAAATAAAAGTGTTCAAATGCTGTCATGGTTAAATAAAATTACTTTTAGCAACGGGAAAATACCGTTACTAAATGATGCCGCTTTTAAAATTGCACCTGAACCAAAGAGTTTATTTGATTATGCTCTAAGATTGGGCTTGAAGTTTGAGTCTGAGGTTAACTTAGGGGAATCAGGATATAGAAAACTTCAAAATTCAAAATTCGAAATTGTAACTGATATTGGTAAAATTGGCCCTGATTATCAACCTGGCCACGCACATGCGGATACTTTTAATTTTGAACTTTATGTAAACGGTAGACCGCTTATTGTTGATTCAGGAACCTCTACCTATGAAATTAATGATGTTCGGTTTTATGAAAGAAGTACTTTAGCACATAATACTGTTGTCATAAACGGCGAAAACTCAAGTAAGGTATGGAGTGGACATCGGGTAGCTAAAAGGGCAAAAGTTTCAATATTAAAAGATTTGTCTAATTTAATTATTGCAGTGCATGACGGTTATAAAAAGTATAATGTTTTTCATAAGAGAACATTTCAGTCTTATAATAATTCAGATTTAGGAATAATTGATGAAATTCAATCAAAAGGTGTTTTCTATTTGCATTTTGCGCCAAATGAAGATTTTCAACTGTATGATAATATAATAAAAGGTATAGATTACAAAATTGAATTTATTGGAGTTGAAAAAATCGAATTATTTGAAAGCTATTATTCACCTGAGTTTAATAAAAGAATTAACCGAAAAAGTGTTAGAGTTACTTTTTCAAATAAATTACAAACATTTTTTACCTGAAAACAGTATGATTTCGATTATTTAATCTGATAAACAATATTATTTAAGTTTACCCAACAAAAAATTATTTTCAAAGATGAAAATTCTATTTCTCACTTTTTATTTTGAACCTGATTTATGTGCAGGTTCTTTTAGAAATACTCCTTTATTTAAAGAAATCTTAAATAATCTACGTGAAGATGACTTCTTACATGTCATTACAACTCAACCTAACAGATACAGTTCTTTTAAATCAAAAGCTGCTGCAGTTGAGACGGGAAAAAATTATTGTATTGAAAGAATAACTTTACCAACTCATAAAAGTGGTTTTATTGATCAGGCTAAAGCGTTTTATGTTTACTATGTTAATGTTCTTAAATTGACGCATCAAAATAACTACGATTTGGTTTTTGCTTCATCATCTCGTTTGTTTACTGCATTTTTGGGTAAAATAATTGCTCAAAAGCAAGGGGCAAAATTATATTTAGATATTCGTGATATTTTTGTTGATACAATTTCAGATATCATAAATAACATAATAATACAAGTACCCCTTAAGTTAATATTGAGTGCTGTTGAGAAATATACATTCTCAAATGCCAATCATATTAACTTGGTTTCAGAGGATTTTAAATGGTATTTTAGTAAATACTCCAAGCCATCTTATTCATTTTTTACAAATGGTATTGATGATGAGTTTGTTAACTATAATCAGGTCGCATCTGAAAAATCAATTGAAAAGAACCAGATTATAATTACATATGCTGGAAATATTGGAAGTGGGCAAGGACTAGAAAAAATAATACCTAATGCCGCAATATTACTAGGGCCAGAATATATTTTTAGAATTATAGGTGATGGCGGGAAGAAGTCAGCCTTAGTCGATAAAATTACTGAATTTTCACTTCCTAATGTTGAAGTCATTAATCCTGTTTCGAGAAGTGAATTATTTAACTATTATCAAGAATCAGATTTTTTATTCCTTCATTTAAATAATTTAGAGGCATTTAAAAAAGTGTTGCCTTCTAAAGTATTTGAATATGCGGCATTTAATAAACCAATAATAGCAGGTGTGAGCGGATATTCTCAAAAATTTATTCAATCAAATCTTGATAATTATATTCTTTTTGAACCAACAAATGCTGAAGATTTTGTAGCTAAACTTTTAGTCTTTAAAGTAAAGGATTGTGATCGAAGTTCATTTGTGGAAAAATTTTCACGTAAGAATATTATTAAAAAAATGTCTGAAAGTATTTTGAATTGCTGATGTTTTGTGTTTGAATAAGATTCTCTAGTCATACCAGTAACAGAAAACTATAATTGAAAAACAAAAAATGAACATTCATATCACCGCCATTCCCGCCTTTGCAGGCACACACTATAAGCAAACCACCTAATGCAATTCGGGGCGCAACTTTGAGTGTCACTCCGAATAGGTGATAAGACCAGCTCACTAACCGAACAAAATGAATTTTCAATATGTTAGAGTTTCGAAATAAGTTGTATATTTGCATTGATTTTTTATAGTCAAATTTAATAAGTTGTAATCATGGTAACAGTTCGCATAAATACAGATATTCCATTAGGTCGTAAATTAATAAATGAATTAAGACAGCATCCTAAAGCAGTTGAATTTGAGAAAGATAATTCCGATATACATAAAACATCTCCACGACAAACAATTTCGGATGTTGATGTTTACGAAAAGGTATGGGATATAATGTCGGATCATTACAAGGTTGATGTACGTAAAATATGAAAAGCCATTCCTTTTTGTAGTCAACAATCAATTACAGATAAATTTGGGTTGGGTTCCAAACGAATAAATTATAAAAAAATGGCAGTAGTTTTCACTATTGTTTCAAATACTGTTGTTATAGAAGCAATTGTACCTCAAGCTAATATAAAAGGCCTATAAAAATAATTTTGAGCCGCAAATACAAGTGGTTACCGAAAATTGGAACAGACCCTATATGCAGGGCTTAATTCAGCTTCATAATCTGAAACCACATCCTAAAAATCCCACATTAGCAAATTTTTTCAAATGAATATTCTCATCACCGCCATTCACACCTTTGTAGGCATCAATCTGGTGCAAGCGTTAAAGGCAAACCATATAACGCTATTTGGGGCGCAACTTTGAATCGCACTTCGAATTATTACTCCAATAATTCACCCGCCTCGAAGGATTGAAAAATAGAGTCGGGGTTTTCGTAGTACAGGCTACTCATATAAAATAACTGTCGTAGTGTTTTATATTTGTAAAAATGTATTATCTTTGCATTTTTAGGAACGAATAATGTAGTTGACTAAACACTTTATGGAACGTAAGATAGAGCAAGAACTGATTTTATGGAAAAACTCCACATCGCGCCAGCCTTTGGTGTTGCATGGAGCAAGGCAAGTTGGCAAAACATATATTGTCAAGAAGTTTGCTAATGAGCATTATAATAATTTTGTGTATTTAAACTTCGAAGCAAATAGTCGGCTTCAAGCTGTTTTTGAGAACGATTTATCGCCGTCACGCATTTTATTGGAAGTGTCGGTGATGATGGGTGTCAAAATAAATGAGCACACCACATTACTATTTTTCGACGAAATACAAGCGTGTGAACGTGCGCTTACTTCTCTGAAGTATTTTTGCGAGGAAAGTCCCGATTATCATATTATTGCGGCAGGTAGTTTGTTGGGTGTGGCATTGCATCGCGAGCAATATTCGTTTCCTGTAGGTAAAGTAAGCATTAAAACGCTATATCCATTTGATTTTGAAGAATTTCTGTGGGCTGTATCGGGCAAGGATGCTACTAAAATAATCAGGGATTGTTATAATGCAAATAGCAACTGTTCGCTCCACGAGCATTTTTTGACGCAGTTCAGGTTGTATTTAAGTATAGGTGGTATGCCTCAGGCAATAAATACCTATTTGAATTCAGGTAGTTTCGACGAAGTAGCTACCACTCTGCGAGGAATTGTTGATGCTTATATAGCCGATATGGCAAAGTACTCCCAACCCACTGATACGGTGAAAATTATGGCCACATTTAATTCCGTACCGTCACAATTAGCCAAAGAGAATAAAAAATTTCAGTATAATTTTATCAAATCAGGTGCACGAAGCTATCAGTTCGAAACAGCCATTGATTGGTTGTGTGCGTCGGGCATAGTAAGTAAATGCGTACGAATACATCAAGGTCATTATCCGCTATCGGCTTTTGAAGACCCTGCATTTTTTAAAATATATATGGGCGATGTAGGTTTACTTTCTTCAAAATTGGGAATTGCTGCACAGTTGATATTGGCCGACAACGATCAGTTGAATTTTTTTAAAGGTGCATTAACAGAAAATTACGTAGCCAATATACTGTCGAGCAATGGTTTAAATTGCAATTATTGGGAGTCGGAAGGAAAGGCCGAAGTTGATTTCGTAATTCAAACCAAAGCCGGAGAGTGTATTCCTGTAGAAGTGAAATCGTCGGAAAATGTGCGTTCGAAAAGCTTGCAGCAATTTATAATGAAGTACCATCCTTCTTATTCTATTCGTATTTCTACTAAAAATTTTGGTTTCGAAAATGGGATTAAATCTGTACCGCTTTATGCTTGTTTTTGTGTGAGCTGAACAAAAGAAAAAAACATTCAGATAGAAATATATAATTGTCTCAAGCAAATATGAATATTTTAATCACTGTCATTCACGGCTTTGTAGGCACTAATCTGGTGTAGGCTTTATAAGCAAACCACCTAACGTTATTCGGGGCGCGTCTTTGAGTCGCACTCCGAATAAGAGATATAGCAGATGTGATAAGAGTCAAGTGAACGTGTGTATTGGGGTTGCCTGCTCACGTTGAATACTTAAAAACAAAATACAAATTGAGTTTGTTATAAAACTGAAATTATATGTATATTTGCATTGTAAAACCTACAATATAAAAATAAATGAACACAATAAATCCGCCACTTTCCAATGTTCAAGTTGAATTAATGAAAATATATTCAACTAATATAACTGAACGCGAACTTCAAGAACTTAAAAATCTATTGGCTCAATTTTATGCAAAAAAATCGATTGAAAATGCCAATGAAGTCTGGAAAACGAATAATTTTACGAATGAAACTATGGACTCTTGGTTAAATGAAAAGTCATAGATTACTAAACATTGTGTTAGATACCAATATATTATTAGTGTCAATTTCTGAATACTCCAAGTATCATTGGATTTTTCGTCTATTGGTCGATAAGAAATTTAATTTGTTTATTACGAATGAGATATTGACCGAATACGAAGAAATTATTTCACAAAAATACAGTTTTGAAACTGCTAAAGCAGTAGTTCGTATGCTTTTAGAACTAGATAATGTTCGACTATGTACAATTTATTACAAATACAATCTTATAATTGATGATCCTGATGATGATAAATTTGTAGATGCAGCCTTAGCAGGCAATTGTGATTTTATTGTAACAAACGACAAGCATTTTAATATTTTAAAATCAATTGATTTTCCCCGTATCAATACACTAAATATTGAGGAGTTTAACAACTATTTTTATCTTTCCAATTGAAAGTTTAATAATTAAGATAACATCTTTCTGAAATTTTAAAACGATACATATATGACAGTTAGACCTTTGATTTATCTACGATTAATTCAATAAAAACGAACAGTGAACCTATTAATCACCGCCATTCACGGTTTTGTAGGCACCAATTTGGTGCAGGCATTAAATGCAAAGCATAGCATTTATGGGTTGGATATTAATCAACAAACAAAAGTATAAATGTCAGTTACTTCCGAATATATTCACTCATTAATTTCGCAAGGCGAAGGCCTCGAAGTAGAGTTCAAAGAATCTTACGATAGTTTATCGCGGAGTGTATTCGATTCGATATGTGCTTTTTTGAATCGAAATGGCGGTCATATTTTGTTGGGTGTAGATAATTATTTGGCATTTAGAAATAAAAGCACTAATTTTGCATACTAATTTTATAATATTAATTAGAATGGTTATTAAAGCAACTATTTTGCAGATTGATAAATAGTTGTAATACGTAAATGATTAGATTTTTTTATATTTAAATTGAATGTTATGGCAATCGCAATAAAAAGTATTCCTATATTAAAAGATAATGATGCTCAAAGATTTATATCGAAAGCGAATTTGGCAGTAAAGAATAATAGTAAAACAGACTTCACAAAACAAGTTGTAGCAGCGCAAGCAATTCTTCTTAAATCTAAATTTTAATAACTATTTATTATTGTGGCGTTTTTACTTGAAAAATGTATATTTTCTCCACTCAATGATTCGATAATTGAGTTCTGTACTCCATTTGACTGTGATCACAAAGATTTAAATGATTTTTTCTTAAACGATAGCCGTAATTACTCAAAAGAATTATTGGGCAAAAGTTATTGCTTTTACTTAGAAGATAATCCTAAAATAATTGTTGCTGCATTTACAATTTCAAATGACAGCATTAAAGCAAATTTCTTGCCAAATGGGCGTAAAAAAAGAGTTACAAAAAGAATTCCATTCGTAAAACAATTTAGAACTTATCCAGCAGTTTTAATTGGCCGTCTTGGGGTAAACGTGGATTATAAATCAAATGGAATCGGTCGCGAATTGCTTGATTTTATAAAAGCATGGTTTGTAGATAAATCAAACAAAACTGGTTGTAGATTTATAGTAGTTGATTCATATAATGATAAAAAACCGATGGATTTTTATTTGAAAAACTCATTCGAATACTTATTTACAACTGAAGAACAAGAAAAAAAATATGCTGGCTTACAAAATAATGATAAGCTTGAGACAAGGTTGATGTTTTTTGATTTAATAAATTTAGTTTCAATCAATTAATAGGTATAATTGCTGCCGAAATCTCAATTAAATCCTATATGCAGGGTTTAATTCAGCTTCACAATCTGAAACCACATCCCCAAAATCCCACTTTGGCAAATTTTTTCAAACAATTGGGCTGGGTCGAAGAACTCGGTTCTGGCGTAAGAAAAATGTTTAAATATTGTCCGTTGTATGTAAATAATTCGCTACCGATTATTCAGGAAGGTGATGTGTTTAAAATCACAATTAAATACGAAGAAGATTCTGAAAAAAATGAGTTAGGGCACGACCTAGGGCACGACCTCCAAAGTAATATTGTATATATGCAGGTTTTGAGTTATTTGTATAAAAATCCATTATCAAAAAATGAATTAGCAGAGAAACTTGGTCTGACGAATGTTTCTGGTCATCTTAACCGAACTATCAAACGTCTTTTAAAAGATGAGTTAATAGAATATCTTATAGCAAACAACCCCAATCATCCATTACAAAAATTTAAACTAACTGCAAAAGGAATTGAGTACTACAAAACTAAAATTGAAAAACAAAAATGAATATTCTCATCACCGGCATTCACGGTTTTGTAGGCACCAACTTGGTGCATGCGTTAAAAGCTAAGCATACCATTTATGGGTTGGATATTGTAACACCTATTAAAGATGGCGTTGTAAAAACCTACGGTTGGAGCGAGTTGGATGCATTGCCTCCGATAGATGCAGTTATTCACTTAGCAGGTAAAGCACACGACACGAAAAATCAAACTGTGGCGCAAACCTACTTTGATATTAATACAGGATTAACTCAAAAAATATACGATTGGTTTCGGGCATCGTCGGCTTCGAAATTTATCTTTTTCAGTTCGGTAAAAGCCGCAGCCGATAAAGTGGAGGGCATTTTGACAGAAGATGTTGTGCCAACACCACTTGGGCCTTATGGCGAAAGTAAGATTGCAGCAGAGAAATATATTATGGGACAACAGACAACCGACGACAGACAACAGTTTTCTGAGCGTCAAAATTCAAACTCTCAAACTTTCAAACCTGCAACGCTAAACACGAAAGCCGAAACGCAAAACGTCTTCATCCTCCGTCCCTGCATGATTCACGGCCCCGGTAATAAGGGAAATCTGAATTTGCTATACAATGTTGTAAAACGAGGAATTCCTTATCCACTGGGTGCATTCGAAAATCGTCGTTCGTATTGTTCCATTGATAATCTGAGTTTTGTAATTAACGGATTGATTGAAAATCAGGTGGCGAGTGGTATTTACAATGTATGCGACGACGAAACTGTTTCGACCAACGAATTAATTGAACTCATATCGATCTCGTTGGGACGAAAGAGCCGTATCTGGCGTTTCAATAAAAAGGCAATTGAGTTTGCTGCCAAAGCAGGTTCGGTGTTGCATTTACCGCTCAACACAGAGCGCCTGCAAAAACTTACCGAAAACTACGTAGTGTCCAATGCAAAAATAAAAAAAGCACTCGGTATTACCCAAATGCCAGTGCAAGCAAGTAAGGGGTTGCAACGGACTTTGAAGAGTTTTGAATAGATCCAACTCTTTGGTTACTTGTCGAAGAAATGGAAAGACAGGGATGTGATTTAGTGTAACCTATACATCACCGGCATTCACGGCTTTGTAGTCACCAACTTGGTGCAAGCGTTAAAAGCAAAGCTACCCCATTTATGGGTTAGATATTTTGTTTAAAACATTATTGTACCAAAAAAAGTATTATATTTGCAATTATTATAAAAGCAATAATTATAAAAGCAATAATTTATGTCGGTAAAAAATCCATTTGTTATTAGTGGTTATGTTTCGCCCTATTATTTTTGCGATAGGGAAGAAGAGGCAAAGACTTTAGTTCGCTATCTTACAAACAACCGGAATACTGCACTCATCTCTACCCGACGTATGGGGAAAACCGGCTTAATTCAGCATTGTTTTCAGATTCCTGAAATCCGCGATTCTTATCATTGTTTTTTTATTGATATCTATGCAAGTTCAAATCTCCGCGATTTAGCATTCGTATTGGGGAAAGCTGTATTTGAATCGCTCAGGCCTAAAGAACGACGTTTTTTAGATCATTTCATTGCTGTAATTGCCTCGTTGCGTGCAGCTTTCAAAATCGATACAATCAGTGGGGAACCAAGTTTCGAAATTGGGCTTGGTGAAATTACCGAACCTCTAAAAACGCTCGAGGAGATTTTTTTATATTTAGAACAAGCTGATAAACCCTGTATAGTTGCCATCGATGAGTTTCAGCAAATTGCACACTTCGACGAAAAAAATACGGAAGCAGTATTGCGAACCATTATTCAACGGTGTACGAATACTTTTTTTGTTTTTGCAGGAAGTCAACAGCATCTTATGTCAAATATTTTTCAGAGTGCATCGCGTCCTTTTTATCAGAGTGTAAGTATTTTACAACTAAAGCAAATACCTTTCGGCAAATACAAATCGTTTATTGAATTCCATTTCGAACAAAATAATCGTATAGTGGCGCCAGAGATTATCGATAGAATATATGTCGATTTCGAAGGGCATACCTGGTATATTCAAATATTATTTAACGAATTGTTTTCATTAACTTCCAATGGTGAAAGTTGCGATATGAGTTTGTACAATATTGCATTATCCAATATAATCTCGTCGCAAGCATTTACATTTCAGGAGATTTTGGCTCGTTTGCCCGAAAAACAAAAAGAAGTGCTTATAGCTATAGCCAAGGAAGGCAAAGCAACCGCAATAAACTCGGCCAATTTTGTACGCAGGCATCAGCTACGTTCGGTGAGCTCCATCCAGGCAGCCATAAAATACTTGTTAGAAAAAGACTTATTGACAGTTGAAAATCAGGTGTACTCGGTTTACGATCGTTTCTTTGGTTTGTGGTTGAAAGACAACTTTTAAAAATAATTTTTTCAAATAAACATATTAATCCCCGCCATTCACAGCTTTGTAGGCACATACTATAAGCAAACCATCTAACACTATTCGGGGCGCAACTTTGAGTGGGCTCTCCGAATAACTTCTTCTGTGTTCTTTTGTGGTTTATAATAGTAGCTTAGCATCAATCAAGCAAAGTCTAAAATAATATCCGCATTAATTTGCAAATTCTTACGTAAGTTTTTTGCTAACCTCATTCCAATTGATTTTTTTCCACGAAGTATTTCACTCATACGTGCTTCATCAATGCCTAATAATATAGCGGTATCTCGTTGTTTTAGATTACGTTCAGTCATACGTTCCTGAATTTGTGCAATTAGCGGATTTACAGGAATTGGATGAGGATAATGTATTTTTTCCCACGCTCTTACCATTGTTGATAATCGAATATATTCCGTTTTGTCCTCGTTGGGTAATAAATCCATATCGCCCATTTTTGTACCTTTAGCTAAGATTAAATCCATAGCCCGGCATACACTTCTGTATTCTTTTTCTGTTTGTATTCTATTTAGTTTCATGTGTTTATAATTTATATATTTTTGGCATCGATTTTATCGTATTCGGCATGAGTTCCGGCAAAACGAATATTTAATTCGCCTGCAAAGTAAACAACAACTACTATTATTCGGTAATTATTTCCTTTCAAATTAAAAACATACCTATTATTACCAACATAATCGGCACTTGGAAAATCAGCTTTAAGTTCATTGTGGTTTTTCCAGTTTACACTTTCAACACTTTCAATCCATTTATTTAATGCTTTAAGAGCTATTGAATGTTTTCGTACAAATTCATTTAATTTAAATCTGTGTGTTATTTCCATGCATTAAAGTATGTTCGATTATTTACTTGCAAAAATATGCAATTTTTTGTTTTTATGCAAGTAATCTGAGTTTTTTTCAAATATAAACATTCTTATACCAGTCATTCACGACTTTGTAGGTACAAATCTGGTGCAAGCATTAAAAGCAAGCCACATAACGCAATTCGGGGCGCAACTTTGAGTCGCACTCCGAATTGTTACTCCAATAATTCACCCGCCTCGAAGGATTGAAATACAGAGTCGGGGTTTTCGTAGTATAGGCTACTGTTCAGATTTTCGGGTTTTCAGGCAAATCCTATTTAGGATTTAATCAAACAAAAACAATTTTTAGCATGTTAGTGTATCTAAAATAGTTGTATATTTGCATTGATTTTTTAAAGTGAAATTTAATAAGTTGTAACCATGGTAACAGTTCGCATAAATACAGATATTCCATTAGGTCATAAATTAATAAATGAATTAAGACAGCATCCTAAAGCAGTTGAATTTGAGAAAGATAATTCCGATAAACATATAACATCTCCACGCCAAACAATTTCGGATGTTGATGTTTACGAAAAGGTATGGGATATAATGTCGGATCATTACAAGGTTGATGTTCGTAAAATATGAAAAGCCATAAAATCGAATATTCTTTTTCAGCCTCAGAAGATTTATATAATCTTACGAATACAATAGTTAATACTTATAAGTCGCCGTTCACAGCCAAAAAATATATCGAAGGTTTAATTGACGAAACGTCCATGTTAAAATAATTATTAACATATAAGGCAATGATTATTTTAACATGGTAAGTTCCATGTGACAACTAAAAAAATCAAATATAAACACATGAAATAAGTAAGCTTAAATATAGTTGCTTAGCAATTCCTTTTTGTAGTCAACAATCAATTACAGATAAATTTGGTTTGGGTTCCAAACGAATAAATTATAAAAAAATGGCTGTTGTCTTTACAATTGTTTCCGATACTGTTATTATTGAAGAAATTGTACCACAGGCTAATATAAAAGGGTATTAAAAACAACTTTGAGCCGCAGATTCAGTTGTTACCGAAAATTGGAACCGACCTTATATGCAGGGCTTAATACAGCTTCATAATCTGAAACCACATCCTAAAAATCCAACTTTGGCAAATTTTTTCAAATGAACATTGTTATCACCGGCATTCACGGCTTTGTAGTCACCAACTTGGTGCAAGCGTTAAAAGCAAACCATGTAATGCTATTCGGGGCGCGACTTTGAGTCGCACTCCGAATAGATGGTATGGATAGGTTTTAAAATAGTGATGTTTGGTTTTGTTACAAATAATTCTTATTTTGTGTTTGTTTTTATTACAAAAAAAATGGATTTTGTGTTTGGTTTTGTAACAAATTATTGTATATTTGCTGCTGATTAATACTTCAATAAAATGTTCAATCGAAAAATTTCAATATTTTTGGAGCAATGGAAAGATAAACAGGAGCGTAAACCACTTATATTGAGAGGTGCACGCCAAGTTGGTAAAACCACTGTTGTAAATGAGTTTTCAAAACAATTCGACAACTATCTCTATCTGAATGTTGAACGAAGCATAGTAGCCGAATTATTCGAAAAATCCGACGAAATTGATGAGTTAGTGCGAGCTGCATTTTTCTTGTTGAATACTGCGCAAAAGGAAGGCACTTTACTTATTTTTATCGACGAAATACAGTTCTCGCCCAAAGCAGTTGCTCTGTTGCGTTATTTCTACGAAGACCGTCCAGATATTTTTGTTATTGCTGCAGGCTCATTGCTCGAAAGTTTTATGGGTCGGCATATATCCTTTCCGGTAGGTAGGGTTGAGTATGCAGCACTACGTCCGTGTTCGTTTGTCGAATTTTTGAGTGCCATAGGCGAAGATCAGCTTAGCGTTGGCTTGGAAAATATCGCTTTGCCAGCTGCCTTACATCAAAAGCTGCTTAAACTTTTTAATGAGTTTGTATTGGTAGGTGGCATGCCCGAAGCTATACGGTTTTACAGTACTACAAAAGATTTGGTTGCTTTAGGTGATGTTTTCGACAATTTGCTTACAGCATACACCGATGATATTGAAAAATATGCCGATAATAAAACACTTCAACGTGTTGTTCGACATATATTAAATCATGGATGGCAATATGCAGGCGAACGTATTAAGTTTGAGCGATTTGCCAACTCGCCCTATAAATCGCGCGAAATGGGTGAGGCTATGCGTGTGTTGGAAAAAGCCATGTTGATTGAGTTATCGTACCCAACAAATTCAACATCGCTACCTGTTTTTCAGGATGTTAATAAATCGCCCAAACTAATGTGGTTAGATACTGGTTTGGTAAATTATTTTGCCGGTTTTCAGAAAGAATTATTTAGTAGCGAAGATATAAGCGACGTCTGGAAGGGTAAAATTGCCGAACATATAATTGGACAGGAATTGATTGCCTTATCGCTCAAAGTAAATTCTAAAAGAGCTTATTGGGTGCGGGATGTTCGAAATTCGCAGGCAGAAGTTGATTTTGTTTTTAATTACAACGGAAGTCTGATACCTATCGAAGTTAAATCAGGGCATAATGCAAAGTTAAAGTCTCTACATAAATTTATGGAAAGTGCTGATTGTAATATTGCCATTCGGTTTTGGAATCAGGCTTATACCATAGATACAATTACATTACCATCATCTAAAACATACACGCTTTATAATATCCCATTTTATTATGCCTGCGTATTGGATAAATTTTTAGAAAAACAAATACGATCCTATTCATCACCGGCATCCCCTGCTTTGTAGGCATCAAACTTTGTGCAAGCGTTAAAAGCAAACCATATAACGCAATTCGGGGCGCAACTTTGAGTCGCACTCCGAATTGTTACTCCAACAATTCACCCGCCAAAAAGGATTGAAAAATATACTCGGGGTTTTCGTAGTACAGGCTACTGTTGAGGTCTTCGAGCTTGCGGCTAATCCACGAGCAATATAGCTCTATGAGCACGGCAATTGAATCGGTTGTATTCCTGTGGCTCACTACACTTAAAATAAGTCGTTTGTAAACTTTGCCAATATCCCAATGTGTTGGTATGCTGTATTTTGCCGTGGCTATATTGTCGAAATCACCCTGTTCGATGGCTGCAAACTGTATTAATTCGTCGGTGAGTTTGTCGATATTTTCGCTATGATAAATATCCGCTAAGTCGTAAATGTGCTGTAACTTGTTTTTGCCAATTGCATTTACCACTACCGAACGGTGATTTTTTGTTTTGCGTGCGATATACTCTATAAGGCTACACACAAAAAACAAATTATTGCTCTCTTTCGATTCTCTACCTTCCATCTGCTTCCGATTTTAAGAATGTCAGACAATTAAGTGCTCGTGCAGTACAAAAGCAAATTTGATGGGTAGGATGTTTAAACTTTGCCAATACCCAAAACTGTTCTTTTGTCAAAATTCCATTGATATAATCTGCTACATAATTATAAATTTGGTCGTTCGCCATTGGTCCGCTTACTATATCATAATCATGCTCAATGCCTGTTCTACAATCGATTACAAATTGAAGCCAAGCATCAGTCATTTCATTAAATGTTACAGTATTAAATGTTTCATTTGGTTCAAAACTGTACATACTAACCACAGGCGTTTCAAAACGTTTAGCCCACCTATCGGCCTGCTCCTTCAGTTCGGTGCAATAAAAACCGGTGCCAAAATCTTTGGCATATTTGCCTTTAATAATTTGTGGCAATCGTATTTCGTTATAACCTCCGTGATAGAGCATCAACGCAATTAGTTTTTCATTTAGAGTGGCAAATATACTGAAATTAGACGAATGTGCAAAAGACTATAATATTAAATAATAGCAATATGTGGCTTCGTGTGTTTCCACTTTTTTGAGCTGGTACACTTTATACAAATTTTCCGAAAAAGAACAAATTTTGTGGTGGTTCTTTTCTGATAAATTGCCGAATTTGTGGTGGTTCTTTTCCGAAAATGTATTATATTTGCAGCTTGTAAGTGTTTATAATTTAATCAAAATCACATGACACAACAAAGCAGATATTATCACAGAGCAGTAGATGCATTTTTAATAGAGTGGAAAAATGACTCACAGCGTAAACCATTACTGCTTCGGGGTGCGCGTCAGGTAGGTAAATCGTCGGCTGTACATAACCTTAGCAAGTCGTTCGAATACTTTATTGAAGTTAATTTTGAGCGAAATCCTGAAATGATGCAGCTTTTTGGCTTATCGCTCAACCCCATTGAAATTTGTGTAAAATTAGCAGCTATTTACAAAACCCCTATCCTGCCAAGCAAAACACTTGTTTTTTTTGATGAAATACAGTCGTGCAAGCCTGCAATAGCATCGTTACGCTTTTTTTACGAGGAATATCCTGATTTGCATGTCATTGCAGCCGGCTCTCTGTTGGAGTTTGCTTTACAGGAAATACCATCATTCGGCGTGGGACGTATTCGCTCTATCTATATGTACCCTTTTTCGTTTAACGAGTTTTTATTAGCTCAGGGATATGAAGGTTCGGTAGCCGAAAAGAAACGTGCATCTGTTGATAGCCCTTTGATGGACGTGTTTCATAAGCAGCTTATAAATCAGTTGCGCAGCTATTTGTTGGTAGGTGGAATGCCCGAATGTGTACGTACATGGATTGAAAAAACGGATTATTTAGCTTGCAGGCGGGTTCAGAATGAAATATTAGAAACCTATATCGACGATTTTGCTAAGTACAAAAAACGTATTTCGACTAATATTTTACAACAAACCTTTCGTTCGGTTGCTTTGCAATCGGGGTCAAAGTTTGTTTATTCGCAGGTTACATCCGAGTTCGAATCGGCAAAAGTAAAAGAAGCATTGGATTTATTGACAATGGCCGGAGTTATTTTTCCGGTAACACATACCGCAGCTAATGGCGTGCCATTGGGAGCCGAAGTGAATCTGAAGTTTCGAAAATATTTGTTTATGGATACGGGGCTATTGCAACGCCTGTTAAATCTCGAAATGGATAATGTTCTGCTTTCTTCAGAGACCGATTTGGTAAATAAAGGTGCTTTAACAGAGGTGTTTGCAGGCTTAGAACTGTTGAAATATGGTAATTGTATGGAGAGACAAGAGTTGTATTATTGGCTGCGTTTGGATAAAGGAGCGCAAGCTGAAGTTGATTATTTGATTTCGAAGGGTTCTCAAATTGTACCCATTGAAGTGAAAGCAGGAACAAAAGGCTCTATGCAAAGTTTATATAGTTTTATGAATTTAAAAAAATCGAATTTGGGTATTCGTACATCGCTGGAAAATTTTGGCAGAGTAGGAGATGTTGCCATTTATCCTTTATATGCTATCGAGAACATAATTTTAAGATAATTGAAAATGTTGAGGTCTTCGGGGGTTTGCGGCTAAAATTGTAATAGCCATTTCCAAACGGGTACTACCTTGATTTCAATACCGTTTTCGTTCAAAAGGGTTTCGGTATCGAAGGTAATAATTGAATTTGATTTAATTTCATACACTTCGGATAGTTTCAACAAAGCTTTTACTTCACGTTGTCGGGTAGCATCATTTGCAATGTCGAATGCCACCTGAATTGCCATTTGGGCTTTTGGCAGATAAAAATCTACTTCTACATTTTTGTTGTAAAAATAGACATCTTCGCCATACTTTTTCTTTAGTTGTATGGCAACAATATTTTCGAGCAATTTTGTTTCTGGGTCAAATAAAAAGTTGTTTAGCAGTCCATTGTCGAAAAAATAACGTTTCCGAAAAGTTTCCTTTTCGCTCAGTTTATCCGAAAAGTTAGACACACCAAAAATCAAATACGAGTCGACTAAATATTGCAGATAATCCACTAAGGTATTACGCGAAATAGTTGTGCCGGTGCTATCTACAAAGTTTTTTAGTCGTGCCATCGAAGTGGACTGCATAACACTTTCCGACAATTTTTTAACCAACACACGTATGGCATTTTCGTTTCGGATATCATTTCGGATGATAATATCGCCAAGCAATATTTTATGGTAAATAGCATTCAGCCAGCTACGTTTATCGTTCATTGAAAAACTCTCGGCAAAGCCACCATAGTAAAAATAATTGGCAAACAATTTCTTAACCTGAATTCGGGTATCGGTGTATACACGGTTTTGTAGGCACAAATCTGGTGCAAGGGTTAAATGCAAAGCATTTATGGGTTGTAAATTATTCTAAAAACCATTCGTTTAAGTGTTTCACTACTCGTTCTACCTCTTCCCACTCCATTACAGGGCTGATAGGTAAACTCAGTACTTCGTTGTGAATAAGCTCAGTAATCGGGAAAGTTACATTGTTCATCTGCTTATATGCACCTTGTTTGTGGGGTGGAATAGGGTAGTGAATAAGTGTTTGAATGCCATTTTCGGTTAAATATTGCTGTAAACGTTCACGCGCGGCTGATCGGATAACAAAGAGATGGAAGACATGTGAGTTTATAGTTTGTAGTTTATAGTTTATAGTTGGTAGAATTACATTTTCGTTTTTAATGTTTTCGATGTAGTAGTGTGCAATTCTTCGACGATATTCGTTTTCTTGGTCAATGTATTTTAGTTTTACATCGAGCAAGGCAGCTTGTATTTCATCCAGACGGCTATTTAACCCCTGATATTCGTTAACGTATTTTTGTTTGCTGCCATAGTTACCTAATGCTCGTATCATTGTTGCGAGTGCATCGTCGTTGGTACATACTGCACCCGCATCGCCCAAAGCACCTAAGTTTTTACCCGGATAAAAACTAAAACCTGCTGCGTGGCCAAGAGAACCGGCTTTTTGGATATTCGTGAGGCTTTTCGGCGAGCCTGAGTATGCAATATGCGTGAGGCTCTGCGAGTCTGAGTCTGCAATATGCGTGAGGCTCTGCGAGTCACCCGCATATTCCGCACCTATTGCTTGTGCATTATCTTCGATAATTTTCAGATTGTATTTTTTTGCTAAAGCTTCCAGCCCTTGACTCCAGCATATCTGTCCGTACAAATGAACTACCATTATGGCCTTGGTGTGGGCAGTTATGTGTTGTTCAATCAATGAAATGTCGAGATTATATGTGTTTATGTCCGGTTCTACCAACACAGGTTTCAGTCGGTTATCGCTAATTGCTAATACCGAAGCTATATAAGTGTTGGCCGGAACGATAATTTCGTCGCCTTCGGCCATTATTCCCATTTCGATATAGGCTTTCAATATCAGACGCAATGCATCCAATCCGTTTGCTACGCCAATAGCATGTTTCACACCAACATATTTCGCCAAATTGGTTTCAAAGTTTTTCACTTCGTTGCCGAGAAGGTACCAGCCGGAAGTAAGTACACGGTCTATGGCTTGTTCAATTTCAACAACATGTTTATCATTTATTTTTTTGAGAGGAAGAAATTCAACTTTCTTTTCTTCTTTAAATAAATAATGAAATGTATCAATTGGTGTGATTGCAAATTCAGAATTTTTTAGAAATTGTTTATCTGAGGTTATTATCTTTCCATTAACGATTTTGGCCGATAGTTCAATCAGATAGTCTTCAATATCTAAGTTTGCTAACTTGTGGTTTAAATCAATATAAGATGGCGTTTTAATAATTTTCAATCGAGCTTCAATTTCTAAATACTCATTTTCGTACTGAGGGTAGCTTTTCTTTACAACGTATCGCAAATTATGTAGCTGACTTGAAGAGATTGCTGCATATCCTTTTGACAATAATAAATGCGTTAAATTAATATGCATAGCAAAATTTAATGCACGGCGAGATATTAAGTCAAGAATAAAGTTATTATCGAGTATAAATGTCATTTCTTTTAGGTATAGTTTTTATTGCATTCATTAAATCATCCATGGTATAAATTATTTTGCCTTTAAGAAGTTGGGAAAAATCATATTTATAGGATTCCATGGATTCTTCCACAGTATTACGTTCCCGTTTTTCTTCATATCTTTCCATTATCATAGCGCCACGTAATGCCTTATAATCCATGTTTATTATTGCTTTATCCGTTACATTAATATCCACTTCTAATTCTTCTTTTGGCATATCGCCATAGCCAGGTAAGTGTACAGAATACCAGTCATCGTGTTGATGTATTGCTTTTGTTTTCATACGTTTATATTTGAATAATCGGCCCCCTAACCCACTAAAGGGGGAATCTGTTTGGGGCATTTCGTTTTTTTTAATTTTTCGTTCCCCTTTAGGGGTTAGGGGCTATTTTCCGTACAAATTTTGCCGGATTTCCCAGCCACAATTCGTTAGCGGGCACATCTTTTGTCACCACACTGCCGGCACCTATAAGTGCATTTTCGCCAATAGTTACACCACCCAATATAACCGATGCAGCACCAATTGAAGCACCTTCTTTAATAGTAGTTCGCTGCAATTCAAAAGCTTGCTTGGCGCGCGGATATTTATCGTTGGTAAAAGTTACATTCGGACCAATTTGTACATTATCTTCAATGGTAATGCCATCCCAAAGGTAAACGCCATTTTTAACGGTAACATTATTGCCAATGCGCACATCATTTTCGATAAAGCACTGACTGCAAATATTGCAATTTTCGCCAATTACAGCTTTAGGTAAAACCACTACGAATTGCCAAATTCGGGTGCTTTCGGGAATGTTTGACGATTGAACGTCTGCAAGTTTATGAGTCATTTTTATGTAAATTGGCCCCAAACCCCTAAAGGGGATTAAAGACGTTAAAATTTTTATTTTACGGTATCTATCTTATCAAAAAAAAAACAACACTAATTTCTGTTCCCCTTTAGGGGTTAGGGGCTGCATTTTTCAACTTTTCAAACCCCTCATATTCCCTTATGTAGTCTCCTTCGTCATATCGATGCGAAGCCATAACTAAGCAACAAGAACCAGAAGAAAAATTCATCAATTCTCGCCAAATGCCAGGTACAATTTTTAAACCTTGATAAGGGCGATTCAGATGCACTGTTCGTTTTTCTTTTCCATCATCAAGTATCACATCGAAACTTCCGCCCGCAGCTATCAATATCTGATATAATTCTTTATGTGCATGTCCGCCGCGTTCCTCTCCTCCTGGTACATCGTACAAATAATATACTCTGTTAATGTCGAATGGAATAATTTTGCCATTTTCAACTACCGTAATATTACCTTTATCGCGATGATTCTTATCCAACTCTATTACTTTACAATCGTGAACCGAAGTGTTTGATTCATTGAATGCTGGATTTGTAAAACGTAGGTTGTTAGATGTTATATTATTCGTAATAATGTTAGGTTCAGTTGCAAAGATACGAAAATCCTCGAAATTGCGAATATAATCGCTCTCCTGATAAGTTGTGGAAGCTAAAACTAACGCAATAGAATTGGTCGAAAAATTAGTCATTTGTCGCCAACAACCGGCTGGTACATACAATCCAAAGTAGGAACGATTAAGCGAGAACTTCTTTTTGCGTCCCTTTCCGGTATCAATAACGACATCGAAACTCCCCGACATGGCAACAATAAATTCCTGTTGCTCCCTAAATGCATGACCACCACGGGTTTCACCTCCGGGCACATCGTAAATCCAATATGCGCGTTTTATTTCGAACGGAATATGTTTGTTACCCTCAAGGAAAGAAAGATTTCCGCGTGGATCGGTGATTTTTGGAAGCTGTATAATGCTTGGTTTTTTCATATTTTTTCCGATTTTTTCAGTTTCCAGCGTTTTACGAATGCAAAGATATAAAAACCTATTCGTGATTTGGTTCGACGAATTGCTTTTTGTTCTTTTGAATTAATTTTTTGCAAACTTTTCAATTCTTTTCGAGCCGCATTATAATCAAAATTATACACCGCAACCAGAAACCGACGATAAACCATATAATCGTGTGCCCACAGCTCACTAAACTCCACTTCGCCAGGGAAAAGTTCATCCAAGTAGCGACGAATTTCGACCAAACCCTGATGGTAATATAGGTAACGCGGGTGATTGAAATTGATAAATGTTTGCGACGAATTATACACACGATACACCACACACAAATCGGTTATATGTCCAAATTTGGTGTACTTAGCCATTATGGCCTGCATAGGCACATCCTCAACCGAAAACTTGCGACGAATAAATTCCTCAAAATCGATGTGCTTTAATAATTCCGTTTTGAATAACAACGACAAAGGCATGGCATACACACCTCCACGCCATGTTTTGTCAAACACATTACCGTCGGCAACAGGTTTTAAAGGCGCAATACCTTCCACCAACTTGTTTTTTTCCACCAGCAAGCGATAGCCCGCAGTTGATACTGCACCAAAGTTAGGATTAGCATTGAAAAAAGCCAATTGCTTTGCAATTTTCTGGTTATCAATCCAATAATCGTCGCCGGCACAAACACCAATATACTTTCCACGACAAAGTCGAAGCGAATCGATATAATTTTTTACCAAACCCTGATTTGTATCTTGCAATAAGAGTGTAATTTTTTCGGGATATTTTTGCTGATAAGTTTTGCAAATTTCACGGGTGTTGTCAGTTCCACAATCTTCGCCAATAACCAACTCGAGCGTGAAATTTCCCTCTTGCATCAAAATACTTTCGATAGTTTGCGCAATGGTGCTTTCCTGATTGTAGGTAATAATAAATATTGATACATCAGGGTTGGCGATAAGAGTGGGAGAGGAGAGGGTCATTTTAAAATGATAGTTTTTTTATAATAATGATTATACACTGAATTCCGCCAATCTGTGTTGTCTGTTGAAATATCATCAATGAAAATTGATTTTGGTTTAATATGAATTGGTATTACATAAACTGTGTCATTTTTACAATTGAGAATTGTTTTTTCTCGCTCTAACATTTCAAAAGAATAGTTTTCTATTTTCTTTGTAAATATATCTGAATACATTGTTCTTACTACACTTTCCTTTTTCGACAAGTATATAAACGACAAAAAAACGACTAAAATTAATAAGTATTTGTTTGAATATCTAAATACAACAATCTTTTTAAGTCTCAAATAAACAGATAGATTTAAAAAATTTATAAATACAAGAATTAGCGATAAATAATATACTACATTCTGTATTCGAAAAGTATATAAAGTTTTTGCAATTATTGAAGGTAATATAAAAATGAACAGTAGAATTACACTTAATAATAATAGTTTTCGGGGTTTGAAATATGCTTCAACTTTGGACGTTAAGTAATAATAAAATGGCAAAAGCAATAAATTAAAAACTAGTATATCTGATAATAAAAAGATTTTACGATATAGTAACGTGTTGTAAATTAAAACTTTAATAAATGTAACTGGTTGTTTGTCGGATATAAACTTCAATCTTTCGTAGTTACCAGGTCCAAAAATAACTATTGCTGCTCCTATAGCCAAAATTATCAACAACAAAATAATTTGTGATCTGTATAGTTTCCCTCTTTTATTGAAGTAACTGAAAATGAGAATTAATGAAATTACGAACATTAAAAGAAACATAATTTCATTTTGAGAAGTGAGGATAAATATAATAAAAGATATTATTGATAGAAAAATTGATTTATACCTAACAACAGAAAAATATTTAATAATGCTATAGATTAGAATATTAAAGAACAACAAACTTGATGACCAAACTGCTATACCTGGATACCAAAAAAAAGCCTCGTTGATACCTGGATTATATGCAATATAAAGAAATGAGAAGAAAGTGAAAAGGATAAGAATATTTAATTTTGAAGATTTTAAATACATCTTGTTAATCTCGAAAAGAACCAAGTAAACCGAGCTAAAAAATAATAATATAAAAATTGCAAATTGGAGTCGATGTATAAATATTGTATCACTATTACAAAATAACAAGGTAATAAAATTGCCACACAATCTATTATCCATAGTCAGATATATATTTTTCGAAATTGACCAGATATCTGAATAGCGTAATGACGCAGCAAATCCAAAATCATCTGTTGCCGGAAATACATTAAATGCTAAATATATTAAAGGAGTTAATATAAATAGAAGAAAAAAAGAGCTTACAGTAATTATTATTGTCTTGTTCATTTTTAAAAATTTTATTTTGATAGTAATTTATTTGTAAATAAAAAATTCCATGTATATGTAATTGGAATACAAAGTATTGAAAGCCAAAACTTATTTATATCGGGTAGTATTAATTCAAATCCCCATAGTGCAATTAACCCAATTATCATGCTAATTAAATAAATCATATAATATTTTACAGCCTTTTTAATATCAATTTTATCGCTTTTAAATACCAGAAAATTGTTGAGAATTAATGATAAAAGTATTGAAAGTAAATAAGAAATTACATATCCAACATAAACATTTATTCCCATTAATTGAATAAATAGATATAAAAGTAATATTGAAAATAATGTTACTATAATACCAACTATCGAAAAACCTAACAGTTTTTTGAAAATCAGGTTGTTTTCTAATAATGTTTTCAAATCCGATTGCATTCTATTTCATTTTTACAATAAACCCCGGTCTTCCTTTTACCTCTTCGTAAATTCGCCAAATATATTCAGCTAAAATACCCAATGAGAAAAGTATTAAGCCGCTAAAAAAAGATATAAATACAACTAACGATGTCCATCCTGGCAAAGTGTTGTTCCAAAATGCATTATCACCCCAAAAGTAAATATAAATATAAAAACAAATCAACAGAAATGAAAAGAATGAAAAGAATAATCCAAGATTTAGAATTAAACGAATTGGAAATGTTGATGATGAAAAGAAAGTATCTTTCGCTAAATTCACCTTCTTCTTAAAACTCCAACGCGATTTACCTTTATTAAGCCCGAGAGGGCGATTGTAAGGTAGAAATACCGGTTCGAAACCTAAACGTAAAACTTCAATAATGCTTGAGGTTTTAATAGGATGAATTTTAGTAACTAAAATATCTACTATTTCTCTATCGATAAAATACAAATCGGCTCCACCAACTGGAAATTGTACTTCTGATAGCGAATTCATTATTTTGTAATAAGTTTCGGATAAAAAACGGCTCGACCACGAATCGTCTCTTGTAACTCTGTGAGGAATAATGACTTTTGCGCCTTTTTCCCAAAGACGATACATTTCTATAATTGTAGAATAAGGCTGTTGTTCGTCATCGACCATGGGCATTGCGCAAGCACCACTACAAAGCGATAGCCCCGCAAAAATGGAATAATGACTCGTATGATTTTTACTTAGCTGATAAGCTTTTACGTTTGGTTCACTTTTTTCCAACTCTAAAGCTATTTGGTATGAATTATCTTTCGAACCATCGTCCATTACTATCAATTCAAAGGGAATCTTCTCTTTGTCCAATAATGTTTTAATTTTATTATAAGCAATTCTTATTCTTTCGCTACTGTAATACGAAAGTAAAATTAATGACAATAATTTATTCTCCATCTTTTTTCGATTTAATTTTTCTTGACACTACTTTTTCGGAAATATTTATTCTCGGCAAATAATATTTTCCACTCAACCATTGCTGTTTTAAGTTTCCTGCTATGGCCGAAAAGGCAAATTTATAATCCGTATTTTCCAGTTGCTTTATGTTTTGGCTCGATACTTCTACACGGCGTCCGTACGGAAATGCAAAGCAATCAATGGCTTGTCCGGTAAGTTGCTGCAAGTAGCGGTGCGAATATTCGTATTCCATTTTGGCTTCGTCGGGGGTGAAGTATCGAAACATTTTGTGGTTTACAGCATGCGAGCCTATGGTGCATAGTGGATCTTTCGCCATAGTCATGATTTGTTCAGCTGTCAAAAAATTCTTTTTACCAATTAAATCTTTGGTTATAAATAGTATAAATGGAATTTTATGTTTTTTTAGAAAAGGATATCCTTTGGTATAAACACTTGTATTGCAATCGTCGAACGAAACGTAAAAGCTGTTTTTATCTTTAGGAACTTTTCCCTCAATTTGTTGCGTAAGTTGATTAAAAGTAAGTGGTTTACGACCTTTTTGTAATTGAGCTTTCAGAAATGTTTCGAACGAAGCTTGCGACAAAGCAAACTCCGATTTTACATCTTCTTTGTGCTCTAATATATCGTGAAAAATATATACTATTGGTCCACGCTGAAGTTTGCTAATAAACTTCAGCATAATAGTATATAGTCTGTTTTGTTCGCGTATGAGGCGGAGTTTAAAGGGAGTCATTGGCAATAATTGTTTGTATCGATTCAAATATTTGTTCTGCTTGGGATTTGTCCATCCCTGCTTTTGAAGCAACTTCAATCACATCGTTTCGTGTTGGTTCAATTTTATCGTTTATGGTAGTGGTGTGATAGCCGTTCATTCCTTTGCTTGGTAATAAATCGTAGGCAGGAGCAAGCTTCCACTCGTTATTCTGGTACATAAAAGCAAAGTTTTTAGCATGATCGTCTTTATTTGCAATTATAAAATTGAACACCATTAAACGGTACAATTTCCACATTTCCTGAGCATTACGGGTGAGTAGGCTACACAATTGAAAAATAGCGAAATAATCGATACAAGGCATTCGGTAATCGGCATTTAACAGGCCGGCAACACTTGCAATGTGAATTTTTTCGGTTGCCCTACGGTCGAATCTTTGTACGCCAAAGTATTTAGCTTCAAAAAGTTGTGTAGGAGGCATTTCAATTCCACATTTTTGAGCCAGTAAAGAATAGTGATATTCCGTTTTTCCAATGTCTTCAGCATCATAAGTCGCACGAAATTTAACGAGCCATTCTTGATTATCTGCAATAATAAACACTTTAGGTCGTGCTCCACCAGGTGATCCTCCTTGCATGTAAAGTTGTTCTACACCCATGCCAGTGTAAGTTGCCGAACTTAAAATTTGCTGGGCTTCATTCGCTAATGTGTCAAAATCAGGGATCGTATTTCGTTCAAAAATACTTTGATCGGGTCTGAACTCCAAAGCTCCTCTGCCCGATGTACCTACAAGCGATAATTTATCTAAAACACTTACAGTACGAGGCTTTACTCCCTTTTTTTGTAAGTATCGCTCCAAAATAATCATTCCCCATCCATCGGGCAGGCAATCGTCGAAAACCCCAAAATTTCCGTTGAATGGATGTGGTTTGGCTAAAAAAACACCCGATTTTAATGGTAATTCGAATGGTGATATCGAAAATCCGTTTTGCAAAAAGCTCGGGCTATATTCAAAAGCGCATACTCCAGATTCGGTAAGTGCTATTTTACCTACCAACTGATTATGCCAATATACTTCCACACTACTTCCAGCATTCATATTTTGTTTCCTCTTTTTCGAATTCTTGTGTTGTTTTGGATTATCTCGTCGATATGTTGATACTTTTTTTGTGAAAAAAGCAACTCAAAATCATTCAATGCATCGAGGGCAAAAGCAATTTTTGCTAAATTGAGAAATGCAATTTCGCCAGTTCGTTCAAATCGCCTATAGGTTTCAATATTCACATCAGCTCGCAAAGACAATCCCTGCTGTGTCAAATTCAGTTCTAACCTTCGCTGTTTTACACGCAATGCCACCGACATACAAACTTCAGACGCTGATTGTGTTTTAAGTTGTATTATAGTACTATTTGTATTCATTTTATTTACTTTAATAGTAATATATTGCAAATTGCAAAGATAGTGATATTATTTAAAAATATGCATAATCATCAAAATCATCGTTTATACTCGACAAAAACAGGTACTTTTTATCGAATATACACGACAAAATCAGCTTTTATCAAAATAATTATTGAAAAACAACTTTTCTAATTTCCTTTTTGCGCAAATTCCAGAAAAACTGTAATTCGCCACGACGTTGCATCAGGCTGAAACGGGTTTTTCGCTTGTCTTTTGCAAAGATAAATAATTCTACTTGTTTTTTTAATACAAAAAGCAATGCAAGCATTATATATTTGATTACTTTAAAATTAAACCGGAACTTATTTTCGCGAAAAACACCATAAGCATTGCTTATGCCAGTGTTGAAAAATCGTCGACTCATATCGCGTTCAGTGCCTTGTTTGGCTACAAACTGCAAATGTTGCATTTCAGCTTTTGGAGTCCAGCCAATAAGTTTGCCAGCTTTATGTAGCTTAATTACTAAGCCCGTATCGCCATCGCCTACCAAATAGTCGCCTACCAAATCGGGATTAAATCCACCGAGTTCATTAAAAGTAGATTTACGAATTGAAAAAATACCACCATTGAGGTAGATATCATTTCGATAAATTATTTCGTTTCCATAATTGAGTCTCCCCAACATAAACAAATAATGTTCTATCCAATCGGGAGCTGGTGCGTCCCATTGTATCTCAATTTTTCCGGCAACTGCTGCCACATTTTCATTGGCTTTATACACTTTCAATACTTCCTGAATACATTCAGGGTTAAATAATCCATCATCGTCACAAAAAATCAGAATATCGCTTTGAGCAATTCGTGCACCACTGTGTCGGGCATTGGTAGAGCCTTTTTGCGTTTCGAGCAAATAGCGGAAGTTGGGTTTATCGGCAATGTAATCCTGAATAAGCTGCGCCGAATTGTCGGTGGAATTATTATCCACCACAATTACTTCAAATTCGGTTGTAGACAGCGTTTGTACAGCCCAGGTTTCGAGCGAACGGATAATTACATCGGAACGATTGTAGGTGGGGATTATGATAGAAGCAAGCATGTATTTAATTTATAAATAAATGTGATAATGCAATAATATGTACGCCACTTTGGGACTCGGTATAGCTTTCTTTACCTGCTGTAATAATACACATTCCTGCTAAACTTTCGGATTTACTTTCAGTAACTTTATTTCGCAATTTTTTAAGATTGGAAATGCCCTCGGCTATTGAATTGTCGCCCCCAAGTTTAATTTCGCAAGCTAACCATTTTCCATTACGAAGTTCAATAATTGCATCCACTTCGAGCCCTGTTTCGTCGCGGTAGTGAAACACTTCACCATCAACTGCTTGTGCGTATACTCTCAAATCGCGAATAGCTAACGCTTCAAAAAAATATCCGAGCGAATTCAAATCTTTCAACAGTTTGCCCGACGACAATGCAAGTGATGCAATTGCCAACGAGGGGTCGCAAAAGAACCATTTCGGACTAACCCGTTGTCGCACGTTGGAACGAATATGAGTTGACCACGCTGGTAATTCCTGTAAAATAAAAAGTTGAGAAAGCTGATCTACGTATTTTCGTGCAGTTTGTGCCGAAAAATTTTCGGTATCAAGTTGAGCTTCGGTTGCAAGTTTGGTTATCGATATTTCAGTTGCAATATTGCGGGATATTGCTCGCAATAAGGCTCTCATTCTTACAGGGTCAGTTTTTATAATATCTGTACCTAAATTTACACGCGAGATATCATCTAAATAATTCGACAGATAGATATGCGCTTGTTTTTCGGATTTATTAATAAGAGTTGGGAAACCTCCAACAATTATTTTTTGAACATATTGTTCTACGGTTAGTCCACCATAGCCCGCTACAGTCGAAAAATCATTTTCAAATAGGTTTCTGAAATTAACTTGTTTGGTCGAACTTCCGCTTTCAAATAAAGTCATTGGCATCAACATAACCCTACCAATTCGCCCGGCACCGGTATGACGTGTTACATCATCGGCAGGTGTTGCCGAACCAGCCAGTATAAATTGAGCACTTTCCTGACGTTTGTCAATTTCGTGTCGTACTGCATTCCAAATCGATGGAGCTAATTGCCATTCGTCGATAAATCGGGGAGTTTGTCCGGCTAAAATCACTTCGGGACTTATCTTTGCAAGTTCAATTAACGCCACCGAAGCATCGAGCGAAATATCGCTTTTAGCTAACTTTTTTGCAATAGTAGATTTGCCTACTGCACGTGCGCCTTGTATCAGTATCGCGCCCATTGCTAAAAGTGTTTCATTTATCTCATTTTCAGCTATTCTATGTAAATAATCGGCCATAAAACATCACATTTACGTTAATCACAACATCATATTTGCGTTAATTGTAATATCACATTTGCGTTAACTTTAATATCACATTTGCGTTTACAAAGATATTGATTTTGTGTGGAATTCTTTCATTATTGACTAATTTTTTCTGAACTATTAATCAAAATGCGACATGCTACCTGCGATTGTTTATTGTTTTACGGCGATTATCAGCGTTGCAGGCATCCATATTATCAGCGTGCTATAGAATGGAATGCTTATAACGCCGATTTTTCAAGCGCGGATTTCATTGTGGCTGTGTGAGGCTCTGCAAAATCTATGTGCCAGCGAAAATTTTCTTCGTAGTTTATACAACCTTTCCAACACAAGTAGCAGTTTGCAGATTATCGTTTATGGGTAACTTTGATTAGCTTGTCTTCTTGTGTTTAAGAAAATTTATTGCAAAGAACTACATCAAATTTGGTACAATGTAAAGTAACTATTTTCCCATACTACCTGATAGTTGTTTTCAACTAAGAAATTTAATAATACTTTTATTTGTTCTATATATAAATGTCTTTGACCAGAAGGATGTTCAGAAAAATAGTATTTATCTGGTTTTCCAAATGTACCAATTGAGGGGAACTTCTGAACTAAAACTGATGGCTTATAACTCGGATTATTTTTACAGGCAGCATTTAATCTATTCGCAAGGTTCTCAGGGGGTAAATTAAAAGGCCAAGGTATACCCAAAAAGGGTTTTGTGTTAGTTAAATAATATATCATCGGAATTGATTCATATGCTATTATTTCGTCATTTTCTTTAATAAATGGTTTGATCGAAATAAGTAGCTCATTTATTACTTGTGCTCTTTGTGGTGTTGTGTAGATGTATTTTGTTTTACAACTGTTGATAGTTGATGTTTTATTTGAACGTGGACCGTAATCGAAGTAAGATGATTTTGTTTCGTTGTAAATGTTCTTGATTGTAAAAGTTATGATGAACAAACTAATTACCGTTAGTATACTTTTATGATGTATATATATGCTAAGTTTTTTGTTCTTTTGTCCTATTCTAAAGTCTAGGTTTTGGTTAAATAAAATATCTATAACTAAAGGAACTGCCAACCATATTGTGTATATGCCAAAATTGTAAACTGCATAATCACTACCTAACGGCATTACTATCAACATAAATAGACCTAAAAGACTTAGGTTTTTTTGATTTTGATTTTGATTATAGACTTTCCAACTTAAACTAATTAATGAGAAAAAATATAACACCTTAATTTCATTATAATTGCGTGTCAAATAATAAATTGCTATAACAGTAATAATTATTAGCAGTAAGTAAAATTTTTCATTCGTTTTTTTTCTAATGATTTCAAATATAATTGTGATTACAAGTAGGCTTAATGATAATAGTAATCCTTGTTTAATGATGCTAATATAACATGATATGTTTATTTTTATCAATGAAGATAAACCATGACTGCCATTGCTATTAGCCATGTTATTTAACTCAGATAAACTAGCAATAAAAAGTTCATAGTGATTAATAGAAACCATAAATAAAATGGTTGATAGTATAGCTGTAATATAAGCTAGGATAAAGTATACTATTTGGTTTTTCCAAGTGCTACTTTTCGTTAATACACCATTAATGATAATAATGAAAATTAATCCAAAGTCAAGTATATTTGGAAAACGGACAAAGATGTTAAGTGCTATTATAAATCCACTTAAAGCAAAGCTAAGTTTTCTATTTGTTTGAATGCCGTTTAATAAGTAATACGAAGAAATTAGAAATAGAGTTACCGAGAATGGATTGTGGAAAAATTCGAGAGGTATTCCAATAGTCACTGTGGTTGAGATGATTAGGCCAATGATTAGAGCAGTAATATTAATGTCTCTATTAAGGATTTTATAAACAAGAATGATTGTTAATCCAAGATTTACAATGCCTAGTATTCTTATTCCAATAAGACCTGAGTTCGGGAATAGGTTCATAAACAAACCACCAATTACACCTGTTAACCATGTTGGGAAATTTTGAGAAACAGATTCAGGAGAGTCAAAGATGTTATGATAAAAAGTTGCATATAATCCTGTATCGCATAGTTCAAAACCATAAAAAATACTGGTTGAACGGTAAAGGAGTAAAGTGATAAATACAAAAATAAAACTATATAATGGATTCCGCTGGATCTTTTTCTGTATCTTTTGAAGTGTAATCATTGTTTAGTTTTTTAAATATAATTATGATTTTGTAGAGAAGTTAATAACACCATTCTTGAACATTCTTTTTTCTATCTATCACTTTTTTCTTAAACCGAAATGCCGGTTTCAACATTATGGCTGAAATTATACCTAAAGTTTTAAGTGTCAAAATATAAGATATTGGTTTTAGGTAACTTCCTGCGGTTTTTACTAATATTTTGTTTTTTGAAATTTCGTTATAAAAGTTTATTTTTTCGTTTGTCGTTGCACCAATTATTTTAGGTGCAAATCCGTTAAAATACCATTTTGCCATTATGAAAAGTTGTTTCGAAAAATCAGGATAAGTATCCTTTATTTCATTAGCCAAATCTAAAACTTCATTGCCAACCTTAAATGCAAATTCGAAAACTAAATCACCTTTGAATTTTTTATTAATATCAGTAATGGAATTGGTATTTACACGATAATAATATAGAAAGTCAGAGATTGAAGTAAACTTTTCGGTATACAGTATGGCTTTAAATAAGAATGTAGTATCTTCATAAATTCCGCCATCGGGAAAACGTATTTTCTGTTTTTTTAAATAATCACGATTAAAAATTGCACGCCATTCGTAACCTAATAAATAATGCGGAAATGCATCCCCAAATTTTGAGCGAATATAATCGGCTCCTGCAACTAAATTGGAATTATTAAAAACTTCTGCTGAATGTAATTCTTTTTCTAAAAAATCGACCCTACGATAATTAAAAGCAATTACATCGGGATTTGATAACGTGATTATTGATTCTAAACTTGTTAAACTATCTTGACGTATCCAGTCGTCCTGTCCAATAAACCAAACAAATTCACCCAGTGCATTATCGAGACCGATATTGCATACTGTGCCTGTCTTAAAATTTTGTGGGTTTTCAATAAGTTTAATATTCGAATTTACTCTCTGATAGTTTTTAATTATACCTTTAGAATTATCTATTGAGCAATCATCTATACAGATTATCTCAAAATCAACACCTGTTATGGTCTGATTTAAAATGCTGTCAATACACTTATTAAGGTATTTTTCACCGTTGTAGATTGGGATAATGAATGAGATTTTCATTTAATCAAATAATTAAGATAAAAGTATTTAAACCTATAATTTACAAATTTAAAAATCCAGTAGTTGTTAAAAATGTTCTTTCTAATAATTGATTTTAATTTAGTTGATTCAGATGTGCTCAACTTAACGATAGTGGTTGGGAATTGTAATAATATATGTTTAACAATTTCAATATATGCATTATAAATCACTTTTTCACTTTTAGGAATGTACAGAATAACTTCATACATATATTTCGAACAAATAAAGCAGTTTTCATATACTTTTTGAGCAATGGGAGATATTTTATTTGCTCCTGTTAATGATAATTCATTTACTCTGTAAATATAACAACTATCTGTAATAGATTTAATTCTGCTTGCAAGTAAAAGCGACTTGAGTGTAAACGGCACATCTTCGCCCATATTTATTGGTGGTGAAAAGATATTGTTGTCATTTAAAAATTCTCTCTTGTAAACTTGTGTCCATATCGGGCTTATTTCACCGAAATTACCAATACAATATTTTTTTATAAAGTCAATTCCATTCAGTACTTCACTATTTACGAAAGGATATGCTGCATTAAGTATTTGATTATTGTTGCTTAAATGGTCGAAATTGAAAATCAAAACATCGAGAGTGTTCGATTCACAAACATTTATAATCCTTGAAAGAACATTGGGCTGAATTTTGTCGTCCGAATCTACATTCCAAATATATTTTCCTTTGGCAATTGACCTTCCCGTATTTCGAGCTGGTCCAAGCTTTTTATTCGATTCGTGTTCAATGAGTATTAAGTTTGAATGTGCTTTTTGATATTCAATAACAATATCTCTCGATTTATCAGGTGAAGCGTCGTTTACGCATATTACTTCATATTCATCTTCCGATATATCCTGGTTATAGACACTATCCAGACATTCGGCAATGTATTTTTCAACATTGTAGAAAGGGATAATAATGGATATTGAAATATTTTTGCTCATCTGAAAATACCCTTTTTTAGCAATGTTTTAAGTTTTACAACTAAACTTGAAGTCCTTTCTTTTTTAAAGTTGAACTTAATTATCCAGTTAATATTAGTGTCATCTTCAAAAATATCCCTTTTTTCAAAAACCACCTTTTGTATATCAATCCAAAGATTGGCAACATAGTCAATTAATTGATTGTTTTCAAGGTATTTGTTAATATCCTTATAGGTGTTTTTATTAATTGAAAATCCAAAAGATTCTGGATTACAATTTTCGGCGTATAATCCAATAATTGTGCGATAGCATTTTTCACAAGCGCTGCAATTTTTTCCACCTGAAGATTGCCAACATACGTGCATTTCAAAAGGTATCTTATTTTTCTTTGAAAATTCAGAAATGTTTCTGATTTTATCCTGACGAAGGTATTCATACCCATCGTGGAAAACAGAACATCCACAAAACTTTACATAATTATCAATTGTAGGGTCTGAAGCACATGTTACTTTGTCTTTAATTGTAAAAGTAGATGCTATAAATATTTTACTTATTGCCTTGCTGTATGCAATCGGTGCAGCATGACCAATCATTCCTATTCCATGTTGAAATCCGTGCCAATATCCATCACCACTTTCTTTTACTAGAATTTCAAGTTTCTCTTCATCAATAAATGATCTGAAATTAGTTTTAC
>Ga0247840_10001942_pt1 | contig 38142 bp, 33 predicted proteins | sample LaCruzMarch2015__FD_192404 | JGI IMG/M metagenome (GOLD analysis project Ga0247840, IMG submission 192404) | Freshwater microbial communities from meromictic Lake La Cruz, Castile-La Mancha, Spain - LaCruzMarch2015_17m | ecosystem: Environmental > Aquatic > Freshwater > Lake | place: Spain...
AGTGTACTCCTTTACAAAAACTAAAAATCGACAGAAAAACTTCTATCGATTTAGTTACTATGTATCCTCATTTGAAACTTTATGCACAAAATGTTTTGACATACTACCTAATTAAAAAATCTTGTTAAATTTAACAAGATTTTATTTTTGAATCTCTATTTTATAAATTTCTAAATCATCTCACATTTCCACATCTGTATTTGTAACAAGTTTTATTCAACACTCAATTGGACCTTCTAACTCCTTTACTTCTAAAGTTCCACTTTTTAATGATTCTATTTTTCAATTTCAAATCATTTTTTTCTTCCTTATTATTCTTACAAGTGTTTTTCCCTCAATTGTACTTTCTGGTGGAACTTTTAATCATAAAATCATAAATCATTTCCCTGTGAAGAATATTCATCAGACTTTTGCTTTTGTAAGTATTTTTTCTACTTCCTTTGGATCTAACATTCAAGTAACTATTCTTTCAATTTTATCTGTAATATGATATATTACTTCACTTGAAATATATTCTACCCTAGATGATTCTAATGTTCATTTTGCTGTAGGCAAAACTCAAACGTTAAAACCAACTAATATAGCTTCACTTCATTGCCCCATTAATATATCTCATTCAGATATAGATCAAACTCATGCATGTATTATTTGAACAGTTGTTTCAAGAGTTGAAAGTTTTACTAATGCTCATTTTATTGCTTCTAATGAACCATTAGTATCGGCCTTTAGAATAATTTTTAATTGTTTTAAATTTCATGCTTTAATCTTTGACATCAATAATGCTAATCAAGTAGTTCAAGCTACTTTTTGTTTAAATAATATGGCTCTATATTCTTCTGCTTTTTGTTTAGCTTGTTCCACACTAGTAACAACTTGCAATATATCTCATCAATTTACTACTTTATCTAATCATACAATTAATACTGGATCTCAAGGAAGAGCATATTTTATAGTATTATTTGTATAATTTTTTAATACTTTAATCTTTCAATATGTATCCTGACAAACAATATTGTCTCACATATTAACCGTACCTGTATTTACTAAAACTGTCGCTACTGGTCAAAACTTATTATCTAAGTGTGATTCTATTACTGTTGCTACTCAAGCTCTATCTGGATTTGCTCTTAATTCTTGCATTTCTGCAACTAATAAAATTATTTCTAACAAATCATCTATTCAAAAACCTGAATGAGCAGAAACAGGAACCATTGGAGTATTACCACCCCAATCCTCTGGAGTAAGTCATTGTTCTACTAATTGTCACTTAACATGTTCTGGATTAGCTCATTGTTTATCCATTTTATTTATTGCAACAATAATAGGAATTCAAGCTTCCTTTGCATGATTTATTGATTCTATAGTTTGTGGTTTTACTCACTCATCTGCTGCTACTATCAATATTGCAATATCTGTAGATTTCGCTCATCTAGCTCTCATAACAGTAAATACTTCATGTCATGGTGTATCTAAAAATGTTATTTTTCAATTATCTAGTTCTACTTGATACGCTCATATACTTTGTGTTATTCAACCTGCTTCTCCAGATGCAACCTTTGCATGTCTAATATAATCTAACAAAGAAGTTTTACCATGATCTACATGTCACATAATAGATATTACAGGGGTTCTAGGTATTAATTTTGAATCATCATCTTCCTTCAATAAGTCTGTTATATTTCATGAAAATAAATCTTCTACAGATGCTCAACCAGATATATCTCTTTCTAATTTTATATCAAAAGCATCAGCAATAATAGACGCTGACTCAAAATCTATTTTTGAATTAATATTTACCATCATTCAATTTTTCATGAACTCTGCCATTAATTTTGGTAATACAACTCAGATTTTTTCAGAATACTCTTTTAAAGATAATACTTCTGGAATAATTACTGTTTTTCCTTTTTTTTCTATAAGATTTTGTTTTATATCTTCTATATTTTTTTCTAGTTTTTTATTTACTTTATTTGATCTTATAAAAGTAACTTCTTTTTCTTCTTTAAAATTAAACTTTCCTCTAGCTATTTTTTTATCTCATAAATGTAATTTAGGCTTTTTTCATTCAAATTCATGATCGAAATCTCATGCTTTAGCTGGTTTTTTATTGTTTGTGAATTTTTTTGAATAATCAATTACACTACTTTTTATATCCTTATTAAGATTAATCACTATATTTCTTGGCTTATTAAGCTTATTTACAGTCGTAGGCTCTTTTTTTGTTTCTTTTTGTGGTAAGCTTTTATCTAGCTTTTTAACTATTATTTTCTTTTTAGGGATATCTTCTTTTTTTACTACTTCAATTTTTTGCACAAATCCCTTTTTTCTTACTTTAATTTTTGTATCAGAAGAATTTACTTGAATTTTATCAACAGAAGAAACAGCTCAACCTTCAATTTGAACTGATTTTGTTTTTTTTAATATTATCTTTTTCTTTGATACAACTATTGTTTTTTTTGTTTTGTTATCCTTACCAAGTTCTTTACTTGTTGGATCCATTTGAGAATAATAATCATCTACTACATTTTTGTCTACCATTTAATAAAATTACTGAATAAATAAAGAAAATAATTGAAAAGTAGAATAAGTATTTTTTTAAAAAAGTCAAAAAAATATAAAAACTTGTAAAAATACATTTTTTTATTAATCTCTTAACAAATTTATACTTAAGGAGAAATTTATGATAAATGAAATTAAGTTATTAGCACAAGAATTCTTTGAAAAATTAGGTATTAATACAGATCCTATTGAAGTTATAAATGTTGATAATTCTAATACTATTTATAATATAATAGTTAAAACTACTGAGTCTGGATTAATTATATGACAAAATTGAAAAAACTTAGACTCTATTCAAAATATTCTAAAAATAATGTTATGAAACAAGGTTTGAGAAAAAATAAAAATACATATTGAGGTCAATGATTATATAAAAACAAAAGATGATAGATTATTTGACTTTATAAAAACAAAGATAGAACTTGTTAAAAAAACAAAAAAAGATTTTTGTTTACCTTTTTATTCAGCATATGAAAGAAAGAAAATACATTGATTTATTTCTGATATGAATAATACTTCAATATACACAAAAAGTATTTGAGAATGAAAAGAAAGAAGACTTCATATATGTTTACAAGGAAAAAAACTTGAATTGGACATAGATTGAGACGATATATAATAAATTATTACATATATTATTTTAAAAATGAAAAAAATTAATAAAAGATTAATAGTAATAACTTTAATAACTTTAGCATTATTTAGTTTTTACACAATAAACAACTTAAATTATATTAAACATTTGGAAATAAAAAAGAACTATGTAGATCATCCAGAAAATATTTCTACAAAGCAAACAGCAATAAATAGTTCATTTTGATTTAAAAATTTAAAAGCAGATATTTATCGGTTAGAAACTATTCAATATATTTGAGGAAATGCAATATGATCTGAATACAAAAAGTATTTATATGTTATTTTAGACCTTATAACAGAATTAAACCCTTATTTTCAACATCCATATATAATTGGTCAATTATTACTACCAAGTTATAATGAGAGATACGAAGATTTATCTAATGATGAACAAGATGAAAATACTCAACAATGAATAGAACTATGATTGAAATGAGTGAAAAATTTTTGTGATATGGATAAAATAGAATTGATAAAAAATGAGGATAATTTGCAAAAACTATGGACTGAAGATAAATATAAAAATCCTTGTAAAGATTATGAAATACCAAATTATCTAGCATATATTTACTATTATTATAAACATGACCCTAAATCAGCTGCACTTTACTACAAAGTATCTAGTGCAATAGAAGATTCAACAGAATGATCAAAAACAATGGCAGCAATAATGTCTTGAAAATGATGAAATAGAGAAAAATCATACTTTATGTTCATAAATATTGCTAAATATATAAAAACTGATGATAAAGAATGTTTAGATTTCGCAGGAATATTAGAAAAGGCATGAGAAAAAATATTTAATGAAAAAAGTGTTGAATTAAATTGAAATATATTATCAGGTATTGAAGATTCTAGAAAAAAATTATTTTGAGAATTCTCAGAAGAAAAAGAAAATGATATACTATCTGATACTAATTGTCAAAACTATATTAATAAATCTATTCGTGAATTAAATTTAGAATATATAGAAAGAGCTGAACAAAAATTTTTAGATAAAGAATGAATGAATAGCGTAAGTGCTCAAGAATTATTTGATAAATGATATATTAACTACTTGCCTGTTGATTTTCAACAATATAAGGATTATGGAATAATATATTATTATAACAATGATATTAAAAACTATGATTATAGAATGTGAAAATATGATGAAATATCGTATTAAAACAAATAAGAACCTATGAGATTTTTTCTCTTAGGTTCTTATTTTTACTGAATTAATATATTTTTCTGAAATGGATTTAAATTCATTTAATTCATTTTCATTAAATGCTTCTCATGAAAAATTTTCATCTAGAGTATATCATCACTTGAAATTTTGTATATAATAATTTTTAGCTCAAGTAATATATTTTGATATATTTTCTATTGTTTTAATATTATGTATTCATTTAATTACCGTTGTTCTAAACTCATAATCAATAGAAGAATTCATAATTAAGGCTATACATTCCAAATATGGTTTTTCATCAATTAATACTCCAGCAGTTTCACTAAAATTTCAAACATCATTTTTTATATCCATTGCTATATAGTCAACAAGTCATTTTTCGATTAATTCTTTAATTTTTTCTGGATCTCTCCCGTTTGTATCCAGTTTAACAAAAAATCACATTTCTTTTATCTTTTTACAAAAATCAACTAAATCTTCTTGAAGTGTTGGCTCTCATCAACAAATAGAAACTCATGTTAAAAGTCATTTTCTTTGTTCTAAAAAGTTTAATATTGCTCTTTCATCAATTAAATTTTTGTATATAAATTTAAGTTTTTCTGGTAAAACAAACTCACTATTATGACAAAATGGACACCTAAAATTACATCCAGGTGTAAATATAATACAAGAAATCTGCCCTGGATATTCAATAAGCGAAAATTTATTTATTCACGAGATATGCATATATTAATTAGTTATTTTTAGAATTTAGGTTTTTAATATGTTTCTCAAAATCAGAATTTATTTTTTGAGTTTTATTAAAAATATCATATTCAGACTCTGCTTTTTCATCTGCTTCTTTTTTAGAAATCCCCCCATTTCCTTTCAAAATTTTAAAATCATTAAATTCTAAAAATTTATTCACTGAGAGAGATAAATCTTCCATTTTCAATTCATTTCTATTTTCTATTTGATTTTCTATATAATCAAAGTAGCTAGAGATAGTTCGTTCTAGTTTTTTTATCTCCGGTTCTTGTAAATAATTTTTTGCTATAATTACATCTGATTTTAAAACTCGTCCATCTGATGAATTTTTGAAAGAAGTAAGCCCCATTTTTTCTTTAGTGTGATCTGCTGAAGTATAAATGATTTCTGCTGCGGTTTTCCCAGTAATAGCAAAGTGAAATTTATTTTGTATTGTGGCAAAAAAAATTTTGGCTGTTTGTGAATTTTTATCATAATCAATAGCACATTCTGAAAAAATATCTGTGATTTGAAGATATATTCTTCTCTCACTTGTTCTTATAGATCTTACTCTTTCCAATAATTCTTTAAAATAGTCCTTTCCAAAATATTTACCATTTTTTAGTTTTTCATCATTCATTGAAAATCCCTTGATAATATATTCTTTAAGAATTTTTGTTGACCAAATACGAAATTGAGTTGCTTTGTTTGAATTTACTCTGTATCAAGTTGCAATTATTACATCCAGATTATAAAATTTAAGAGTTCTTTTTACTTCCCTGTTTCACTCTTTTTGAACCATTGGGAAATCCCCAATAGTTCACTCTTCACTTAATTCACAAGTTTTATAAATATTTTTTATGTGTTCATTTATTGTTGTAATATCTACACCAAAAAGTTCTGCAATAGATTTTTGATTTAACCGAAGACTTTCTTCATGTAAAAAAACTTCTACTTTTATCTCTCAGTTTGGAGAATTATATAGTAAAAATTCTGTTAGTTGATCTTTTAGTGTTATTTTAGTCATTTTTTCCCTTATTAATATTACCAATTTGTACAGTTGATGAAATTATCTCCACTTTTAGATTTAAGTTTCCCTTTTCTGTTTTTCCGTAAAAGCACGAATAACTTAACTTTGCTTTAAATTATTTGGCAATTTTTTAACTATATTAAGACTTAAAAGTGATTTCATTTGAGTTATTGCCGCTTTGTTTAATGTTTCTAATCTTTCAGCTTGCTTAACTCACATTTTTATAAATTCAGCATTTATACTTTCCATATTTGCTAAAATTATCAGTTGTTCTATCGTTGCTTCATCTCTAATATTTCATTTTTTTCATGGATTTCATTCTCTGAATTCTTTTGCTGTTTTTCAAAATAAAGCTTTGTTTAATATATCAGCTTCATCTGCATAAACAAAGTTTATATCATTTTTAGAAAGCTCTTTTGGAATAAGATTTTCTTTTATAGCATCGGTATGAATTTTATAATTTATTTTTGTTAAAAATCTTTTCGCACTCCAATCAAGAGTTTTTAATTCTTCTTGTTTTAATCTTTGAAATTCTTTGATAAAATAAAGTCTAAATTCTATTGAAATCCAGTTTGCAAATTCAAAAGCTATATCTTTATGAGCAAAAGTTCATCAATATTTTCATGATTTTGAAATTATTCAAATAGCATTTGTATTTTCTGCCCATTTTTTTGGACTCATCAAGAATGAGTTTAATCATGCTTCTTTTCTAAACCCCTCGAATTCGTGGGGTTTAAAATCTTGATTATTTAAAGTTTCCCATAATCACAAAAATTCAATAGTGTTTCTATTTCTCATCCAACTTTGAATAAGAACATCACTTTTATCTCATTTATATTTTGCAATATCAGTAAGACTTATAAAATCGTCATCTTTGAATTTTATAAATTTTATGTATGTTCATAGGACTTCCATTTTTTGATTTTTTAGCATGAATATTAGTTAAATAATTTTAATAGAGTAAAGATTATTATTCATAATATACAATATTCAATGATTTTTTTTATAAATTCATTAAATATATTATTTCATAAGTTATTTATTTTTTCATCTATAGATATAATCTTTTCTTCTAAAAATTCAGTGTTTCTCATATTTCAAATATATCATATAATTAAATCTAATTTTTCATTTTCATTTAACTCTCATTTATCATGTCTAATAATCAGGTCATAAAGTTCTTCTTTATTCATAATACTTAATTAAAAATTTAAAACTAAAACTTACTCTTACAATATACAATTTTATTCAAAAAATAACCCCCCTAACTTCCCTAAAATTAGGTATGAAGGCTTCCTCCCTAATTTTAGGGAGGAAATTCAAAGGTGGGTTATCTTAATCTAAGAAAAAATATTTCATCTAATTAACAACAATATTTTTTACTAAATTCTAAGTTCGTATTATTAATAGTAACACATTCTTGTTGTTTAAAATAAATTCTAGAATAAAACTCTGATTTTTTTCAGATATTAAAACTACTAACTGGTCTATGATATCACATAACTCTTGTATAAATTTCACAAGCTGTTCTTTCTATTTCATCACCATTTTTACTTATAAATATTGTATTCATTTTATATTATTTTAAGAAATTAAGATTTTGTTATACTTCTTGTCTAGAAATATTATCCATTTTAGTAGAATTATCTGTATATTTTTCCCTAGTTTCTAGGTCGTATTTTACTCACTCATATCAATTTAATAAATCACACTTTGGACAATAATCATGTTCTCACTCTATATATCAATGCTTTGGACAAATTGAAAAAGTAGGAGAAATTGTTATATATGGAAGTTGGTAATTTTCCATTACATTTTTTACAAACATTTTACAAGTCTCACTATCTGTAACTCTTTCTCACATATATAAGTGAAGAACCGTTCATCCTGTATATTTACATTGTAATTCATTTTGTTCTTCTAATGCTTCGTATGGATCACTTGTATATCAAACTGGAAGTTGAGATGAATTTGTATAATATGGAGCATCTTTTGTTCCTGCTTGAATAATATCTGGCATTTGTTTTTTGTCTTCTTTTGCAAATCTATATGTTGTTCATTCAGCTGGTGTAGCTTCTAGATTATACAGATTTCAAGTCTCTTCTTGATAGTTTCTTAAATATCCTCTCATAAAATCTATTATTTCCATAGCAAATTCTTTTCACCAGTCTGTTGAAATATTTTCTTTTCAACTAGTAAAATTTAAAATTGCTTCATTCATACCATTTAATCAAATAGTAGAAAAATGATTTCTATAAGTTCTTAAATATCTATATGTATATGGATATAATCAACTATTTAACCATTTTGTAATTGTTTTTCTTTTTAATTCTAATGAAGTTTTAGCCTGTTCCATCAAATAAGCTAAATGAGTTTTAAATCAATCTTTATCTTGTGCATAATTATAACCTATACGAGCCATATTTACTGTAACAACTCATATACTTCAAGTCATTTCTGCAGAACCAAATAATCAACCTCATCTTTTTTCTAATTGTGTCAAATCTAATTGTAATCTACAACACATCGATCTAACAGCTCCTGGTTTGTATGCATCTTCATTTATTACTTTTTCAATTGTTCAATCTTCTTTTTTTATTCTTTTATATTGTGATCATACAAAGTTTTGGAAATATGGTAACCCATATTTAGCAGTCATTTCGAATAAAGCATTTACATCTGGATCATCCCATGGAAAATCTGTAGTAATATTGTATGTAGGAATAGGAAAAGTAAATACTCTACCCTTTCTATCTCATCTTACATAAACTTCAATCAGTGCTCTATTTATTATCTTCATTTCATCCTCTAATTCACTATATTTTTTCTTGTAATATCACTTTTCTATTCATCCTAAGAATAATGCTTTATCTTTTAAATCCTCAGGACAAGTCCAATCTAGTGTAATATTTGTAAAAGGAGTTTGAGTTCACCATCTAGAAGGAACATTTAACCCAAAAACAAAATTTTGCATTTGTTGATAAACATATTTATATGTATTATCATAAATATATTTTTGCTTTATTTCTTCTGATTCAAAACTTGCATTTGTTTCTATTAATTCCTTTTCTATAGATTCTTTATGTTTATGTACAAATGGAGCAAGATAAGTATCAAAAGATGAAAATGCTTGTGCTCATGCCCATTCATTTTGTAATGTTCATAGAAAATTTATCATTTGATTAACAGCTGCTTGTAAATTATTAGCAGGACTTGAATCAACTCTGTTATCACTTCAATTAAATCATTCTTCGAGCAAAGCTCTTAAACTCCATCAAGCACAATATCAACAAAACATGTCTAAATCATGAATATGAACGTCTCAATTTCTATGTAAATTTCATACTTCAGCTGGATATACATGACTTAACCAATAATTAGCAGTAACCTTTCATGAAATATTTAATATCATACCTCAAAGAGAATATCCAGAGTTTGCATTAGCGTTTACTCTCCAATCAGTTTTTTCTAAATACTCATCCATCGATTTTCAAACTTCAATTACTACATTTCTATCATTTCTAGCTTCAGATCTTTTTTGTCTGTATAAGATAAAACTTTTCGCAACTAAATCATGTCATTCTTTTATCAAAACTTCTTCTATTACATCTTGAATCATTTCTACACTTGGAATATTTTTTCAAATTCTTGATTCAACCAAAGTCATAACTACATTTGTCATAGGTGATACAGAATCAAAATTATATCATCATGATGCTTTTATTGATGCAATTATTGCATCTTCTATTTTTTTTCTATCAAACGTTGTAATAGCTCAATTTCTCTTTTTAACTTTATAAATTACCATTTTTAAGAATTTTAATTTAATATATTAATTTTTAATTTAACTATATGTTGTATATAATTAATAGTAATATATACTATATATTGATTTTTTCAAATATTTTTTATTTTTTTTGATAATGTTATATGTATATATTACCCACTTATCCCCCTAAAATCAAACCTCACCCTTAATTCCCTCTCCTACAGGAGAGGGATACTACAAATTAATTATCTATTTTGCTTTTCTCCCCCCCTCCTATAGGAGAGGGGTTAGTGGTGAGGTTTATATTTACCCACTACAACTTTCACATCATTTTACATCCAAACTCATCGATCTAACATAATATACGGTTTTAATTCACTGCTTATGTGCTTTCATATAATATTCATATAACTCTTTTGGAGATATTGTTGCAGGATTTATCATCCATTCAAATGATATTGATTGGTCAATCCGTTTATAAATTATAGAAACCATATCTATTACATCATTCATATTCATATTCACATATTCTTTGTAATACCAGAAATTTTCTTGATTTAAGTTCGGTGCGACATTTACACTTGGAGCAATTGCATTTGTTTCTATGAAATATTTTTTATAAATTGGTAAAATTGAAGCAGTTGTTCAGATTACCAAAGCAGTAGAAGTATTTGGAGCAGGAGCTAAATGATAAGCAAATCTTAATCAATCAGTCTTGATATTATCTATCAATTTTAACCATTTATCAGACATCAAAGAGTTTTTTTCATACCAGTTAGAATCTTTTCAAAAAAGTATTCCTTTTGACCATTCTGATCATTCATATACTTGGTATTTTCATCTCTCTTTTGCTAATTTATTAGATGATTTCAGTGTTGTGTAAGCATATATTTCAAATAATTTATCAGTTGCATCACGAGCTTCTTTTGAATCGTATGATAATTTATTTACTGCTAAATACTCAGCTAATCATAAGAATCATAATCACACGGATCTATATTTTTTTGCTGTAATTTCTGCTTCTTTTATTGGATAAAAATTTAAATCTATAATATTATCAAGTAGCCTCATAGCAACAGGTATAACCTTTTTTATATCTTCATCTGTATTAACTTTTGCTACATTTATAGAAGCTAAATTACAAACTACAGTATCACCAGCCTCATATTTTATTAATACTTTTCAATCTTCTATAGTTTCTTCTATATATTTCGAAGAAGAAGTGTTTTGACATATTTCAACACATAATTGAGTAGAATAAATATTTCCTGCATGTTTATTTGGATTAGCAGCATTTACTGTATCTCTAAAAAATGCGTATGGCATTCATGTCTCAACTGTAGTTTTTAAAAATGCTTTAAATAAATCTTTTGCACTACCTACTTCTTTTAATGTAAGTTTTGGATTATCTTCACATTCTATATAAAACTTATTAAATTCTTCTCAAAAATGATCTTGTAATTTTTTTCCTGTAACATCATGAACCTCTTTAGGATCAAAAAGTGTCCATTTTCAACTTTCTCGTACTCTTTGCATAAATAAATCTGGAAATGATATAGCTGGAAATATATCAAAAGCTTTTGATCTAATATCTCATGTTTCTGTTTGTAAATCAAGAAAATGATAAATATCTCTATGAAATACATCTAATGTAACAGATATTGATCCAGCTCTAGCTCATAATTGATTAACAGCAACAGCCGTATCATTTATTACTTTTATCCATGGGTTTACTCAACCAGCGACTCATTTCACTCATCTAATATAACCTCATTTTGATCTAATATTTCAAAGATAAACTCATATTCATCAACCATATTTGGAAACTTGAGCCATATTTTCAACACTATGATATATCGCTCTTAAATCATCATCAACATTGAATTTAAAACAACTTGATAATTGATGAAAATTTGTTCTAGCATTTAATAAAGTAGGAGTAGGAAGAGATATTCTTCAAGTAGAACAATAATCATATATTTTTTTTGCTAATTCAAATCTATTTTCATCTTTTTCAGGTATAGCTAAAAATAAAGCAACACTCATATACATTTCTTGAGGTAATTCTTTTACCACTTTATTTGGATTTAATAAATACCTCTTTTTATACATCAATATAGTTGTATAATTGTAATCAAAATCATTATCTTTATTTAAATATTCACCTGCTTTTAATATATCTTCTGGTGTATAATAATTATAAAAATCTTTTGAGTATAAACCATTTTTCACATATTCATCAAATAATGATTTATAATGTTTTGCTTCATATATTTTGGTAATATCCATTTTTCTATTATTTGAAGCCTCTTTATACAAATCAATAAGAGCAAATCTACCAGCTATAAATTGCCAAGAAGTATTTTCAACGGTAATTAAATCAATAGCTGATTTTATTAGCATCTTTGTTATATCAGATGTTTTCATTCACTCAACTATATATTTTCTCAAACTATCAGCAATTTCCTCAAATCTACATTTACGAGCTAATCAAAAATTTACTATTTTATAAGTTTTTTTAATTTTTTCTATATCAAAATTTTCTTTTACTCCAGTTGATTTAATTATCTTAAAAGTTTTTTGCTCAAGCTTTTTTTCTATTTTTTCTTTTTCTTTTTCCCTTTCTTTAGCCCTTTCATTTCTATAAATAATAAAACTTTTCATTACTTCAAAGTATCAAGCTTCCATCAATTCCCTTTCAACTTGATCCTGAACATTCTCAACAGTTACAAAAACCTCCCCATCAGAATTTAATAAAAATTCTTCCAATTTATCTATAACATTATCTGTTATATAATCAACAAAAGAGAAATCAATAATTCAAACAGATTCAGCAGCTTTTTCAATTACTCTTTCAATCCTAGATCTATCAAAATTTACTAAATCTCAATCTCTTGTCTTTACTACTTTTATATCCATAATTATTTTCTAACTCAAATAAAATTGACTGCATAGAAATTTAACTATTTTTTCTTTTTTTGCTATAAATTTTAGAACAGTTGTGTTAATATGTTTTTTCACAATGTTAATAACTACTTTTTGTTCTTTATTTAATCAAAAGTAAGAATTATATAAAATATACCAGAATGTAAAAAAGCGAAATATCAATATAAAATAGTTTTTAACAAATATTGTTAAAAACTATTTTATATTAGTTCACATAATATTTTAAAGGGATATTACATTTCTGTTATTTCTAATCCCTGCCCCTGCGGGAGGGGTTAAGAACCAAAGTTCATAATTTTTTCCTTAATTTAATACCAATTCAAGAGAGTAGCATTTCTACTCTGGTCTACTTATTTGCACCAAATCATCATTTTCTTCTCCGATTTCTCAAGTAATTTTAAGGACATCCTTTTCTATTAATCCAAATTTCTTTGTCGCTGTATTGTAATGATTTACTGTTGTTCATAAACTAGAGCCTAATTTGCTCAAATATTCTTCATACGCTCATAAATGTTTTCATAATTTTTCTACTTGTCTTTGAATATCTTTCGCAGATTCCTCGATCTGTAAAGCTCTAAGTCATTGTAAAACTGTTTGAAGATAAGCATAAAAACTTGTCGGACTTACTATTATTACTTTTCTTTCTTTATAAGCATATTCTATCAAATCAACTGTATTAACTTTTAATGTTCAGATTTTATTTACTAGTAAATCATAATAAATTCATTCACTAGGTATAAACATAAAAGCAAAATCCATAGTTCATTCTTCTGGTCTAATATATTTACTTGTTTCATCAATCCTCTTTTTTAAATCATTTCTAAAATCTTTCACTAATAATTCTTTTGTTACTAGATTTTCTTCAGTAATAACTCTATTATAATTTTCAAGAGAAAATTTTGAATCTATTGGTATAATTTTTTCTTTTATAAAAATTACTCAATCAACTATTTCTCAATTATTAAAAATATATTGAAGTGCATAATTACTTGGTGGTAAAATATTCTTGAGAACATTTTCTAGAAAATATTCACCTAGAATTCACCTTTGTTTTGTATTTTTTAAAATATTTTCTAGTCATTCTAACTGACCTCAAATATCCTTTATCTGTTTATTTGTTTCCTCTAATGAAACAAGTTTTCTAGTGATTTCTTCTATCTTTTTTATTGAATCGAAACTTATTTTTGAATTTACATCAAAGTTCTTTTGTGTATTCCTATTTGATTCTCAAAGCTTATAATCTATATTATTATTCAAAGCAATCAATTGATCTTGAAGCATCTTCATAGAAGTATCATCTATTTTATTATCTTTTCTGTTGATAATTAAATAAAAAATTATTCATAAAAGAATTGAAACAATGATAATTAGTGCTATTTCTAGTGTCATAGTTTTTTTGATATAATGTAAAAAATATTCCTGCTGTTACTATTCCTTCCTTGAATTATTAAAACTATTCCTATCCTGAATCCTTTCCTTTAAATAAAGGCAAGGGGCTCATACAACTTAACTGTAGCCTCCTTCCTTTTTAGTAAAAGGAAGGAATTCAAGGATGGAATAGTAACATGGATAGGAATAGTTTATTTTAACTCAATGCTCTAATCACATACGGAATAATCTCTCCTGCATTATTCATTCATTCAGGTAATTCTAACAATATTCTATCTATATCACGAGTATTGTATCACATATTTGTGAGTGTTGATTTTATAGAAGTGTGAAGATCTGCATTTATATAATTTGCTTTTTTTACATTTTCTCTGTTGTTAAATGAAATCCCAAAATCTTTATCTTTTAATTCTAAAATAATTTTTTCAGCCATTTTTTTACCTATTCATTTTATTCACTCTATTGTCTTATTATCCTCTCATTTAACAGCAAAAATTAATCTTTCTATTCATAAAGAAAGGATTTGCATAGCTACTTTTCATCCGACTCCAGAGATTTTTAGTAGCTCTGAAAAAACCTTTTTTTCTTCAGGTTCTATGAAACCAAAAAGTGTCTGATTATTTTCAGTAATATGGTGATAAATATATATTCAAATTTCTGATTCTAAACAAAGTTTTGAATAAATTGATTCATTTATACCAACATTATATCAAACTCATCAATCAGTAAGTATTGTAAGTGATAGAAAATCTAATTCTATTATTTTTCATTTTAGGTAGGAAATCATGGTGGGTTTAGTTAAAGATAAAAGAGCTATATTAATATATTGTTTCTCGTTCTACCCATTCTTCATAATCTTCATTTGCATCAACTTCAAATTTCATTATACATGGAATTTTATAAGGATGAATTTTTTTTATTTCATCTTTTATTAATTCCCAATTATCTTTCTTTGTTTTTAATAAAGAGACAACTTCATTATCATTTGTTATTGAATTATTCCACCAATAAAAAGAATTTATTTTCAATAAATTATAGCAAGCAATAATTTTTTTTTCTAATAGTAAATTTCAAATTTTTTTGGCCTCTTCTTCACTAGAATGAGTAACATAAACAGCTATAATTGACATAAATATTTTTTATTATTAATATAAAATTTCTTTTAAGATGTTATCCTTAATTCATCTTTTTTTACCTAACATAGGTTATTTTCTAATTTTTGTTTTCAAGTTAAATTATTTTCTTTTGTAATAATACTTTTTCCTGTTTTTACTTCCAATTCTTTTCTTGCATTTCATGCAATCTCTCATCATTCCTTACTTACAATTTTACACTCATCAAATCAATTTACATCTCTTGTTTTCATTATTTGTGTACTTGATGCTTCTCAAAGCATATTAAAAATTAATTCTAGATTAGACATATTATCTTTTAAAGATTCTTTTTTCAGAGACTTCAAATTTTTATATTCATTTGTTGTCAATCAAGACCAAGATTGTAAAATTTCATTTGTTAAAATAGCATATTCCAATCATTCTTGAACTCATCTATTCTTCCATTCTCAAGTAAGGTCCTTTCTAATATCTATAGATTTTAATCTTTGTTTTACCCAATCTTCGCTATATCATTTTTTTCTGTAAGTTGATATTGCTCTTTCAAATGCAAGTTCAGGATCATATATTTCATTAATTCTTTCATCTCATACTTTTGCAAGCCAAATCTTAAATGGTTCAGCTTTTTTACTAGGTATACTTTGAATAAGCCTTAAAACTGTTTTTGTATCTCAAACATCTGTTAATCTCATTTTTCAATCTAATGCTTTCATTTTCAACTGGTTACAATTTGTAACCGTTTCAGATGCTCACTCATTTATAAGCCTATATTTTAATACTTTCCAATAATTTCTTGGGTCATAAGAAACATCAAGTGCTCATATTATATCAACAATAGAAAAATACCAATCTCATTTTTCTGGATCCCATATTTTTCTTATTTCTTTTTGCTCAAAAATGGCTAACTTGGTCTCCATACTATTATTATAAAATAAGTAAAATATGTATTATTTTAATTTTTTCTTTTCTTCAATTCTATTACTCTCTTGTTTTCTTCTTTTTTCAACAAGTTTCAAATCTTCTTGTACTTTTAAATCTTCTGGTATTATTCATCTTTTAATCATCGCATTTCTTGTTTCTTTTGCATTTGAAACAAGTTCATTTTCTAATTTTTGTTTTCAAGTTATATTTCTTTCTTTTATATTATGATCTGTCATAGCATATATAAAGTCTTTTGCTTTTAATTCTACTTCACTGTCAAAATCTGCTAATGCTCATTTTTCTGGAATTCATCTTTTTGATTTCAATGCCTTAATTGACATATTATATAGAGTTTCTATTTTTTTGTTTTTAAATGTTGCAAATTCTACTGGTAGTTTAATTCACCTATGATAAACGGTATTTTCTATTTTTTGTTCTGAAATTTTCAGTTTTTGTCTAGCTTCAAGTCTTTTATCTTCAGTATGTCTTTGTTCATATATTTCTTGTTTCCTTGTTTGACTGGCAAAATATGTTTGAGCAAAAGATATTTCCGTTTTCCTTGAATCTCAATTTTGTGCGACTAAATAACAAGCATATCTTGTTAAAAAATAGTTTTCTTTTGGTCTTCATCATACTTCAGAGGTTTTTACCGGCTCCGGTAAAAAGTGTTTTTCTATTTCTTGACCACTATTTTTGCAAGATATTTTTGCTTTTTCTATAACTCAATCAAATTTTTGCCATTTTGTATAACCTAGATTTTTCATCAAGTCTCTTGCTGACCAAAATTCAAATCAACTATCATCTGAAATTTTTATATCCTCAAAAGATTTTTGAACAATACTTATCAAATCTATCATATTAAATACATTAAATTAAACAAAATCCATCTTTATACTCAAATTATATACAAATAACAAAAATACACAAAACATTTTTACTAAAAACTCTTTTTACAAAAAAATGTTTTTGATTATAATGCTTTTACTTAATTAAAGAATAACATACATAAGAATGATAGAAAAAATAATAAAATCCATATTTGGTGACCCTAGTGAAAAAAAAGTAAAAGAAATAGTGAAACTTGTTGAAAAAATTAAAGAAATAGAAAGGACTCAAGAAAAATATACAATAGAAGATGTTCAAAATAAAACCTTAGAGTTTAAAAAATTGTTTGAATGATTAGATTTTCTAAATCAAGAAGATTGAAAAAAAATAAGAGAGATATTGGATACTATAAAACTTGAAGCTTTTGCTTTGGTTAAAACGGCTTGTAAATTGATATATTTAAAAGAATTCGAATTAGAAAATGGTAAAAAAATAGTGTGGAATATGATTCCTTATGATGTTCAATTAGTTTGAGGTTTAGCTATTCATGATTGAAATATAGCAGAAATGAAAACTTGAGAATGAAAAACGCTTGTAGCTACTCTTCCTTCATATTTAAATGCATTGACTTGAAATTCTGTTCTTGTTGTAACTGTTAATGATTATCTAGCAAAAAGAGATTGTGGTGAAATGTGAATATTATTTAGTACCCTATGATTAAAAACTGGGGTTGTTTATAATTGACAAAATAGAGAAGAAAAAAGAAATGCATATAAGTGTGATGTTGTTTATGCAACTAATAATGAGCTTTGATTTGATTATTTAAGGGACAATATGGTAATCAAAAAAGAAAGTAAAACTCAAGCAAGATTATTTTTTGCTATTATTGATGAAGTAGATTCTATTTTGATAGATGAGGCAAGAACTCCATTAATAATTTCTATGCCAGATAATGAACCTACTAGTAAATACATAAAATTTGCTGCTCTAGCAAAACAATTAAATAAAACAGAACATTATAAAATAGATGAAAAACAAAAAACTACTACACTAACAGAAGACTGAATTAAAAAAATAGAAGAATTACTTCATATAGAAAATATATATGTTTCTGCTCATTATAATGATATTCATCATGTAGAAAATGCTTTGAAAGCTATGGCTGTATTCAATAGAGATAAAGATTACTTAGTAAGTAATTCTGAAGTAATGATTATTGATGAACACACTTGAAGAGTACTTGCTGGAAGAAGATATTCTGACTGATTACATCAAGCTTTAGAAGCTAAAGAACTAGTGCCAATACAACAAGAATCAAAAACTCTGGCTAGCATTACATTCCAAAATTATTTTAGAATGTTCTGGAAACTTGCTTGAATGACTGGTACCGCTCTTACTGAAGCCGAAGAATTTTATAAAGTATATGCTTTAGATACTTTAGTAATACCTACAAATAAGCCTCTTATAAGAGAAGATAGATCTGATTTATTATTCAAAAATGAGAAAGGTAAATTTGATTATGTTGTAAAACTTATCAAAGAAATGCACCAAACTGGTCAACCTATTTTAGTTGGTACGGTTTCTGTTGAAAAATCAGAATATTTAAGTGATAGACTTACAAAAGAATGAATAATACACAATGTTTTAAATGCTAAACAACATGAAAAAGAAGCTGAAGTTGTAGCAAATGCATGACAAAAATGAACTATAACAATAGCTACAAATATGGCATGAAGAGGTACTGATATAAAGCTATGAGAATGAGTACAAGAATTATGATGATTAATTATTTTGGGTACAGAAAAACATGAAACTAGAAGAATAGATAATCAACTTAGATGAAGAGCTGGTAGACAATGAGATCCTTGAATAACTCAATATTTAATTTCTCCAAATGATGATATTATGAGAATATTTGGAGGAGATAAATTATTTTGAGTATTTAATTCTCCGATGTTCGCTTCTCTACCTGATGATGAACCTCTTGCTCAAAGTGGAATGCTGACAAGAAAAGTAACATGAGTACAAAAACAAGTAGAATGACATAATTTTGATGTTAGGAAACACATACTAGAGTATGATGATGTGATAAATGCTCATAGAAAAATTATATATGGAAAAAGAAATAAAATATTAGATTCTGAAAATATTGATGAAGATGTTAAAAGAATGGTTTTTGATCAAATAATAAGAATAGTAACAGCTGAATCAAATAAAGGTTCAGAAAACTCAATTAATAAAAAATGAATAATAACAAAAATAAATGAATTTTTATGAATTGTAGTTATTGACGATACAATTGAAAATGATGATATTCTATGAATAAATGATATAAATGAATTAGCTCAATATATTGGGAAAATATGACTAGAAGAATTAGAAAAAATTAAAAATAGTGTTCCTAATTTAGAAGCATATATGGAATTAGAAAGAAGAATTGTTCTTCAATCAATTGATAATTTATGGATGAGACATATTGATGCTATGAGTAGATTGAGAGAAGAAGTTGCTTTTGAGTGATATGCACAAAGAAATCCTCTAGTAGTTTATAAAGAAAAAGCATACAATAAATTTAATGATTTAATGAATGAATTAGAATTCAAAGTAGTAAAATCTATGTTTACTATAAATCAAATAAAAGAAGTTGAACAAGTAGAAATAGATTCTAGAGATATGAATTTTATAGATGTTTCATTGCAAGATGCTACAAATATTAAAAAAGATGCCATAGATATACAAAAAGATTCAAACCCTCTATTTAATAATCCTAACCAATCTCCAAAAAATAATTGAGGTAAAGTAAAAATAAGAGTTTAAAAAGCTCTTTTTTTTGAATTATTTAATTTTATATGATAATATATGTATAAATATATTTATTAATAAATAACACTATATGGTAGATAATTCAAAAACAAACATAGATTTAAATAATGAAAATAAAATTGTTGAAAATACTTCCGATGTACTTGATGACTTTAATATTGATGAAAAAGATATTTCAAATAGCGAAAATATTGATTTAAATGATATCTTAGAAATTATTGGAGAAAAAAACACTAATACAGAACTAAGCAAAACAATAGATTCTAATCAAGTATGAATAACCGAATATGAAAAAAATATTCACAAAGCATCATCAAACATTAAAGAAAATAATGTGGATTGAAAAATAATATTTGATATAAATATTTCTAGTTTAGATATAGTTCTTGATATATTAATAGATAAAGAATATGATTTTGTAACTTTTGAACCTAGTGAAAACTCTGTAAAAATTAATTTTAGAAAAAATAAAATAATACAAGAAGCTAGGTTTATAAACCATTCAATTTATTCAAATATTTTAATAAAAACAAAAACTCTTTCTAAATTAACTGTAGAAGAAACAGAAAATGAACAAGAATGAGATTTCGAAACTAAAATAAGTGACAAATTCTATAAAGTAAGTGTAAAAGTTGTTCCTTCTAATCTATGATCAAAACTTTTTGTAAAAGCAAAAGAAATAGAAAAAAAAGCCGTTAAAAAAGTCGCAGAAAAAATATCTATATCAAAAGCTTTAACATATTTAGGAATTTTAGCATTTGTTATGCTAATAGTATGAGGAATTTTCATCAGTTTTGTCGTGATAAATGCAAAAACTGTTGATGATGTAAAGTTTTTTTCCTCTCTATGAATAAATTTAAATAACATTAATAGTTTCATCCTCCAAGCTGTTACTATAATTTTTTCAACATTAGTATTTATTGAAACATTGTTTTTGATAGTAAGTTTATTTAAATTTTTACTTACTAAAAAAGAATTTAAACAAAAAAAAGTTAGATTCTGAATTGTATCTGTTCTTTTGGTATTCATAGCTTTTTGAACTGGTAGCGCTTGGATGATAATAAATAAAAAAATATTAGATCTTCCAAAATGGCAAGAAATGGCATATTGAGAAATACAAATTTATGATAATTCAAAACTTACAAGTAAACAGTTTGATAATATATGAAATTCTTTATTAAAAGACACATCTGAACTAATAGGTCCTATGAATATAAAATATGACTTAACATACTTTGCTCAAAGTGAAAAAAGAAAATGATTAACTATAAAAAAATATATTTGGGATTTTTGAGATAATAAATTAGTAGAATCACCAATTCCAACAATTATTCATAATTTTAATGAAAAATGAAATTATGAGGTAAAATTAAAATTGGAAGAAATAGATTCTCAATGAAAAATAATAGAAAAAGAATTAGAAAATATACCAAATATAAATATCTCACATGTAGTAATAATTAATGAAAAAGAATTAAATAATTGATGAAAAATGGTTGACTTTGATGCTTCTTCACTTAGTGAATTAGGTAAAATTGAGTGGTATTTTATGGATAATTTAGATGTTCCAGTATGGACTTGAGAAAAATTTATAGTTTGAAAACCTATTTTTGAAGAGACATTGGTATGAATGTATATTAGAAGGAATGATAAAAAAACTGAAACTATAGATAAATTATTCATTATTTCTGGAGAAGATGTATCCAAACTTGATTGAGAAATAACATACACAAGATGAATTGTTGATGATTTAAATTTTGAATTTAAACTTGAAAATTTAAAAAATGATTTCTGAAATTGATATATTGAAGAATTTAAGTGGGTTATATGAGATAAACAAATAACTAAAAAATGAGATATATTAGATCAAGTTGAGGCAAGTAAAATAAATTTTAAATTTGATTCATTTTGAGATAAATTAGTAAAAGTTATTATAAAGAACTCCGCATGAGAATCAAAAGAAATATCTAAAACCATTAATATACCAGTTAAACTAAGCCTTTCAAGTCCTTTAAAAATTGAAAATGAATGAAAGGCTGTAGAAAATATGAAATATGATTCTAAACAAAATGAGTATAGTATAGATTTACTTTATGTTCCTACAGAAATAACTATTGATGCTAGATTTATAAAAGCAAGCAATAGTCTTTATTCTCTGAATAAAGTAAGTTTTGATTATAATTCTGATTGAGATATAGATGAAGTAACTAAACAAGGAAAATATGATGTAAATATAGAATGAAATCACACAATTAAAGTTTTATACGAATTTATAAATAGAAGAATCAAGAATGATATAATAAACATGGAAGAGAAAATCTATATAGAATGAGTAAAAAAAGAAGCTATTCTTACATTTGATATGAATAAAGATAGTAATTATGTACCTGTTATTGTATCATTTGATGCATCAAAAAGCCAAGTTAAAAATGAAAATATAGAAAAATTTATATGGGACTACTGAGATTGAGTGATAGAAGAAAGAGATGCTCTTGTCCCTTGACATAAATATTCAGTGCCTTGAGATTATAAAGTTAAATTAAGAGTCATTACTTCAAGTTGAAAAGAATATTCAATATCAAAGACTCTTGTATTAAAGCCAAAACCTCAAAGAGTAAAAATATCTACAAGTATGTTAAAAGCACCAATATTCCAGTGAATAGATTTTTCATCCGCAGATTCACAATGACAAATAGTTTGATATTTTTGGAAATTTTGAGATTGAGAATCTTCAACTGAGGCGAATCCAACTCATGAATATAAAAAGGCATGAAAATATAAAGTTACGTTAACTCTGGATTTTGAGAATAATAATATTGAAGAAGATACTATTGATATAGAAATAGTTGAATAGTAAAAAAATCCTTAAAAACAAATTTTTAAGGATTTTTTTTTACTTCTTTATTTTTATTTTGTTTATTTATATCTTGAGGCTCAATAATACCTAGTATTTTATCTTCTTGATATTTTTTTATTATTTCATTAAATAATTCTAAATTTTCTTCAACTTCTAAGTAATATTTTTCAAATAATGTTTTTCAAGGTCTTATTATCAAATAAATAAATATTCAAACGGGTGGAAAAATTAGCATTATTAAAATAGAAACTATCTGTAGAAATATACTATTAGTTCTATTTCAAATATCTTTAATAACCCATGCTAATAAAGCAAACCAAATAATAAATAAATAACAAATAATAAATTTTATAAATAATTCAAAAGTTATATTTTCGTATAGAAACACTGAAATCGTACTTAAATCAATATTCATTTTTTATTTTATATTAATATAAATTATTTTTTTTCCAATCATCAATTTTCTTGTGGTCTCATGAAAGTAATACTTTTGGAACCTCTTTTCACATAAATATTTGTGGTCTAGTATAGACTGGATATTCTTTTTTTCTACCAAATTTTGTAGAAAAACTATCTTCTTGTAATGACGTAGGGTTTCATAATACTCATGGAATAAATCTAATTATTGAATCAATAAATACACTCGCTGCTATTTCTCAACTTGTCAAAATATATTCTCAAATACTAATCTGGTAATCTACATACAAATCTATAATTCTCTGATCAATTCACTCATAATGTCAACAGATAATCAAAAATTCTCAATTTAATTTTTCAAAATATCATTCCAGTTTTTCCTGATTTAATAAATCTCAACTCGGTGACATAAATACAACTGGTATTTTTTTTCATACTTTCTCAAAAATGAAATTTATAGCTTTTGATAATGGTTCTGGAGATAATACCTGTCAGTGCATTCAATATGCTTTATCATCGACTCTTTTATAATTATCTTTTGAAAAATCATTTAGCTTGTATAACTCAGTAATAAACAATCATTTTTCTTTTGCATTTCATAAAATAGAACTTGAAAAATATGATAAAAAACTTTCTGGAAATATAGTTAAAATATGTATTTTCATAATAAATTATTTTTAAAAAGTCATATATTTAATTCATATTTTTGATATAATCATATCAACTATTTCATCAGGATCTATCTTTGTAGAATCTATTACTATATCAAAATATTCCTCTTTTGGTGGAAAATTTATTTCTGGATAAATAAGTGTATACCTTTTTTTCAATTCACTTTCTCTTTTTTTATTCTTTTCTATAACATCATTTATATCTATGTTTTCTCTCTTTTTTATTCTTCTATATCTTTCATCTTCATCACACTTCAAGCATATCTTATAGGAATCTGGTATAAAATACCAGGCTAACCTACTTTCATATACAAAATCATCATTATTTATTCAAAATTCTCTAACTTTTGAATCTAATTCTCTATCAAAATTTTCATTGTTCTTAGCCTCTTTTTCTTCAAATTCATAAATGGTCTGTCCCAATTTTTTTGCCCACTCTCTCATAATATTTCAACTAGACATTGATTTATATCATAATCTTTCAGATAATTTTTTTCAAATTGTAGATGTACCACTTCATGCAAATCAAAATATTGTAATTTTCATAATTTATAATAACGAATTAAATAGGATTATTAACAATAATATATCCAAAAACTAACAAAAATCAATGTCAAAATTTACATTTAAATATTTTTAAGTAATATATTTAATATTCTTAAGCTATATGATAAATCTTAAAAAAAATGAAAAATTTTTTAAAAAACTATTTGTCTACTATTTTGTTTATATTATTAGCATATTTTTTCTTTATAAATAACCAATTTTATTATGATTTTTTAGTAAAGAGTTTTTCAATTACTTATTCATTTTTTGTCATAGATTCATTGCTAATATTTAAAACAATAATATTCTTATACATTATTTTATTAGTACCTTTTTATATAGTTTACAAAGAAAAATCTAAAGCAAGAATAATAATTAAATGTATTATAAAATTCTTTTCAAGAAAAAATTATTCTATAAATAATGAAGAAAAAATTTCAATTCTAGCCTGGATTGTGAAATTATTTTTTGCTCCACTTATGATAATCTTTGTTTCTTGACAGATTTTTACTGTAATAAATAATCTCCATTATTCATATAAGGATCTTCGGATGCTAAATAACAGTTTTTATTTATTTTTTCAAACTGATTTTTTTTGGTTAATACTATGATTAATTTTACTTGTTGATTTAACTTTTTTTACTATTTGATATTTAATAGAAATACCTATACTTAAAAATAAAATTAAAAGTGTTGAACCTACATTTTTCTGATGGTTTGTTGTTCTAATTTGTTATCCACCATTTAATTCTCATACTAGTAGTATAATTTGATGGTATTCAACAGATTTTCCCAAATTTGGAAATGAATCTATACACATTTTACTAAATTTTTGTATATTATTATCTATGTGAATATATTCACGGGCTTCAATTTCATTATGACTAAAAGCAAGTAATTTAACAAACAGATGAATAGTAAAAAAATGACCGTACAAATTTGTTAGACATCCTGCATATATAACTAAAAATATTGCATGGTGGATTGGTGGAATGCCTATTATTATTTGAAGTTTATATTCATGACAATTTAAAAAACTTCTATTAGTATTAATTTCTTTATCTTTATGGACTTTTATATACTATTTAAGAGCCATAACTGAAGAAAAACATCTAAGTTTAGATGAAGATTATATTAAATATAAAAAGGAAGTAATATATAAATTTATACCAAAAATATTTTAAAGAGACAAAAAAATGTGGACTTTGTCCACATTTTTATTTTGATATTTTTTCAGATTGTAAATATTCATTTATGAATGTTCAAATCAGTGGTGCTGTTTTTCTAAATAATGAAGAACCAAAACTTACTATTGTTCAAACATCTATTTGATTTGCAGAATTCTGTTTTACATATGTTCTACTTGATATTAAATCATTAATATTTCAATATAATGAACCATATATGTTTAATTGCTCTATAGTATTTCATCATTTTCATTCAAATTTTCATCATACTCAATTTTTTTCTATTGTTATATATGTTCAGTTAATCTTTGTTACACTTTTATCAATTTGTATATTTCATCATTTAATTACAAATGCGATATTATCTGAAAAATTTATATTAGAATTAATTATTAAGTTACCATTTTCAATTATATAAGTTCTAGCTCATGATACAGAATTAAAAGTACCTGATTCAACTTTAAAACTTTTATTAGTTAGGATAAATACATTATTAATTCAGTTATAATTTTTAAAATCACTTAATAATGAAGTCTCCCCTATTGTTGTTCACTCAGTATTTGATACATTATCTATCCCTTGTGAATATTTATCTTTTATCTTATTAATAACTGATATTGAACCACTATCACTTACATCATTTGTATAACTTGATACATCTCATTTTGAAACTCCTACTCAAACAAAGTTTTTATTATCTTCTGGTTTTAAGCTTATATTTCAATTATTTGCTACTTTTGATATATTTCATACAGAATCGGTATTGGATACATAACTAGTTCATCATCATGTAGTCGCCACACTTGATTTTGCAACTCTAACTTTTAATTTTCAACCGAAATATGCATCATCATACCTTATTCAATCATGTTTAATAGTTGTAATCAATGTATTGTCTCCATAATTATTAGAGCTTGGTATATTTCCTCATTCAAAATTTGGTATTACAGGATAATATACTGTAGTATGGCCCCTTATTATTCAAAGATTTGAACAAACGGTATCTCATACCAGAGTTGATCATTGACTTACGACACAAATTTGATCAAAATATAAATCATAATCTGAAAGATTCATAATATATGGTCTTCATAATCAATGAGAAGAATATGGATTCATTCATTTTCATATAATTACATTATCATCTGGTCAAAGCTTTATTGGTGTCTCATCTGGCCGTGTACCTGCCTTATACTTACATGTTTCTTTTATACAATATTTCCGATCAATTTCATTTCATAAATCACATTCTTCCATTTCTAAATCATCATTAGGCCTTTGAACAATTCCGTCTCAACAAAAATTATGTCATCAACCTCATCCACCACCTCATCCACCACCTCATCCTCAACCTCAACCTCAAGATGTATAACTTGCATTACAATTTCATCAGCTATATCAACCACAACTCCGGCTATAATTTGTAGTATTTCAAACTACAGCTTGAGTAAAGTGTTCTACAAGTAATCAAATTTTACACAATCACGGTGTTGTTGCATATACTGGTGATGTTTGTTGTCATGTGACTGGTCAATTTAAACAACTACCTCATCCTCAACCTCAAGATTTATAACTTGCATTACAATTTCATCATGTTTTTATTACTGTTCAACTTTTACAATTCCATACATAATTAGTTGTATTTCATGTTACTGATGATGTGAAATTTACAACAGTTTCTCAGGAAATAGCACATAAATTTGGTGTACTTGAACTTATAGGTGCAGTTTGTGCTCATGTTACTCATGCTACACAACTTTGTGGTTGCGGTAATGTATAACTTGCATTACAATTTCATCATGTTTTTATTACTGTTCAGCTTTTACAATTCCATACATAATTAGTTGTATTTCATGTTACTGATGATGTGAAATTTACAACAGTTTCTCAGGAAATAGCACATAAATTTGGTGTACTTGAACTTATAGGTGCAGTTTGTGCTCATGTTACTCATGCTACACAACTTTGTGGAACATCTATAGTACATGTAGCACTACATCAATCTCAATTTAAATTATTTCCATCATCACATACTTCTCAATTTGAAGTTTCAAGTATTCAATCTCAACAATATCTAAGCTCAACATTAAAACATTCATTTGGATGAGTTATATAATCTTTTACATAATATTTTGGATAACTTTTAGTATATGAATTCCAAACTGATGTACTATGATTATATGTCGTATAATTTTTTATGAAAGTTGTTGTTCACTCAGTGGTGATATTTCAATGACTTATATTATATACAAATTGTATATTTCTTTTATTTTTATCAGTAGGCTTATTAAATGTACAGTTAGCTCAATATGCTACGACTTTTGTATTATTTCAAGGAAAAATTTCACTTTGTCTAACCCAATCTGTAGTTGTTCTACATCCAGAGAACAAGTTAGCAGAAGATTCCCAAAAAGAAATTTTTGATGTTGACAAAGCAATATAACGATCTGTAGGTCACCATATTTCATCAATAAGATATTTTTGTGTGGTACTTCAAGATATATAATATGTTTTATTAACAAGTGCCCCAATACAATTTGAGTCACTAATTTTATTTGTAAGCTGTTCAACTATAGCAGCATTTCAATAATTTATTCAGATTCATAGAAAAATTATTAATAAGATTATTTTTCTCATAATTTTATATTAATATTAAAATTAGTACTTTCTGTTGGTGGAACTATCTCTTTTTCATAAGAGTTTTCGCCATCTAGACTACCACTATTCTGATTATTCGCTTCAGGTATTTCTCAATTATCAGCTAAAAAATTATTATTACCACATGAGGTAATAAACAATATTGCAATAATAATATAAATAATTTTTTTCATCATAATAGTTTAGTTATTATATAATATATATATTTTAGTATTTGTCAAATCTTATTTTATGTCTTTATTATACAAGAAATTCCACCAATTACTAATTAAGTCTTTAATGTTTTCTTCATCTTTTCATTCAAACATCATACTTCCTCATAAACAATTGATTTCCAAAAATCTATACTCTCAGTTTGACAATTTAATAAACTCAATTACTCAAACTTCAAGATCGTTACTTTTAAAGACAAATTTAGCTATTTTATCTAACTCCTTAGGTATAGAATTATTATCTAATAATTCCCATTTAACCTTTAAATCACTTCAGGTTCATAAGGTCATTTTTGATAATAAATCTTCCTTGCTTGTTAAATTTATTTTTTGTTTAGCTGAATATAAATTATATTTACTGGTTATTTTATCTTTTGCATAATATAATCTATATTCTTTTTCAATATCAAAGTAACTTGTAAAATATATTCATGAGTCAAATTCATTTGTAAAAGATATATATTTCAAAAATAAATAATCAATCTTTTGATCGTTTCATAAATATTCCTCTACATTTAATAATGTTATATGTTTTCAGTTATCAGTTCACCGTGACTTTTTTATCAATATATCACTATCTCAAACTTCATTTTTCCAAAGTGATAATAAACTTTTTATACTTTGTGTACTTCTAGTATACATTAGAGGTAGCATAAAATTCCCAATTATTTTCTTTCTTTTTGTATAAGCATTCATTATAAATCTTATTTTTTCTTTTCGTGTATATATTAAATTTTTATTTGGATAAATTAATTTAGGAAAATTTTTATGTATTTTTGATAGCTCATTAAAAAATGCCCAAAATATATTTCAAAATGAATATCTACTTGTAAAAAAATAAGTATTTTTCTCTCATGAGATCTTATTCCATTCATTATTTTTACTATTATACAGCCATAAATCATCATTTAAAATAACCATATTTTCCTTATAAATCCAATTTATCTGATCAGGTGAAACTCAGTACTTATCCCAAATAGTTTTTATAAACATCCAAGTTTCAAGAGTTATAGAGTTATATGTTGTATTAGTAGTAACTTTATTTACCCTATAATATCTTGTTTTTATTATATTGTCAACATCTTCTGGTTTATGTATATCTTTTATTGAATCAAAGAAGAAATTTTTATCTTCTATTGATAATACTGATAATATATAGTAAACTTTCATTATAATTAATTTATTAATATTAAACCCCTCACACCTGTGGATTTACTGGTGGATCCACTGGTAGAGTTGTTGGCTAAGTAGCATCTCATGGTAAAGTTTCAGCTGGTGGAGTTACTGGTGGAGTTATTAGTGGCTCGGCATCTCATGGTAAAGTTTCAGCTGGTGGAGTTACTGGTGGTTTTGGTTGTTCTGGTTCTGGTTTTGGTTCTGGTTTTGGTTCTGGTTTTGGTTCTGGTTTTGGTTCTGGTTTTGGTTCTGGTGTTTCTTCTGGTGTTTCTTCTGGTGTTTCTTCTGGTGTTTCTTCTGGTACAACTTTTTCTTTTTTCTTTCTTACATTTTCTCCAAAAAATACACCAAACTCATAAGTACTATGCCTAGGGATAAATGCAGGCTCTAATTGTCTTCATCATTTACTTGTAAGTATCACTCTATCATCAAATCAATCTGGATCAGAATAATAATTTAATACTGTATTTCAAGAATCTATTGAACTAATTATTTTTTGTTTCAATTCATTATTTATATTTGGTAATCAATTTATTTTATTCTTAAAAGATTCAATTTTTGCTCTATCTGTTATTGGTACCATTATTGGATTAGTTCCATTTGATAACATCTGTACATTTCAGAAAAGTAAATCAACTCATTTAATTGTTTTTCTTCAAAGTCAAACTTGTCTACTTGAGGTTGCATCAAAAGATAATCATCTAAATTTTACCTCAGATATAGATCAACTCTTTCATGCTTCTATTAATTCATTATCAAATTTTTTTGATTCTGTGTCTGTATTAAATCACAATAATTCATTATAAGCACCTCTTCTTCTATTTTTCATTGTTATTAAATCCTCATAATTTCTGTTGTAGTTTGATATATCTCATGATTTTGTATCATTTGCCTTTTTCATAAGTTGTACTACACTAGAAAGAATGTATTGCTTCATATCCTCATTAATTCATTGTTTTTTAGCTATATTTAATACATTTTTAAATGAATTTACAGTATTTTGCAACCCTTTTGATAATCTTCATTTCCTATTTGCAAATGCTTCAAATCATCTCCATCTTTCATCAATTGACAAATTTGGATCCATAATAATATCTGAAAATTTATTTGTTCTAGTTCTGTAAGTAATTACATTATCTAAACCTCTAATAGCTTTTACCAATTCTCAATTACTTGATTCTAATTCTTCATCTTTATCTAAATATGTTTCTGATACAGTATCTGCTCTTTGTACTCAGTTTTCTGATTCTCATCATACTTGAACCCAATCTGTTGAATGATATTCTCAATGAATTCCTATAACTGGTATTAAATATGCAAATGCATTTACTACTCAAATAGAAACTCATGTAAAATTAAATCAATCGGCTTTTTTATATAAATCGTTTTCATAATTGTTTAAAGCTCCTTGTTTAATAAATCTTAATCAAGTCTCTCAATATCTTTTATATAAACTTACTAGGGTTTCGTATGATTGTTTATTCTCAATTGTATTATTTATTCATGTTTTATGAAAATACTCTCACTTTTTTATAAATTCAAAAATTTTATCTAACATTTCTGACATTTTTATTTTCATCATTTCAATTCACTCTTTTGATCATTTTAGTCTAGAAATATCTAGTCAAGCTCACCATGCTCAATTCGTAACAGTTATTCATCATCATAAAGTTACTTTTACTCAATCCTCAGCTTCTGGAAAAATATCTTTTAATTCTTTAATTTTACTCTTATATAAAGTAACAGAACCAGTTACATAAGGAATAAAGTTTGCTAATCAAACATTTAAATTAAATCTTCATTCTAATACTTTTTTGTCCATTATTAATCACACTACACCATTTACATATCACACAGATATAGAATCAAGAAATTTATTTGTTAATCCAGATATATCTGCAGAAACAACTCATCAAGTGAGTGTTCATAATATTAATTGTGCTCACTTAAATCTGATATCATCTGCTAATTTTTTATCTTTTGCTTCAATTTCTTTCAATCTTGGATTTTTTGACATTTCTTCTTCTATTGCTCTAGTTTTTTCAATTGCTGTTTCAGCTCAAGCAGAAGTTGATAATTCTTCTGGGCTTTGAATTGATCCATTCCCCATCAATATAGATAATCTATTTTTAAATATATTTCTTTCATCATAGTAATTATTTGCCATTCTCGAGTTGAATTCTTCATAAGATTTATATCACAAAGAAGTTAATAAATTTAAAAATTTTTGTTCAGTATTAATTGTTTGCAAAAATCATTTTTCTCTTGTATAAAATTTTGCATCATTATCTAATAGTCAATCAAAATCATAGTCAAGTAAAATCTGCAAACTTTCTTTGTATCACATAGTTCCAGATTTAAATTTTTTCTGTGTTTCAAATGTATCAGAAAATAATGTATATAATGAAACCACTTCATTTCTACCGAAAAACATTCAATCTTTTGTATAACCATAACTTTTGAAAAATCTTTTTAATTTATCTGTATTTTCATATTTATCAGATGAAATTGTTTTCATCTCTTTTACAAAAGACTCTAGTTGTTTATAACTCATTCATCTAATAATTGATTCGAATTTTTCAAAATTAACATTCTTTTTGTATTCTTTTAATCATTCTTGTGATCACATCAAAGTTTTAACTTGTGAAGATACCTCAGGAGTTGCTATTGGAGTATCTTCTGGCTCTTCTTTTTTACTTCTTACTTTTCTCGTTCTTGGAGTATCATCTGTTTCTACTTGTTCCTCCGATTTTGTGGTATTTTGTCCTCTATTTCTATCATCAGAAGAACTATCATCACCCATAATCATATCAAGCGATGTTCTAGTATCTTCTCTCGGTGTTCTTGTTTTATTAGTAGGTTTTGACTGTCTAGTTTCTGATACTCTTGTTTTAGTTTCCGAAACAATAGCTTTTCTTTCTCAAGCAAAACCATTAATTTTAATCATTATTTCTCAGATATTTACTCATTTTTTTAGATTTATCATATCTAATCATAACGAACGAAGAATATTTCTTAAAGCTGTTTCATCTTTTGCTAAGTAAAGATCTCTAGAATTTTTACTAAAAACTATCAAATTATCCTTATTTGAATCCAGCATACTTAAATAATTTTTTAACAAGTTTACATTATTTTTTAAATACTGCTCTCTTTCTCTTTCACTTAAACTATTAAATTCATCTACTCTAAAAACTGTTGATTCTACTAGATTTGTAAAAAGAAGGTATGAAAATAATTTCTTATACTGTTGAATAGTGTGTAACATAGTTGTATTTTTATAGTTAAAATATAATATCAAATATATTATAACACATTTTATAATTAAAAACATAAAAACTACTTGACATCAAGTAGTTTTTATGCTTTTTTATAAATAATTATTAGAATTATCTCTCTCATGCACTTTTATCTAATAGTTCATTTCATGTTGGTGGTAATGTTTCTGCTTCTCATGGAAATGTTTGAACTCCCCCTTGTGGTAATGTTTCTACTTCTCATGGAAATGTTTGAACTCCCCCTTGTGGTAATGTTTCTGCATTTCATGGAAGTGTTTGAACTCTTGTTCTTAACATATTTAATTGTTCTCATGTATCACCAATAATTTTTTCTCTACTTTCAGATTTTTTTTCTGTATCATGTGAATAATCATGTGATTCAGCAGAAAAACTACTAAACAATAAACTTGTAAAAAGTTTTTTATATTGTGGTATAATATGTATCATAATTGTAAATTTAATAAAATAAAAATAATCACAAAATTATTATAACACAATTTATAATTAAATATCAAAAAAAACTACTTGACATCAAGTAGTTTTTGTGGTTTTTATTATGACTTTGTTCTAAATTTTAGTAATCAGAAACCTCAAATTAATGCTACAAATAATAATAGTATATATTGAGCAGGACCTGTTTTTGGTAAATTTTTTGGTGTTTCTGGAACAACAACTTCACCAGCTTTTCAAGATTTAAATAATACACATTCAAGATGCTGATTATTTTCATCCATACTTACTTCTCAGTCTGCTAATATATTATGACTAACTATTGGATAAACTAACATACCTATATTATCTCATGTCTTTGCAGTATTTTTTTCTAAATTAAATGCATGTGATAAAGTAGATTTTAACCATATAACTGATTTTCCTGGATCTAAGATATATCAAAAGTCTGCTTCACTATATAGATTATTAAACTCATCTGTATACTCCCAAAAATTATTTGAATCTGGAGTTTGAACCCAAGTTACATTTCATGTTGACAAATTAACCATATATGGATCTTTTTGTTCCTCTTTGTAAACAATTTCCTTTACATCCGTAATATTTGCCCATTTATCAATTAGTAATCACAAATTCTCTCACTCTGCCTTTAATCATCAATCAAAACATTGATTACATGAATATTCAGAAAAAACTTTATCATTTGAACACTCAATTTCTTCATATGCAGCATACGAAGGAGTAATAACTAAAAAAAGAAAAATTGATAAAAAAAATCTTTTACTCATAATTTATGATTTATATAATTAAATTAACTAAACTAGCTAAATTATTGTAACAAAATATTAGTAAGTGTCAAAAATATTTATAATTATTGGCTTTACTTTTGTAACTTTTTATTAACAATTAATTGCTGAAATAACATAAATAATGTAGAAATTCACCAATAAAGACCTACTCAAGCAAATAATGTATATGTAAAAATTCATACCATGATAGGCATTCAATATAACATAAATTTATTCATCATTTCTGGATCTGGCATAAATTGACTATAAGAGTCTTCTCATTTCTTTTTTTCTAAAACAACTCATTTTTTATCTATTTCTTTACCAGCAAGTGATAATTTTACTTGCAAATATTGGATTAAAGCAACAGATAAAGCAAGTACAGCTCATCATATCCCTCATGATGAGGATAAATCTAGTCAAAGGAAATGAAAATTTATTGAGTTTAAATCAAAGTTTGACAAAAAACTATAAACATAATAAATATTTGAAGGATCCCTTATTCATAAAATGATATTATAAATAACTAGTAAAATAGGCATTTGTATTAATAGAAAACCACATGATCACATAGGATTTACATTTTCTTTTTTGTATAACTCCATAAGTTTTTGTCACAACATTTGTTGGTTTCATTTATACTCTTTTTGTATTTCTTTTATTTTAGGTTGTATTGCTTGTAATTTTTTCTGACTTACCATCATTTTATGTTGTGGATACAACAAAATTATTCTAATAATCATAGTAATTGCTATTATAGCATATCAAAAATCACTCCAAAACATATCTAATAAAAAAATCATAAGATTGTATATTGGTGCATAGAATACTCAGACAAATATTTTTTTAATCGTACCTTTATTATCTATTTCTAACTGATCAATAAATTCTTTTCATTCAATATTTACACTTAAATTATATTTTCAAATTGAATAAAATTTATCATATTGAGAAGAATAATCTAAAACAGTACCTGATAAGGTAGTTAAAGTTATATCCTTACAAAAAGAAGGATTAAATACCAAATCCTGACCTGAATATTTAATTTTTACATCATTACATGTATTAAAAGTAATAGACTTATCTGTATTATTATCTACTTTTACTTTTACTGATGCTGGTATAGTATAAGAATTATCAGCAAATTCAAATAATAAAGAATTATTTGGTTTATCTTCTTTTTCAGTATTAAAAAAATTTACAACAAGCACTGTTAATAAAACTATTAATAATATATCTAAAAATTTTTTCATCATTTATATTTTATTTAATAAAAAATTTATATCTTTTTCAAAAGACTTAATGCTATTAATATCTTTTTTATCCAAAATAGTTTGCTTTTTAACTACAAAAACATAATCAATTCAACTAGACTTTTCTAAGTCTAAAGCCTTTATTCTAACTAAATCATAAAATCTTCTCCTAAACATATTTCTGGCTACACTAGTTTTAACAGATTTTCATCAAATTACAATAGCAAACCTATTTTTATTCAAACTATTTTTTAAATAATTTAAAACTATTCAATATGAAAAAAAAGGTTTTCACCTAGTCAAAACCTTTTTTACTTCTTTTTCAGATAATCTATATTTTTTTGAAATCATATATTATGAAAATTAAACAACCCAAATTTATCAAATATTTAACAATCAATAAGATTTATAATATTTCTATTTGTCTTGGGTTAATTATTTTTTTCTAACTATATAATTACCTTTTCCATCAAAAGGTGATTTTCTAGCTGTTCATCAAGCAACAATATGTAATCTTGCCTTACCATTAATTTCTTGATATCTTTTTGGGTAAGATACTGTTAATATGAATCTACCTTTTCTTCTTCTATTTTTTAACACATTTCTACCATTTGCAGTAGAACTTCTACTTAGAAAACCATGAACCCTCAGTCTTTTTCTCTTTTTTAATTGTCCTAACATTCTTGAATTATTAAATTTTAATTTAAATTATTTTTATTAATTCCTAAAAGGTGTATATATTCTTTTAAAAATCGCCGACATATCATATTGATAAGATATAAATTGTCAAAAGATTTTTTAACTAATAGTACTCCCTTCTTTTTTTCACTGTAAAGCATTTAAAACAGCTTTATCTCTTGAAATATTAACTACTTTTATTACTAAACTATTATCTCTAGCAAGGATAACTGCTGCTTGATCCAATATTTTTAAATTCTTACTAATTATTTCTCCATAGCTTATATTTTCAAAAAATATTGCATCTTTGTACTTCATAGGATCTTTATCATATACACCATCAACTTTAGTTGCTTTTATCATCATATCACAATTTAGTTCAAGTGCTCTCAAAACTCATCAAGTATCTGTAGTAAAATAAGGATTTCATGTTCATCAAGTACATATAACAATTTTTTTATCATTTAAATAACAAAAAGCTCTATCTTTATTATATTTTTCTACAAATTTTATTGTATTTGGATCCATTACTATTGATTTTATTCACTGCATTTCTAGAAAATTTTTTAAAACTACTCCATTAAATACAGTTCATAACATACTTAAATTATGTGAGTCGGTTGGGTTAACTCAATTTTGTATCAAATTTGATCATCTATAAATATTTCATCATCATATAACAATAACTATTTCATAACCTTTGTCATAAACTTCTTTTATAGTTCATACAACTTTTTTTACGAAATCTGGATCTATTCAAAACTCTTTTTCTCATTTCAAAGATTCTCCAGATATTTTTAGTAATACTCTCATTTATAATTTATTAATTATTATTCTGTTATTTGTTTAAACAAATCATCTGTAACTTCAATTATAGTAAATTCCGCATTTTTTTCTTTTAATTCTTGATTTTTTTCTCTTAAATTATCTTTATTAACTCATTTTCAAAATTCTAATTCTTGTATTCAATAAATTCATCTTTCAGATAAATAATAATGTTTTTCATATACATATCTATCTCAATCCAGCCTTACTATATAATAACTAAATCATTTATTCTCAGCAATAGGACGACAAGTATTCCAAAAAAACCAGGTACCTATTTTTTCTGATAAATCATTTGTTAAAGTTTCACATGATAAGCTAGGAAATGAATAATTACTTATTTCTAATCATTTTAAATCAGAATAAGAAATATTTCCATTTCCTAAACTAATTGGATTTCAAAATGTTGATCAAACAGGTAGTGAATTCAAAGAAATTTGTTCAGAAACATCATTAACTTTTTCTGAAACATCTTTTTCCTCTTGGTCTTTTTCAAAATTAATAGTCAACTGTGTAGTACTTATTTTATTATCAGAATATGCATCAATAGTGTAAACATTTTTTCAATAATCAAATGTCTCATATTTAGAAAAAGCTCTATAAGTAAACATTTTATCTCCAGAGGTAAACTGTTTTAATGTATATATATCTTTTGGAAAATCTGACTCATTATTTTCAAATGTAATAATTATTTTATCTAAATCAACAAGGGCTTTTCAAGTAATTTCTAATTCTCAATCAGAAAGATTTTCATCTGATATATCATCTAATTCTATAAATTGTTCTTCTGTTAAAGCAGTAATAATTATTTTTTCTTCTTCTATTACTACTTCAGATCATGAATCCGTTAAAATATTATTCTCACTATCTAATTCAATATTTCATCAAGAATCTGTATCAATAGTCCCTGATGATTCTATTACTCAAAGTTCTTTTTTAGCCTGATTTATTTGATCATCATTACTTGATCCAAAACATGAAGCTAAAAGAAGGGTTATGAATAAAATTAATGTAAAATTAATTGTATTTTTCATATTTTTTTGTTTAAAAAATAAAAACACAAAAACATTTTAAAAAGTTTTTGTGTTTTGTAAAGATTAATAGTCTTTTTCTTGGTAGTATGTCAAAACATTTTGTGCATAAAGTTTCAAATGAGGATACATAGTAACTAAATCGATAGAAGTTTTTCTGTCGATTTTTAGTTTTTGTAAAGGAGTACACTTTAAGTCTCTTTGAAAA